>OIZB01001411.1_pt1 | contig 12799 bp, 11 predicted proteins | sample 1588401 | NCBI WGS metagenome assembly OIZB01 (sample SAMN03283270) | human gut metagenome | biome: human-associated habitat; material: feces | host: Homo sapiens | place: USA | collected 2013
GAACATCTCTCCCTCAGTGAAGCCATGAAACGTCTGAACGACAGAGAGCGTCATATCATCTCTCTGCGCTTTTTCGAAGGAAAGACCCAGACTGAGGTCGCCGACATGATCGGAATCTCCCAGGCGCAGGTCTCCCGTCTCGAAAAAAATGCATTGAAAGCTATGCGGGGCTATCTTACCGCCTGAGATCAGGTCTGTGGAATCCCTGTATCATATGATGCAGCAACCAGAAAATCACATACCCGATCACAGCCCCCAGCACATTGGTCAGGATATCGTCCACCTGAAAATATCCCCTGCCGGTGATCAGCTGGATCGTCTCCACACCGAAGCTGGTCACAAATGCTGCAAAGGTATTACGAAAAAATCCCCGAAGCCATGGGAATGCCCAGGGACAGATAAATCCATAGGGAATAAACAGCAGTACATTTTCCACGACAAACGCATGGTTCCTCGCATTCGTCCCCCAGGTAGAGAACAGTTCCAGATCCATGCCGATCCGGCTGCCATCCTCTCTGGAGAAAAAAGTGATCACCAGAATGATCATCAGATACAGAGAAAATGTCATGAGTCCCGCCATGAGAAAAGTATCCTTCCCCTTACGCTCCCGTCTGGCATTCAGTCCGTTCAGGAGCAGTCCCACAACAGCACCCGCCATGATCCCGTAGGGAAGATAGGCCAGGGTCTCCTTTAGATCCTTTATGATATATTTTAACATCATCTTATTATTTCCTTACATTTGATAGGTATCCCAATGGGAAGGTGCTTCCTCCCATATCTTCTTATCCTCGAATAAGCGGTCATTCATCCAGCCGACGGCATCCACCACGCCATCCTCGTCAAAAGAAAAATATGCTCTTTTCTTTTTTTCCTCCGGGGTCTTAAAATAATTAAAGGGCTCCGGCCATACCGTCACCATAAGCTTTTTACCGCCCTCGGGGTCCTCCGGAGCCTGTGTCTGTTCCAGGCGGTAACGCATCCCCTGATGGCATCCGGTGAATTCCGTCTTTTTTAAATATTCCATCGATAATATATCATCACGCTGTATCATGTATCTTCGTCCTTAAAATCTGTCATCCACAACCCGGAGAACAGTTCCTCTCCGTAATCTCTATAGTATCATGTATCCGTCCCGAATGCAAAGTCAAATATGCAGGCTGATCTCCTTTTTCAGCTGCCGCATGATCTTTTTTTCCAGCCTCGAAATATAGGACTGGGAGATTCCAAGAAAGCTTGCCACTTCCTTCTGTGTCATCTCCTGTCCGTCCGGTGTCCCCAGTCCGAACCGCAGCCGTACAATGGTCTTCTCCCGGTTCGACAGCTTACTTACGGCATTCATTAAAAGCTTGCGCTCCACTTCGTTCTCTATCCCTCTGTATATCACATCCTCATCCGTTCCCAGGATATCCGACAGGAGAAGTTCATTGCCGTCCCAATCCACATTTAAGGGTTCATCGATGGACACTTCCATCTTCGTCTTATTATTCCGCCGCAGGTACATCAATATCTCATTTTCAATACACCGTGAGGCATAGGTCGCCAGCTTGATATTTTTCTCCGGATTGAAGGTATTGATGGATTTGATCAGTCCAATGGTACCTATGGAGATCAGATCCTCCACGCCCACTCCCGTATTATCGAACTTTTTGGCTATGTAGACGACCAGTCTGAGATTATGTTCAATCAATATGGCCTTTGCTTCATCCTCATATTCCGTTCCCAGATCACTGATCACCCGGTTCTCCTGATCTGTGGGAAGCGGCGGTGGCAGTACCTCTGCGCCTCCGATGTAATGAATATCTCCTTTCCGCTGCCGCAGAAACGGTTCTCTGCGAATCATCTTGAATTGCATTTTCCCGGGTATTGCTATCTTTAAGATCATAGTTGCTCCTTCCTGCTTTTCCTGTCTTTTTTAACAGCGCCGGATGCAGCAGCATAGGAATCTCTCTTCCTGCGATTTCCTCTTCACTTACTGCCAGCCACACATCGCTGCATATTTTTTCCACACCATGGATCCGGATCTTCATCTGCGGAATCCGGTATCCATAGAGAATTCCATTCTTTTTCCCGACACTGTGGTAAGGAATCACCCGAAAATCCGGCAGCCCCTCCGGCCACAAAGTCTGAAATGTCACCACATCCAATACAGATACGGGGGCTCCGCTCATAGGTTCCGTCAAAGTATTGCCGGAATCCACAATCGCCGCGATACACAATGTCTGTTCCGTACCCCGGAGTACTACCTCACAATGAGTTCCAAGCTCCGTTTCTCTTCGGTATCTCCACAATAGCAGCTGCACTGTCAGAGCCCCCAGTCCCAGTGCAAGCACAATTCCCGGTACATACTGTATTCCGGCCGGGATTCCCCTCAGCACAGCCACCAGAATTCCTCCGAGCAGGAAAGTATCATACATCTGCTTTCTAAAATAACTCCATAGCGAACGCCAATTCCGGATTCGGAATGTTACTGTAAGCATCAACAATGTTCCGGGCAGCATACAGAGCAGCAGTTTAAGTAGAGCCGCTCCCTTCCATAAAAAAGGGAGCAGATAGCAGACCGCTCCGATTCCCGCTCCACACAGCAGCCGGTACCACGTGGCAGTGCGGCAGGTGCTGTGGTCTACCATGATCAGAAGTAACAGATTCATACCGAGATTCAGGAGGAACATACTGTCTAAATATAGTTCATAATGCATCACACCCCTCCTTCAGAATTATTATAAGGGGTGTCCCCAGCGGATTTTGTCAAATTTTCATCCGCCGGAACCTTTTTCATTCAATGATTTTCGACAACAGTATCCTCCGTCTTCTCCAGTCCCAAATAAGGCAAAATATTTTCATACAGCTGCCTTATAATAGGTGCTGCCACCTGTCCTCCATAATAGACTCCCTGGGGATTGTTGATAATGGCGATGGCAATCACCTGTGGATCATCGGCAGGCGCGAATCCGATAAAAGAAGAAATATAACGTCCGCTGCCTCTGGGCAGCGTCTGACTGGTCGCCGTCTTACCACCCACCCGAAAGCCCTGCACCTGTCCGTTTCTACCAGAGCCCTCCGACACTACCATTTCCAGAATATAGCGCATGGTAGCGGAAGTCTCTTCCGATACGATCCCCTCCTGCACCGGGTAGGAAAAGATCTCTTCCACCTCCCCGTCACGATTCAGAGCCTCGATGCCGAAATGCGGTGTGATCCGGTTGCCACCATTGATAATGGACGAAGCAGTGGTCAGCAGCTGGATCGCCGTGATCTGGAAAGACTGCCCGAAGGCCACAGTAGCCAGCTCCACATTTCCCATATCCTCTTTCTTATGCATGATGGTCCCGGCTTCTCCCGGCAGGTCAATGCCGGTCCGCTGTTTTAAACCGAACTGTTCAAAATAATGATAATAATTGTCCACACCGAGGCGCAGGCCTACGGTAATGAGGGCCGGATTGCAGCTGTTCTCCATACACTGCACAAATGTCTGTGTACCATGTCCGCCGATCTTATGGCAGCGGATCTTTCGGTCGTCCACAATGATGAATCCCGGACAGGAAAAGGTACTTTCCGTGGTGACCACCCTTTCCTCCAGTCCCGCAGCGGCGGTGATGATCTTGAAGGTGGAACCCGGTTCGTAGGTATCGTTGATGCAGCCGTTGCGCCACATGGCATTCAGCTTCTCCTGCTTCTGTTCCGCAGTCAGGGTGGACGGATCCACCACCGCAATGCTTCCGTCCTCCTTCCACTCAGTCAGTTCCGGCAGCGTGTAAGGGTCGTTTAAGTCAAATTCCGGATAATTTACCATGGCCAGGATTTCTCCGTTTTGTGGATCCATGGCGATGATGTAGACGCTGTCCGCCTCTTTGGTGGCGCAGGCCTGTTCCGCCAGCTGCGTGGCATACTCCTGGATATTACGGTCGATGCTGATCCGCAGATCCCATCCCGGCACCGGCTCTACCCGGCGTTCCCCCGCGGTGTCTACCTCGATTCCTTTGGCATCCGTCACAGTCAGAATCATACCGGTTTCTCCCTGCAGTGTTTCCTCATAGATCACTTCCAGTCCAATGATTCCCTGATTGTCCCCTCCGGTAAAACCCAGGACTTTACTGGCCAGGTCTCCATACGGATAGTATCGCTTATAATCCTCATCCACTTTTACCCCCGCCAGATCATATTCCCGGATTCTGTCACCGATGCTCTTGTCCACATTGCTTTTGACGCGTTCCATGGAAGAATATTTTTCCACACGTTTTCTCGCTTCCGTCTCCGAAATTCCCAACTCTTTTACCAGCATGGCTATCACCTTTTCCGGTTCTGTGATCTGATTATGAATCACCGATACGGTACAGACCGTCTTGTTATCCGCCAGTACCACTCCGTTCCTGTCCAAAATACGGCCTCTTGCCGCCTTTATGCTGCGTTCTCTCTCATGCAGTCTCGTCGCCGCTTCCTCATAATAATCCGCCCTCCACACCATCAGATACAAAAGTCTCATAAACAATCCGATAAGCACCAGTGCACATATGAAAAAAATGGTCATGATCTTTTTGCGATGAAAAAAACGATTTTGCTGATCCGCCATAAAAAAACCTCACAACAAGAGCTTTTTACATTTTATTGCTCCTGCTGTGAGGCTATTCGTATGTTTTGTTTATTCATTCTGCTGATTCAGCAGATTATTGTTAATGGGACTGTCACCCATGGTATCGTCCCCGCCGACATCCGCTCCCGTAATGGGATCGATCAGACCGCCGTCGATCGGACTTACCAGATAACCGGTAGCGGGATCTTTGGGATAATTTCTCCAGTCCTCCGTAACCGTCGTCGTATCGTCACCGGTTCCGTCACCACTCTGGGAATCTCCGGACTGATCATCTCCGGTCTGAGCGTCTCCGGTCTGAGCGTCTCCGGTCTGATTGTCTCCGGTGCTCTGGTCATCTCCGTTCTCGGGAGTCTGGGTATACTGATTCGTAATCTCGATCTGTTTCTCCGCCAGTTCCTGAATCTCCTTTTCAGACAGTTCCTCCGTCATGAAGATATTCAGATAAGGCAGCACTTCCGTCAGAACATTTCGTACAATACCGGTTGCAAACTTTGCATCATCCTGAGGGGATGCATTGGCACGGTCCACGACTACATAAATGGCGATCTGGGGATCATCCGCCGGTGCATATCCCATAAAGGATACAACATACTCACCGTTTTTACGGGGAATAGTCTCTGCGGTACCGGTCTTGCCGCCGATGGCATAACCTGCAGGTCTTGCGGTTCTACCGGTTCTGCGGTCACCACCCTCTTCCATAACGGTAGCACGGCAGTACTGCCTGATCTTCGCCGAAGTGCTCTCGGAGATGGTCTGTCGTAACACTCTCGGTTCAATGTTCTCCACCGTTGCTCCGCTTGCATTGGTGATCTTATCCACCATATGAGGCTCATTATAGTAACCGCCGTTGATCAGAGAGCAGAAACCGGTGATCATCTGGATCATGGTCACATTAAAATTCTGTCCAAAGCTGTTGGTCGCCAGATCAGCGCTTCCCATCTGGTCCACCGGGAACAGCAGGCTTGCAGTTCTCGCCTCTCCTGCCAGATCCACGTTGGTCTTTAATCCAAAGTTAAAGGTCTGCTGGAATTTGGCAAATTCCTCTTTGCCCATGGTGGCAGCAATCTTCATTAACGCTACGTTGCAGGACCAGGCAATGGAATCCTGTACCGATACATCACCTTCACCGCCGGAACGGTAGCTGTGGCATTTGATCGTATGTCCGCCGACTTCCAGAGATCCGTTACACTGATAGTGCTCGTTGCCGGTGATGGCTCCGCTCTCCAATGCTGCTGCCACGGTAAAAGGCTTCGCCGTGGATCCCGGCTCGTAAGTGGTGGAGATACAATAGTTCTTCCACAGGTAGTTCAGATTATCCAATAGCTGCTCATCTGTCAGGGCATCGATATCTTCCTGGGTAAAATAGGTATCTGTCTTCGTCAGTACCTGGTAACCGTTGGCATTGGTCACCATCTCGATCTTACGGGATCCCAAAAGGGCGTCCGTATTCCTGGTATCGTTCAGGTCATAGGTAGGATAGCTGGCCATGGCCAAAATATTGCCGGTATTGACTTCCATGATGATGCAGCCCACATTTTCCGCACCGTTACCGGGATGTACCGCATCCTTATGCTCCTCGTTAAACTGCTTCAGATATTTCTCTACAATGCCCTGAATATTGGCATCAATGGTACTGTGTATCGTGTTACCGTCCACTGCCGGCTTGATCGTACGCTCCAGGTTGGCATCGTCATTCAGATAGCCGTATTCTCTTCCGGTGGTTCCGTTCAGAACATCATTGTAATACTCTTCCAGACCGTACTGTCCTTCATTGTCCGCTCTGGAAAATCCGATCACATCTGCCGCCAGAGAACCGTTGGGATAGACTCTCTTATATTCCTCTTCAAACCAGACACCACGGATCTTGCTGTTCTCCAGTGCTGCCGCCTGGAATCCGCTGATCTGGTCATAAGTCATCCTCCGAAGAGGCACATACCAGGAAGATTCGGCGTGAGACGTTACATACTGCCGCACTGCCGTCATGTCTAGATCCGGAAAATTTGCACCCAATGCTTCCATGGTGGGTTCCAGATAATCCTCCCGATCCAGCATTACCCTGGCATCGATGACCAGATTATATACTTTCTCGCTGACCGCCAGCTTGGTTCCTTTGGCATCCACAATATCGCCGCGCCGGAAAGGTAATGTTATGGAATCATATTTCTGCTGAGACAGCACCTGCTTCTCGTAAGCTGCACCATCTGCTTTCACGATCCATGTAAGACGCACCGATAAAAGAATAAATGCCAAAATGATCAGTGCATAAAGACACAGGAGCTTTTTCTGCATTTTTACGGAAAATTTTTTAGTTTTCTGTTCTTTCACACTTCGGGCCTCCCGGGCTTAGTTCTGACTGTTGTCAGCCTGACGCATGTAGTCATTGCTGTTGCTCTCATAAGGGATTACCTGTCCCTCGGTTGCATAGGTCATTCCCAGTTCGCCGATGGCAATCCTCTTGATCTCTTCCAGGTTGATATTACTGGTAATGCGACTGTATTCTTCATCATTTGCCAGCTTCAGAGAGTTCAACTCGCTCTCCATTCTGGATACTTCCGTGATCCTGGCAGTCAGTTCTGACTGCATCTGAATATAGTTCACCAGAAAAAATGCACATGCCACCAGTGCCACCATCAGAAAAGTCACATAGCCGATGCTCATATGTCTTGCTTTTTCTCTGTTTTTTCTCGTCTCGTGAGACAGCTGTCTCCGGGGCTCTTCCATCTGCCTGCGGATCTGTAAGTCTCTTGCTGTATTATCATATATGTATGGGGTATTACTTCTTCTCTGTGCCATACTTTATTCCCACTTTCACTGATGAAATATTTAAAATTCTTTATTTCTTTTCAAACACGCGTAACTTCGCGCTCTTGGATCTGCTGTTTACTTCCAGTTCTTCCGCACCGGGCAGAATCGGTTTTCTGGTGATCACCTTTCCCTTGGAGACCTTACCGCATACACACACCGGAAATTCCGGAGGACAGGTACAAGGATTTTCATTCCTGCGGAACGCATTTTTCACGATCCGGTCTTCCAGGGAATGGAAGGTGATGATGCAGAACCTCCCACCGGGATGCAACAGATCGATCAATTCGTCCAATGCCTTTTTCAGTACTTCCAGTTCCTGATTGCACTCAATGCGGATCGCCTGGAATGTCTGCTTGGAGGGATGTCCGTTCTGCCGCATCTTCGCCGGAACTGCAGCTTTGATGATCTCGTTTAATTCAAAGGTAGTCTCAATGGGCTTGTCCGTCCTGTTTTTTACAATATGTTTCGCAATGTTTTTCGCAAACGGATCTTCGCCGTAATCCCGGATGATATGATACAGCTCCATCTCGGAATAGTTGTTCACGATGTCTCTCGCCGTCAGGGTCTGTCTGCGATCCATCCGCATGTCAAGCGGTGCATCAAATCGGTAAGAAAACCCTCTGTCCTCGGTATCTAACTGGTAGGAAGAGACTCCCAGATCCAGCACGATGCCGTCCACACCGGTGACTCCATATTCTCTGAGTGCCTCCACCGCATTCACGTAATTGTTGCGGATCACGGTCACTTTATCTCCAAAGCATCGTAATCTCTCCGATGCCGCCGCGATCGCCGCGTCATCCTGATCGATCCCGTAGAAATGTCCGTTCTGTAAGCGGCTGCACACTTCATATGCATGTCCGCCGCCTCCTAAGGTTCCGTCCACATAGATGCCGTCCGGTCTGATATTCAGTTGTTCGATGGTCTCATGCAACATCACAGAATAATGATTAAATTCCACGACGGTCATCCTTTCCTGCTTCTTTTAAATGGTCAGTCCCAGTCCTTCCATGGCAGCGGTGATCTCATCCATATCCGCATCGGAATTCATGGCCTCCCACTTATCCTTGCTCCAGATCTCCACGCGGCTGCCGACTCCGACTAACACCACATCTTTTTCCAGTCCGGCGAATTCTCGCAAGTGTGCCGGTAACAGGATTCTTCCCTGCTTGTCCACTTCCACCGTAGCCGCACCGGCTAAGAAGAAACGGGCAAATTGTCTTGCTTCCTTATTGATCAGAGGTAATGAGGTCAGCTTCTGTTCAAAAGCGTTCCAGTCATCGCCCGCATACACAAATAAGCAGCCGTCCATTCCCTTGGAAATCACAAATTCCTCACCCAAAGTCTCTCGGAATTTCGCCGGAATGATCAACCTGCCTTTCGTATCTAACGTATGGTTGTACTCGCTCATAAACATCGCTCTCACCACCATTCATCCAAAAGGGGACTGCCACGAAAAAGGAGGTCATTTTTTCAAAAATCTACCACTTTGTGGCACTTGCCTCCACTTTCTCCCACTTTTATTATGATTTTATACTAAATTAAGGGATTTTACAAGAGAAATCAAGTAGCTTTTTTCGACGGCGGAATCCAAAAAAGCGCCCTGTCCTACGACAAGAGCGCTCTTTTCCACTATATGTGGTAAAAAAATAAGAGCAAACACAACATCTATGTATTTGCTCTTATTTCGATATTCTTAATAAATTTTTAAAAATTTTTAATTTTTTTCCACTTTCGGCTGTTTTTTCAGGTGCATACGTACCACAATGTCCGTCACCACCGCGAAGATCACCATGCACAGAGATAATACCTGCGATACAGCGAGGGTCGTTCCGGGAATAAACAGGGTATCTGTCCGGATACCTTCGATCCAGAATCTGCCAAGACCATAGCCTCCGAAGTACAACAGACAGATCTCGCCCTCGAACTTTTTGTGCTTGCGGTATACCAGCATAATGATCAGAATCATCAGATTCCACAGACTCTCGTAAAGGAATGTGGGATGTACCTGAATGTAATTGGTACCTTCCACAATATGTGCTGCCACATTCTCGGAAATATCCCGGCTGCGCACCGCTTCGATGGGAAGCCGCATTGCCAGGAAATTATCCGTATATTCTCCGAACACTTCACGGTTCATGAAATTGCCCCAACGCCCGATGGCCTGTCCTAAGATCAATCCCGGTACACACAGATCTCCCAGACGGAAAGGATTGATCTTTTTGATCTTACAATATAAAAACAATGTCAGAAAAGCTCCGATCACACCGCCGTAGATCGCCATACCACCGTTACGGGTATTGAAGATGCTGAGCAGATTATCCTTGTAATAGTCCCAGGCAAAGATCACATAATAGATTCTGGCACCGATCACGGAAAAGATCACGGCATAAATAGCGAAGTCCCAAATAGTATCCGGATTCTCTCCGCTCACCTTTGCCTGGTGCACTGCCATCAGAATTCCCGCCAGTACACCGATACCGATGATCAGACCGTAAAAAGCGATCTCGAAACCGAATACGGTAAAGCTTCTGGGAACATTTTCCAGGTAAATGCCTAAATGGGGAAATGCTATATCTCCTGCATTCATCATAATATTTATATCCTTTCTTAGTATTAACCGGCTTCTTCGCGCTTTGCGCTCTCGAATCCGGCATATCAGACGTTAAATCTGAACAGGATCACATCACCGTCCTGTACGACATAGTCCTTGCCTTCCATGCCGACCAGACCTTTCTCACGTGCAGCTGCCAGAGATCCCTGCTCTAGAAGGTCCTTGTAATTTACAACTTCCGCCTTGATGAAGCCTCTCTCGAAATCGGAGTGAATCTTACCGGCTGCCTGAGGCGCCTTGGTACCGATCTTGATGGTCCATGCTCTGGTCTCATCCTCTCCTGCAGTCAAAAAGCTCATCAGACCTAAGATATGATAGCTTGCCTTGATCAGCTTCTCCAGACCGGATTCCTTCAGTCCCAGATCATCCAGGAACATTGCCTTCTCATCATCATCCAGTTCAGAGATCTCTTCCTCGATCTGTGCGCAGATGACGAATACTTCGCTGTTCTCACTTGCTGCAAACTCTCTGACCTTCGCTACCATCTCATTGGAGGCACCGTCATCTGCCAGATCATCCTCGGATACATTGGCTGCATAGATCACCGGTTTGTAGGTCAGCAGATTGTATTCCTTCAACAGAGACAGCTCGTCCTCATCGGTAACTTCCAGGCTCTTCGCCATCTTGCCGCTCTCCAGATGCTCCTTGATACGCTCTAAGAGTGCCAGCTCCTTGGCATAAGTCTTGTCCATTCTGGCAGCCTTGACTACCTTGGACAGTCTTCTCTCCAGTACTTCCAGATCTGCGAAGATCAACTCTAAGTTAATGGTCTCGATATCCCGCAAAGGATTGACACTACCGTCCACATGGATGACATTGGGATCCTCGAAGCATCTTACCACATGGACAATGGCATCCACCTCACGGATATTGCTTAAGAACTGGTTCCCCAGTCCCTCACCCTTGGAAGCACCCTTTACCAGGCCTGCGATATCTACAAATTCAATCACAGCAGGGGTCACTTTCTTGGAATGATACATCTCTCCCAGCGCTTTTAATCTGTCATCCGGAACTGTTACCACGCCCACATTGGGGTCGATGGTACAGAAAGGATAGTTAGCGGATTCCGCTCCCGCCTTGGTCAGGGAATTGAAAAGTGTACTCTTTCCCACGTTGGGAAGACCTACGATACCCAGCTTCATGATTTATTTACCGTTCAGACCTAACGACAGGGTCTGCCTTTCTTGTATTTTCTATTCTTTATTTCACTCATAAGTCCATCCGTCTCCGTGCAGAGACAAACGAATCCGAAATAGTATTATAGCATACCTCACACTCTTTGCAAAGTCCTTACTGTTCAAAGTAAGTATTGATTCCGGTGAGAAGCCCTGTGGCTAATTGTTCCAATATCACATCGCTGTGGTCCGAATACGCATTTCCCAGTTCCATATCCACAGAAGGGATCGTGCTGTAGGATGTCTGGGTCAGGTCAATACCCATATGTCCTTTCCCATAAATCGTGGCTCCCTGCTCCCGCAGTCCTTCCACCAGATCCGTTCCCAGGGTATCGTGCTGCTGCCAGTGCGATGCCACCGGCTCCATGTTTTTCAGCGCTTCCGGCACCGAGATATAGAAGCATCCCTTGTCGTAATTTTTGCCGTCACCGCTGTCCCAGTGCAGCGCAATATGGCAGTCCGCGACATTGTTGCAGATCACAGTCCGCGCCACATTGTCTAACTGCACATCCTCACTGTCCCGTAGCATCAGCACATCATAACCGGAGGATAACAGCTTATCCCGCAGGATCTGTGCCATACGTAATGTCACCTCCCGCTCCGGTGTGCCGTCCTGAAACGTCATGCCTCCGGAAACTGCTGCAGCTTCCATTGCTCCCGCCGCCGTACTGCCTCCGGTGACTTTCGCCGAGCCGTCCGGATGACACAGAGTCTTTACTTTACTCCCTCCCACAGTACCATGTCCTGCATTGACACCGATGACGATACCTTTTCGTCCAGATTCCTCCGGTGCCCTGTAGAGTACTGCGGCTCCGGTATTTATTTTAGAATGATCTGCATATTCCCATGTGGAATCCAGGGTAATCTGCTGCAAGTTGGTGTATTCCACCGGTTGCATCTGTGGTGTGACATTTGCCGTTCCCTGTGGTACCACACTCTCCAAAACCATAGCTTCTATAATTTCTACATTCTCTATGGTCTCTGTGCTCTCCACGGTTTCTGTGCCCTTCACGGTCTCTGTGTTCTCCACGGTTTCTGTGCTCTTCACGCTTTCCGTACTCCCGGTATTTTCCTGTGTTCCACAGGCAGTCAGGGTAAGCGCCAGCACCATAATGGTTACTCCCGCTGCCACTCTGTATTGTTTTCTGTGAAGCATTTGTCTTTTACTCCTCCGATATGAAAAGAACCACAGCTGTGAACTTACAGCTATGGTTCTTCTGTTCTCTCTTCCTTATTCCGCTCATTTCGGAACACATCCTCTGATTAGCCGCGCAGTTTGAAATGCTCTAACAGTTCGTTCAGAGTAGTAGCAGATGCGGAAAGCTCCTCGCTGGTAGCGGAAGTCTCTTCAGCTGCTGCAGAGTTAGACTGGATAACATCATTGATGTCTCCCACACCCTTTTTGATATTTTTAACGGAAACCGCCTGTTTGTCAGACGCAGTACGGATATTGGCAACCTCCTGGATGATCTGATCCAGCTCAGCCATAACCTCCTGCATAGCATCATTGGTCTCCTTGGTGACCTTATTACCCACCTCTACCTCGTTCATGGACTCTTCGATCAGCTTCTTGGACTCTACTGCGGAATTAGCACTCTCTTCTGCCAGCTGTCTGATCTG
>OIZB01001415.1_pt1 | contig 12776 bp, 14 predicted proteins | sample 1588401 | NCBI WGS metagenome assembly OIZB01 (sample SAMN03283270) | human gut metagenome | biome: human-associated habitat; material: feces | host: Homo sapiens | place: USA | collected 2013
TTGCCGCTCGTTTGAGCGGCAAGTTAAATGACAGTACCGACTATGGTGCGTTTACTCCCAGAGTTGCCGGTATCAACAGTAAAATACTGATAATAATAATCGGTATACGAAACTTCACCACTTTCTTTCCAAATTTAACCATTTCACAAACTCCTTCCTTTATGACTTTTAGTCATTTTCATCTTAAAAGCACTATACAGTAAAAATGACCAACAGTCAATATGTTCTTGACTGTTGGTCATTTTAATTGTCTATTTCTTTTTTTAAAAACTTGTCCGCCAAATCGGAATTACATTTATAACCGGTTCTTCATACGGATGAACTTTTTTGACCACCTCAATTGTCTCATCCACTTTTTCTTTAAATACTGTTACCTCTGCTTTTATTTCCGGTTCACAACTAATCTCCCCGGTTTTTCCTATATATGGATCAGTCCCTTCTAATGGTCTCCAATAACTGGTAAGCCTTGAACAGGACACACATGAGTCGTAATTTCCTATATGCCCTGCATCTACGGACTGCAAAGCCTTCTGAAGTTCCGGGAAATTTTCTTCCGGTATAAAAATTTCTAATTTGCAATATTTAAAATCCATTTTTTCCTCACAATTCAATTTATTTTAAGACTTCTACAAAATAATAGTATTTTAACATTAAATCACAATCCCCTTACAATGGTCAATCTCATGCTGTATGATCTGTGCTGTCCAGCCACTATACTTTCCATGACAGAATTGAAAATTGCTGTCCAGATAATCTACCTCTATTTCTTCATATCTTGTGCATAATCTGGTTCCCTCCAAAGAAAGGCATCCTTCTTCTGTCTTATATTCTCCTGACATCTTAGTTATCACAGGATTAATCATTGCAAACTGAAATGGTCCCACTGCCACAGCAATGATCGATTTATTAATGCCGATCATATTTGCCGCCATTCCAACGCATATTTCTCGATTGGCACGCAATGTATCTAAAAGATCTGTTACAATTTCCTGGTCTGCTTCCGTTGCCGGTTTTGCTTTTCTCCCAAAAATCTTTTTGCCCTTTATAATATTTCTAACCATGACTTTTCTCCTGTGAACTTATTTATTCGTATTCTCTTGTATTATTTTATTCTTGCTTCCCATCTATATCTGGGGTTTTTATGATTTGGTTTTCTTCTTATCAATTGTTCTGATTCTATTAAATACTCCAGTTCAATTTCTATATCCAATGATAAATCCTTAGTCACAAGTTCTTTATAGCCTAGATATGGATTATGTGCTATTTCTTTTTTTATTATTTCTTTTACTGGTTTCCGATTAACACGGTTCATTTCACTCGCATATCTGCTGCAGCAAATCATTTTATAATCCATAGTCTTGCATATACCCGCAATTTCCCCAAGCCATTCCCTATAAATAAAATCTATTGATCGACAGCCCTGTTCCAGCTCGTTATCAACATGATCAACATATTTCATAACATCTAAAGAAATTTTTTTCTATTTCTTGCATAAATGAGTTATCAATTATTTCTTGCCTTAAAAGAACTAACTCCTTCATTTTCAAACAGAGAAATCTTTCAATATAATTACAATAATCTCTTTTGAAATAGTCGTCAAATAGTTCCATATTCATTATCTCTCCCAGCAAAAATGCTACAACAAGTTAAAACTTAGAAATTTCTTCCATTTTTAACTACCATACATTTTTACATCATTCTCAAACTCAACAACCTCAAATTCATGTTGATTAAAGTTTGAGTACCATACATTTTTACATCATTCTCAAACATAAAATGCAAGACCAACAGCAAATGCTTGTTTGAGTACCATACATTTTTACATCATTCTCAAACTATTTCAGATCGTATAGCTAAGCCTGATAAGTTTGAGTACCATACATTTTTACATCATTCTCAAACAGAGCTGAGCTGTCTGATCTGACCGGAATAGTTTGAGTACCATACATTTTTACATCATTCTCAAACTGGCTGTGCTGCTGATGCCGGTTGTGGTGCGTTTGAGTACCATACATTTTTACATCATTCTCAAACGCATCTGTCTTATACTCACCGACTTCATAGTTTGAGTACCATACATTTTTACATCATTCTCAAACAATGCATCAAATACAGATTTTGAGAATTTGGTTTGAGTACCATACATTTTTACATCATTCTCAAACCACATAGACATCTTGTGCGTCATCGTTTGTGTTTGAGTACCATACATTTTTACATCATTCTCAAACAATCGCTTTTGCACCGAATAACTTGATTGAGTTTGAGTACCATACATTTTTACATCATTCTCAAACCTTTGTTTTCTCTTTGTCCCAGCTTGCATTGTTTGAGTACCATACATTTTTACATCATTCTCAAACTCATAAACAGGATACGGAAGGAAGTGGACAGTTTGAGTACCATACATTTTTACATCATTCTCAAACTGATGACGGATAATCTGACCTTATCTCCTAGTTTGAGTACCATACATTTTTACATCATTCTCAAACTTGATCTGGGAAACGGAAACAAAGTGCAATGTTTGAGTACCATACATTTTTACATCATTCTCAAACATAACTATCTATATCCCAATTACCTTCATGGTTTGAGTACCATACATTTTTACATCATTCTCAAACTACAGGTTCTGCACTATTTACTTGTAACAGTTTGAGTACCATACATTTTTACATCATTCTCAAACCAGTTTGCTTAGTGATCTAGGCATAACTTTGTTTGAGTACCATACATTTTTACATCATTCTCAAACGACTGACTGGCACAGGTTCAGCCATTCTTTGTTTGAGTACCATACATTTTTACATCATTCTCAAACAGCATACCACAATTCTATGACGGTCTTATGGTTTGAGTACCATACATTTTTACATCATTCTCAAACCGGTCACATGTAAATCGTTTTTATCATAAGGTTTGAGTACCATACATTTTTACATCATTCTCAAACCCTACAGGACGCAATGTGGTACTGCCTATGGTTTGAGTACCATACATTTTTACATCATTCTCAAACATCAAGAGCCTCGCCATCAAACATAAGTCCGTTTGAGTACCATACATTTTTACATCATTCTCAAACTGTTTGCAACAGATGAAGATGAAGCGAGGTGTTTGAGTACCATACATTTTTACATCATTCTCAAACAGCATCAGATAATTTGTGCGGATATGCTTCGTTTGAGTACCATACATTTTTACATCATTCTCAAACACTATTCGCTTATCAAGTACCGTTATACCGTTTGAGTACCATACATTTTTACATCATTCTCAAACCTCAAATTCAAAAATGAAATGCCATCATTCGCATAAAATACAGGTACTCAAACTGTTAGGATGTTATATTTCACATCCATCTTTATCTATAATATACCTTGTTACACCCTCAATGCAATCTCTCGCACAGGTTTCAATCAATAAAAGCTGAATTTCCTGATACGTCGCTTCTTTTATTAATTCATCAATCTGCTGATTTGATAAATAACTTCGCAAATTAACAAATACAAAAAGCTTTTTCTTTAATAATCGTTCCACTATTCGCATATATCTCACAAGACGTTCTAAGAAGTTTTCTTCCAGTACCTCATATTTAATACCAAAAGCTTTAAATAATGAGGCAAAATCTATTTCATCCGCAAGATCAAGGATATAGTCTGTCTCCTGTTCAAGCTGTAATAAATACTCTTGCAGATATTGCTTCATTTCCTGGGTTTTCACATAGAATCGTTCGTCCGCAGTAAGCTTTTCCAATTCCATATAAAGTTTGCTGATCAGTTTTCTTTCATTTATATCTAATGCAAAAATATTAAAGATCAGCTCTACATTTTTAGAAATATCAACTTCTTTTTCATTATCTGATAATACGAATCTGCCTTCTTTTCCTTCCACCTGCCCTGCTAATTCCATTACATATTCTGAAAAGTATTCGGGTGATTCTATTACCCATTCTGTGCAATTAATTGCATCGACAAGAATACCTTCATTCAGGTTGATATGTACCAGCTTCATAGAATCACCAGCCTTTCATCTGTATCTAATACTTCACTTTTTGTCTCACCTATTACAATATCCATCTTTGCATACTGCTTTTCAGTTACCGTCAGCAGCTGGATCAAACCTTCTTCCGGTTTGTTCTTATGGACATTATCTACAATCGCCTTAACTGCAGTTCCATTTAATGCAAGTTTACAGTACACTGATTCCTGCAGCATAAGAAATCCATTCTTTAGAAGATATTTTCTGAATTTTCTATAGGCTCTTTTATTTTCACCCGTTATTACCGGAAGATCAAAAAATACTAATACCCTCATAAATCTATAACTCAATTTTATAAAATCGAACCAATGCACTGTCATCCTCATTCAATGCGTCAAATACACTTTTGCAATAAATTTTTATTGCATTACTCACATACTGGATTTTTCCGTCAATCTGTACTTCCTGATTCAGGATATCAACCAGCCACATTTTTTCTTCATGTTCAAACTGCTCCAGTTTCATTCCCAGAACACATTTATCCACTAGCGGTCTGAACGGTTCCATCAGATCTGAAGCCAGATTAAACTGATTAAACATATTATCATGAAAAAGTCCCAGTTGAGTTATATATCCATTTGCTACAATTTCCCTTGTAAAGGACGATAAAATAATTGAATATCCATAATTCAAAGCTGCATTGATAAGATCATCCTCTGTTCTGGTGAAATCAAGCCCGAATAATGCATTAAAATATACTTTTGCGGCATGTCCTTCCCTGTTGGTTTCATCATTCCATGCGATCTGCTGTAAATAAGATGACAGAAGCTCAGCTTCTTCCTTTCCCAATAATTCTAATAATTCTTTTTGCTTTCTGATTTTTTCAGATACAATTTCCGTCCAGACAGCTTCTTTTGTATTTTGTCTCCACGCAATCTGCTTACGAATCTTATTACTGGTATCATGACTTCCATAATAGCTGACCAGTTCTGATGACGGATTTCTTTTTTCATCACAAAAGATAACTTTAACCTTTCTTTTCGTCAGTTCTGCCAACAGACTGGTCGTGAGCGAGACTGCTGTAGATTCTATCAATACTACAGCAATCTCATTCAACGCTACTTTCGTCGTATGTTCCCCTCTCACCACCATAAATCCAAGTTGTAAATCTAATTTAGCTCTTTTGGTAATGACGATCGTCCGCCAGCTCATACTCTTAAAAGATCAATCTCTTTTTCATAAATTCCTGTAGGAGACTGATTGACAATAGAAATATTTTTACATTTACTGATATTATTATTCATGACCAGGATTCCTGCACTTGCCGGACCTCCGATCATTTTCAGATTTGATGCTCCACTCTGACACTGGAATAAATGCAGAATTTCATACAACACCTGACACTTTGCTTCAACGGAGAGATCAATAAATTTCTCTTTTCCATTGACCAGCGTTTTTTCCTGTGAAGAGAGTCGCACCCCATAAATACTGTGCCGGATCTTATCTAAAAATGTCTCATAAAGCTTTAGCAACTCTTCTTCTGTTATTCCATCACGCACACTGATCTTTACATTCTTATCTTCTTTCTGTCTCTGAATATATTTCACTACTTTTTTTAAAGTTTTCATATCCTCTTTTGATAAAATCAGTTGATTTGCACCTTTAAAAATCAACTGATTACTAGTTCTTCCAGAAAGCCACATATAAAATCCATCGACTTTAAATAAAGTATCAATTTTAATCTTTTTGATCAGTATTTTCGGCTCTCTCAATCCACGTTCTTCCATCAGATAGTTTCTGGCACTTTCCATATCTTTTTCCACTCTGTCTTTTAGATAAATTGGTACGAACTCAATCGTTCTCTGCTCTTTTCCTTTCTTATCTTTTGAGCTTACAAGCATAAAATAAACTCCTGCTGCCTTATTATATCCTCCGTATTTTCCGATATCCCGCAATCGTTCATCACTTTCTTTGACCGGCACCTGCCCCTTTCCTTTTTTCAGAATCTGCTGATCAAATAATCCACCTTTTACTTCATAGGATCGACGCGTCACAAGAATATGATTCTTCTCCATCATGGCTCTGACCTGAACAATAGAGCCACTCTTTCCCGCTTTCCAGGCGATTTCTCCATCTCTCGCGACATCCCATATAAACATTTTTTCAAGATTATATGTTCGCCCCGGATTTTCTTTCACAAACCATGCTGCATTTTTTGTAAATTTTACAAAATAAACATTTCCTACAACAATATTCAGGTAAGCATCTTTTGCATGATGAAGATCATTCATGTCCCTCACTTTAATAAAATCAAAATCCTGCCTGAATTTTGAAACTGTCTTTGCTTTCACATAAACAATTTCCGTATCAGGAAGAATTTTCTTTAAAATTTCAGCAACAGCTTTTGTACTCTGTCGCGTTTCAACGATCTGACGCTCAATAAATCCTGCCAGTTCATTGGCATCCAGAGGATTATTCCGAACCAGGCGGTCATATTTTTCTTTTGGAATAAATCCTCCTGTCAAAAGGGATTTCCAAAATGGCATCATTTTCTTTTGAATGTCTGCTGCGATCGGATAAGTATCTGATTTTTTGGCATTGTATTCTTTTTTTACCAGTACCCGGTTCTTCAGACTATCATCCATCGTTTTAGACTGTGGGTAAATATGATCAATATCATACTTTGTATTATCCCATAAATCTTCCAGATCGATCGGCTCACCGGAATACATACATCTGCCTTTCTGTGTATAATATAAATATAATTTATCACTTCTTAACTGGTGTTCTTCATGCTTCTCAAGACTTGTACATAAAGCTTCTATCCATTCCGGCTCTTCCTTTTTACATTTTGTGTACAGATCTGACAGCGTCTTTTTTCTTGATTCCGTCCTCTTATTTTCCTGCTTTTCTCTTGCCATCTCAACAAAGACTCTTTTTGGCTTTTCTCCCATAACTTTTTCAATTTCCTGAATGATCTGTAATGTCTGCCAGATCTGTCTTTTCACAGCAGGTGAAACATACAGATCTTCTATTGTCTGATACGACACTTCCGGATCCGCCTTTTCCTCATTAAACTCCTCTATCCTGTCGGAAAATTGATATTCTTTGCTCAACAGTTGCATGAAATTATCATTCGTCTCCCACAATGCCGTTATGATATTCCATACCTCTCCAGTTTCCGGTGCAGGCACAGTCACTTCTTCCAATAGTTTTTTTGACAATCTTCCCCATCCTTTATATGAAAGTGCAGTGACTGTATTAATCTGCTTTTCGGTAAGTTGCGGAAATTTTTTCTTTAGTCTTTGCTTTAAAAGCTTCTTATCATCACCAAACAGCACAATATTTAATATGATCTCTTCTTTTTCTTTCTGCGTAAGTTCCACATCGATCAGCTTTTCTTTAAAATCATGATACGCTGTCAATGAGCCTTTAAAATCTCCATCTATCCCCGTCAGTTCTACATTTTTCCCGGCGATTCCCTCTCTGATCAGATAAGATTTCAGTTTTTTCTGAGTCACTTTACGGCTTCTGCAAAAAACGTCTCTATAAATCTTCTGCTTCAATTCTACAGATATTTTCTGTCCATCCAGCCGAAGATTATTTAACTCGTTCAGAACCATAAATTTACTGTAAAGCAATGAATCTTTCGGCAATACATCTTCTCCGATCAGATAAGTGCATTTATTCGTCATACGACGGATAAAATTTTCTGCACTCTGCTCCACATCAATTACATTTTCAAAATTCCACGGATAGATTTTCTCAGTACTTTTTCGCTCTGCCCACGCAAATTTGGAATTTTCTCCATTGCCTGTCCTAAGTGGTCCCACATAATATGGAATCCTGAAACTAAATAATTTTTCTATTTTTTCTGCATTTTCTTTTAAAAATGGAATTTTATCGCCCAGATTATCTAAAATCTTCTTCAGTTCATATTTATGCACCTGGTACGGAATAACACCATTATCCTTATTTACCTGCTTTGGCAGAAAAGAATCCTTTTCAAGCTCACTTTGCAGATACATTTTAGCTTCTTCATCCGGCAGCTTTACAACAATATTCTTTTTCAAGAAATCCATAAATTCTTCCCTGCTGCACCGTTTTCCCTCAAGCGATACCTTTTTTCCGTTCTTCTTCGTCATGCCAATATACGCCGGATAATTGTTCAACTTATCCGAACTTTCCACAAATACAGCATTATAAACTTCTTTCGGAAAATACTCTTTTACGACAGCTTTCAAATACTTCAGATCTGCTTTGTGCTTTTCATACGCTCTGACTTTCGCATCAGAAATAGACGTACTTCCTCCCAAAATATCTGAAAGAATCGCCCAGTCATACACGGCTTTTGCAGACTCCACGATATAGTACAGCTCACCAAGTTCCATTTCAACGACAGCCGCATATTCCTCATATCCATTATCCGCAAAAGAAATCTTTGGTCTCTCTCCTTCATTCAGTTCTTCCATTCCGAACAGATCACTCAGTTTTACTGTTCCACCTGAAAGTAATGTCAAAAACGCTTTATCCCGGACATTTTTTGCATTTAATCCTTTTACCAGTTTCGACTTTTTCGCTGAACGGGTAAGATTTTTATCTTTTAACGTTTCCTCAATCATCTGAACCGCACTTTCATCCAGTTCAATTTCAAAATCCATCTCTTCATTTCTGATATTCTCAATAAACTGATTGAATGTATTTTTAAATTCAGTAACCTGACTGATATCACCGGAAAGAAGAAAATGTCCCCGATGCTTCATCATATGATGCAGTGCCAGATAAACAAGTCGCATATCCGGAGTATCTTCCGTCTCCATCAGCATCTTTCTTAAATGATAAATTGTCGGATACTTTTTATGAAAATCCTTATCCGTAAAAGTCTTGTCCACAAAAAGTGTATACGGAAGTTCCGGGCAATTTCCCTGTATATCTCTTTTATCTTCCGGATAATATTTACTCTCTTTCATTCTCAGAAAAAATCCAGGATCAACCCGGCTGATCTCTTCTGCAAAAATCTCCTGCAAAATCTCAATCCTCCATCCCCGTCTGTCCAGTCTTCTCCTTCCTGTTCTGAACATTCTCCGCTCTTCCGCAGTCTTAGCACTTTCAAAAAGTCTTACACCCCACATTGCTTTTCCGTGACGTCTGAGGATCTGATAGCTTTCATCTGTTACAGCCCATCCAACTGATCCAGTTCCCATATCAAGCCCTACATAATACCCTTTTCCCATAAACTTCCTCCTTCGTTCCTTTTTCTTTCTTTTCTTTGGTTTCTTTTTCTTTGCACTCTTTTCTTTAATCTAACTATTGACATTTATCTTTTTCACTCTTATACTAAAGCTGTATTAGTACCATACTAATTTACATCATAAGTTCAAATAAGAATTTTTTCAAATCGTCACATATGTGACCCACAGAGTGTGGATGAGCCTGTTATACAGGCTCTTTTTTTATCTATTTTTATTTCCACCTACTAAAAAAAGGTAATAAAACCCCTGAAAGTAAATCGTTCAAAATCTTATCACCACTTTTTCATTTTATCATGAACGCCTCTTTTTTATCAACCGTGAAAAGATTCCTGCCACCATTCTGCTGTTTCCATCCTTATTTTACAACAAATGCTGTACAATAAAATTCCCTTCTGCATGATTATTGATTTTATAAATTTCACCACGCAGAAGGGATCCTGTATTAATAAAGAATTTCCCTGCATCACTTTATATTTACTTACATATTATGCAGGAATCTCGCAATAGGTAGCAAAAAGACCCTGCTTAAAAAAGCAGGATCTCATTTTGAACCTTATTTTCTTTCTATTCTTTTCATCTGTAGAATACAGTCTGCATCTGACTACAGATAAAATTCCATCGGATATGTCGGATATGCAATTTCCTCCAGCTGATCCATCGTTACCAGTCCTGCCGGAGCAAAAAGCACTGCCGGGATTCTGTTAACGATCGTTGCACAGGTATGTTCCACTGTTGCCGGTTTTACAACATGAAACTCTGTGTCCGGTTCTCCCGTAATCTTCCAGTCACACATATCTCCATCGTCTGCTCCGTACACCTTTCCGATACACTGCGTCTCGATGACCGGTCCCTGGAATGTCTCCGTTGTAACAACTGCTGCCATACCGATACAATTTCCCTTTGGAATCGTCGCATCCAAAGTAGATGAATACAGATCTGTATCATGAAAATATGGCACGCATTTCTGCGTCTGGCTCTTGATCGTCCATCCCATCTTTGAAGCAAGTGCCTCATTGGAATTCCATACATAAGATGGCTCTATCTCTTCCGGATGTGCAATCTGCTTTTCAAACTCTTCCGGCGTCAGACCTACACCATGTGCTTTGGCAAGTGCCAGTCCATAATCCTCTACATTATAACTTACTGCACCTTCAATCTTCTCGATCTTATGGCATCCACCGGCTACCATGCCAACCATATTTACCCAGAAAATATCTTCCATACCACTTCCGACAAATGTACAGCCATTCTCTTTCGCCGTCACATCCAGAATATTCGCTCTGACAGGATCTGTCGTCCAACAGTAAGTTGCCTCCTCACAAGTTGTGATAACGCTGATTCCTCTGCTCAGGCACTTCATATAGTGAGGGAAACATTCACTTACAAGACTAAATAAAGTAACAACTGCAATGTCTGCATCTGTATTGTCCAGAACTTCATCAGCATTATCACTTATCAAGATTCCGGTCTTTACACCCAGCCCTGCATAATCACCAATATCCATTCCGACGATTGCCGGATTACAGTCAATCGCACCAACGATCTGGCATCCGGTTTCATAAAGATAACGTAATGTATACTTACTCATCTTGCCGCATCCATACTGAATTACTTTAATTTTCTCCATACTGACCTTCCTCTCTGTACTGCTTTCATCGCCCTGACAGACACCGGATTAAGCAGTACCGAAGTACCGGTTTCTGTCCTAACAAATTTCTTTTATCTTCTTTTTCATTTGTTAAATTTTTATCTAAGTCCAGTATAAAGTCTGAAGTAACTTGAGAGTCAACCATCTTTTGTCACAGAAATCCGACAAATTATTTGTTCATTTTTACAGGAACCTGAAGCCGCAAATACATGGATCTTTTCCGCTCATTAAAAATATGCATTTCCATGATCTCTTCACAGATATAATCTCCACAGATTTCATAGTGATTCTTTTTACAATATTCCAATAGCTTTGCGGCACACTCCTGTTCTTCATCGAAATCCTCCGTATAAATACACGCGTACATTCCATTTTCAATCTTCTGTACCCTGTCCTGAAGTGGAAAATTATCATCTACGAAAATAAAAATCTCATTAGAATAAAAAATCTGCTCTTCAAACCTTCTCCGGCTCATCAACGTTCCCGCATTACAATAGTAGACCTGTGGAATATCACATTCTATCAGCTTATTTTTCAGTTGCTTCAGAATCAGTTCGTATGTATCAATATTGTAATCATAAAAATTCTTATCCACCGTCATAGAATAAATAGTACGGTCTGGAATATACTCCAACGTGATAGTTCCACTTGCAGGAGATTTTTTATAACGCTTAATCGATGCCACAGTCCGGTCGATCGCCTCCATTTTAAATTTCAGCTCCTGCATCTCCTGCAGCGTCTGCTCTCTTTTCTGCATCAGTACATCTTCTATCAGATCCAAATCTTTCCGGTCAAGGATACTCTTAATCTCTTTTAATTCCATTCCCAGCTCTTTCATATACTGAATCATGTCCAACCGGGCATTCTGCTTGATATCATAATACCGGTAACACGTTTTTTCATCCACATAACATGGCGTAAGCAGATTCATTGAATCGTACAGCCTCAATGTCGGCACAGTTGTCCGGTTCATCTTTGCCATCTCTCCGATGCTGATATACCCTGTCCTTTTTTCGTCCATTTCTGCCTCCTGAAAATCCTCATACTCTTTTTAGCTTATGTATAACTCATCAGGAACTCTAATGTAACATGAGAGTTTAAATCCAGCTTTCATCCCCTCCGGTGATCGCAAGGCTTAAAAGAGTATCCATCTTTTCAACCTCTTCTTCTCCTTCGATCTTCTCCAGCAATTCTGCTGTATCAATGACATTTTCCATGGATTCATCCGGTCCGATTTCATAATCAATCTCTGACTCACAATCAGGACACGCAATCTTTTTCATCGTCTGCAAAGACAGAAAACGATAACCACACTTTTTACATTCATAATAACCGCACTCTTTCGTGCCGTTCGGTACAAAATACATAATTTTTCTCCTTACTCTTACATTATTCGTTTAGGCGTTTGCGAAACGCCAAAAGCCGCATAAATACGGCATTTTTTGTTGTTAAAATAAAATATCTCCTCAAGATTTATGGTAAAATAGAGTTGCGAGAAACTATCAACCAATCCACCTAAAGGAGATATACCTACATGATAACACATAAGTAGCTCTCTTTGGCAGAATTTTTTGAAGATTGCCAAAATAAATTCGACAACAACAAATACCAGTTCCTTTCACTTCTTGATGAAACCATTAACCTTGATGAAATTGTTCTTGTTTCTTTTGTTCCTGATGCCTCAAAATTCACCCGTTTCAAACAAGATTTCCTGATGGACTTACGATCTATGTTCGATCACATGGTTGATATTACCGAACCGATTTGCCAAAAACTTGACCCTCATCTGGCGACTATGACTATCTTCGATACCTCTGGCATTGAAGCCCGGGTCACTGAAAATAATCCAAAATACGCAAACCGTATTATCAAACAGTTAAAGGCTTTTGCAA
>OIZB01001423.1_pt1 | contig 12737 bp, 14 predicted proteins | sample 1588401 | NCBI WGS metagenome assembly OIZB01 (sample SAMN03283270) | human gut metagenome | biome: human-associated habitat; material: feces | host: Homo sapiens | place: USA | collected 2013
GATACCATGTTCGATAGCAATCTTCAGTGCACGGAATACTTTCTTCCGACTACCGGGCTTAATGATGTATTCCTTACGCCGATCATCGTCCATCTCTTCCCAGTCATCAATCTGCTTTTTAATCATTCCATTGATGCCGCTAGGAATTTTACCAGTAGCTTTCGCTGCATTCTTAGCATCAATGCTAGTGTGCTTGAGCTTGGAAAGATGCTTATGGAATTTTGCATTTGCATCCAGAGCCTTATTTTGAATTCTCTGGAAGAAAGGACGCTTTTGAGGCTTTTCGACTTCAATAGGCTTTGCCGAAACGTCTTCATCAGAAGACTTAGCGTCAGAAGTGGCATTGCCAGACTTATTGTCTTTCTCGTCTTCGTCCTCTGACGCTTCGTTAAAATTGAAGTCGGAAATATCCATATTAGCGTACTTCGCTGTTTGACGTGCCTTTGCAGCGTCACGGTCAGCAGCTCTCTGCTCATCAGACTTCGCAGAAGATGAAGCGTTAGGAGTATCCTCATCATTATCATCGTCGTCTGTATCATCATCATTCTGGGAATCAAGAGACTGATCGTCTTTATTGATCTCAGAAGCCTTTGTAGGACGATACATCGGAAGCTCTCCTGTTGTCTGTGCAACAACACGAGAGGCATCGCCATTAGACTTGAAGTATGATTCGTAAGCAACCTGATACTCAGAATCAATCTTTTCAGACAGATCCTTCAGCATACCAACCTGCTCATTGATATCAGTCGGAATCTTTTTAATGGAAGAAGACTCAATGCAGAGCTGCTCCACAATAGGATCCCAGTTAGCAGTAGATTCAGCGGTGATGCCATAGAGAGCATCCATTGCAAGGAAACTTTCGTTCATGGCAACGATTGCCTTCTCGCACATCAGATTATGCATCTTCTCGACGGATTCACTCTCATCATAGATATTACGGTTTTCCAGATCATCAAAGATCTGATTTACGCTATTCTCACCGGTAGAAACCATCAGGTCATCAACAGTATGAGATTCCATCAGTGCTGAGTTGATGAATTCAGACTGATCTTCCTTGGCAAGACCCTTCAGGAGAGTACGAAGATTCATATTACCGAGAGCATTTACCTTCTCAGAAATATAGGAATCACGCATCATGCGCTTAACTACATTCGTAGTATATGCATTCAGCTGATACTGCTTCGGAGTCTTCGGCTCAGTGACAATGGCTTCCTCAGTCAGATAACGATAGAGAGAACTGCCATTCTTCTCAGGATTTGCAACACCAAGCGTAATTGCATCAATCAGACGCAGACCCTTTGTCTTCTTAGAGAAGATAGGATTCTCCCCGCTTTCCTCAATTACGCCATCATAGCGGTTAAAGCCGACGTTGTAGAAAGTGTCATTTGCATGAGTATTATCATGGAAAGTCTCATACATCATACGAGTATTCTCAGTAGATGCCATCTTTCTTTCCATGATGTCCATCAGGTCAGTGTACTCGGTGAGCATCGTTCCACTCATCTTCTTCTTATGAGCTTCGAAATACTTCTTCACCTTGTCATACTCTTCACTGATTCGTTCGTAGGGAATGACACAACTTTCCATAAGGTCTTTATAGAAAGAGCAGCCGCGCATCGGCTCCGTAAAGATATACTCAGACCCATCAAGAAGATCGGTCAGTGCCATTTCGCTGTAAAAGCTTTCATATTCGATCGCGTTATACTTAGTATAGTCCTGCTTCAGTTCTTCAAACTTTGCATGAAGAGCCTTCACAGGAGTACCGGTTAAGATCTTTTCTTTATTGAGTTCGATCATTTATGGTTATCCCCTTTCATGATAATAATACTAAGTCTTTAGTATGATTAGCTATTTGTTTTCAGAGGGGTTTCTTAGGAAAGCACAATGAATTAACGATTTTATTCAAAGAAAGGAGAAACGTAATGAGTAGTAAATTGGAAGAAGCTTTTATGGAAGCTTATAAAGAAAATCTGATTCCAGCCGATATGGTAATGGAAGCATTTGATGGAATCAAAGCAGCAATCCATAACCATAAAGAAGAGAAAGCTGCAAATAAATCTGGTAATGATCCGAAACTTGCGGATAAGATTTATAAGAAGCTTTCTCCTTATCTTCCAAGTAATTGGAAGAAATTTTCTATCAGTGTTGCCGATCATAAGGAAGACCCAAATAAATATGGTGTTCTTATGATGATTACAGACAGTACCGGTAAAACCAGCGATTGGACAAAACTGAAATGTGCTGACCGTCCTGAAGCAACGCGTGCTATGATGAACTGTGCTAATCTTCTGCAGAAGCATCAGAAAGAATTTTATGGTACTTCGTTTGAATGTAGTGGAGTTTCTCTAACATTTACAGAGGATTCTGGAGTTCGTCAGTATAAGTTTTCTTACAAGAAAAAGAAATCGGAATAAAGATAGACCTAGTATAGCTATGACACTATACTAGGTCTATTTCGATCTGTAGACTAGAGAGATAACTTGATATGAAGTGGAAGTTCATGTTGAGTTATCTCTCATTTCCAAGTTCCTATGGCGATATAATTTCCCCATATTCCATAATTCGCATCTGCACTTTCATTACCCCTCACATTAAACTTCTCAGGGTATTGGATACAGCTCCATATTGCAGAGTTTGAATCGGATGCCTTATCAGTTGAATTGACTCTACTAACAGTAAGAGTGTAGAAGTATGATGCGAATGGTTCAAGTAACTTTACAAAATCACCGCTTGATAATTTGCTGAATCTTCCATAGCAAATCAAAATTCCATTATTGAATTTGATGTATGCATCAAATCCTTGATAATTATCATTAAGTGATTTAAAACCAGTTGAATGAATATCGGTTATTTTACCCCCCCCCGAAGGAAGGGAAAGGTATAAATCTTTCATTTCAGTTTCCTCTTTACCTGATGGTCTAGTTCATTAAACTAGACCATCAGCATCTGTGTATTTGTCAAATGTGGTAATTTTAAATGGAGCATTATTCTTAAGATCAAAAAATAATGAAACTCCTTGGTACTCGCCAAAATTGGCGAGTAACTTCGGATTTGTTTGATCTGGAATCACATATGTTTTCACATTGAATTCAGCATGATCATCCGTCATTCTACAATTATATTGGCATTTTAATGTATGCAGATCACCTTCATCATCATCTAGTGATATACATAGCCATCCATAGTTGTTATTATTGAGATTACGAGAATACATCTTATTGCAATCATTACTGTCTGCAATAATAAAAATACCAGTCATATAAATACCTGAAGTATCTACAGAATGAATATTGTAACTGGCGGGTAAACCCGCCAGTCCTTCTCGCATCAATTGAATAGCTCCAGATTCAAGGGGATCTTCTATGGTAATGAATAATTGAATTCCAGTACCATGAGCATAGTTCAAACTGCAATCACTTCGAACTCTGCAAAGATTCGTTTCTTTGATCTTCGGCATAGTACCAAGTGCAACTACATGAACGGTATCCGTGTATCCAGCATATGAGATAGAAACATCAAATCGTTCAATAGCAGTCTCTGAAGAATTTGTATTGATCGTAAGTATGCCAGTTGCAGGATCAATACTTCCCTTATCAGATGAAAGAGTGGCTGTAAATTGTAATCCATCTGTGGTAAGATTATCTGTATTTAAGGAATATATCCCATCTGTTGTAATTGCGTTATACTGAAATTGATACGTATCTCCAAACGGAAGATATACAGTATGCGACGGAACTTTGTAGTTTCCAATTACCATCGTATAAGGACAATGTACTTTTACAAATTCTATTCCGAAAATATGGTTTGCTCCGATTGCATCAAGACGAGAATTGATATCGCTTGGAAGATTCAATTTATCGTCTATTGCTAGTTTACCAATATCAGAAAGAGCATTTGCATATACTGGAGTGATTACAGACGAAAGCGTTTCGTTCGTCGTAAGTTTAAGGTCGCCATTTGCGGTTCGAAGGGAGACGTTCTTACCCAAATAAACACCTCCTAATAAGTCGATGATAAAAATAAATTGAATGCCGTTATCATTCAACTTTGCCTAGATCTCCCAGCCCATTTTAATTCGAGATAGGATTTCCCTGCTATCCGAACCATCGACCCTGCTCAACCTAACACAGGTGTAAACACCTGTGTTAGTAATATTTGCTTTCAAATGTGTTTTCGTGCCATTTTTGCCTCGAAATTTGACGGCAAAGCGGTTCTAACGCCTAGCATAACAGGAAATTATGCTAGGCAATTTTTAGGTTGAATAAAATAATGTTAAAATACCACGATGGCATATAAAAAGAAGCTACCTGCATTTCTTAATTTGATTTGCAGGTAGCTTCTTTTTACTCTTTGATCTGTTCGAGGGGTTTCACGTTATCATTGATGTAGGTTGCGAACCGATAATTGAGACCAGTCTTTTCATCATGACGATAATTCGGGAAGGTATCAATCATCATCCACCAATTCTTTTTCTGATGCAGATTCGGGAAGAATGCATCTGCATCAGGGACTTCTTTATCAATGTAGGTCACATATGCTGTGCTACAATAGTCAATGAGTTCATTGTATAAACTATCTCCTCCGATCAGATATACTTCCTCCGGAGGGTACATAGAAATGAGATCTTTTAACTCTTCCATGGTATTCACAATGATTACATCTTTGGAATCCACATGGTAGTTTTTATCGTGAGTCAAAATGATATTGACTCGTTTTGCAAGAGGCTTCTTGAACGGGAAAGATTCAAAAGTCTTTCGGCCCATTACAACGACGTGTCCCATTGTCAATTCTTTGAATCTAGCCATGTCATCCTTGATGTGGAAAAGAAGCTTATTATTCTTGCCAATTCCCCAGTTATTACTGACGGCAACAATAGCTCGCATTGGTATCACCTATCCTTCCATTTTAATAGATAATTTCTAGGGTCACTTAGCTAAGTGTCTGAATTGACATAAATAAGAAGACTAGACTTGGATATTTCCTTGTCTAGTCTTCTTTTCGTATCTCATCCAATTTCAGTTATATGTTATAAAGGCATATAAAGGAAAGGAGGTGATACTAATGCACACATTTTTCAATGATGCATTTGCAGCGTCCTATGCTGCGTGCACTGGAAAGATGCTTGTTCTCAACCGGGAGAACTCGACGGATGCAACTATCAATTACGATAGTAATGTTACGTCGGAACCTATCCGGATCCTGAATAAGTAATCCGACCAAAGAAAGACTAGGTCTAGGAACCAACTGGATCTAGTCTTTCTTTTTTGTTATGATGTGTATTTAATACAATCCACGATCAAATTTAAACCATTTCCAATAATCTCGTGGTCTTTCTTTTTTGATGAAGTCGCTCACATGCTTTTTGAAGATATCATAGTATGCGAAGTCAATCACATAGTCTTTGAATGGAGTGACTGTGTCAATGTCGATAAGATCAGACGGCTGTGCAATCAAATAGCAATTTTGCAGCTCATTATCCTCTTTCATAGCAGCAACCAATCCATGAATAGCAGGAAGCAATACAATCTTTCCTTTGAGATTGTACAAGTTGAGAGCTGTCGCCACCATTGCATAATATTTTCCATCTTTATATGAGTCAAACCATTCCGTGTGCTGGAGCATACAAATTCGTTTGTCTACATCTTTTTGAAGCTCGGGAAGATAGCTACGGAAGCATTCAGGATCTCCTTGCTTCTCATAACTATAGAAGATGATCATTCCATGTTCCATTTTAGTACACAGCCTTTCTTTCAAAACAGTCAATGATATCTTTCATATTATAACGGTCAGTGGTTTCGATTCGATAGTATCCCTGATACAATCCTTGCTTAACTTCTTCCTCGATGGACTCAATGTCCTCATCGTAGTGATCTCGTACTCGTTCATAAGCTTTCCGATTCTTCAGAATGCTCACTGACTTATAACGATTATACGTGCGGTCAATCCAATGAGATTTCATCTCAGGACTCAGTGCTGGATAGATAATGAAAAGATCACTGAACATCTGAAGATTTTGTCTTAGATAAATGAGTTTTCTTCTGACATCAATGTGACTGGATACGAATACTACAAATCCTTGACTCTCGAGATCCAATGCTGCATTGCAGTATGAAGTGATCCAATTCGGATCAGTTTTCTCAAAATTGGATGATTCGAAGTCAACCACAATCGGCCTTGTAATGGTGTCTCCAGTTACTTTCTGATAGTGCTGATACTGAGACTTTCCGACTGCCGGGAATCCGATGATAATCATATTTATTTCCTCCTGTAGATAATACTGATTTACCAGTTTCAAAATTGTCACTGGCCGTATATCTTAGAATTCAGATGATATATTATATTGGTAAGCAATAAGAAGGTGAAGAAGAGTAACCTTCATAAATCAGGTTTCTAAGGAGGAAACTACTATGTCTTACAACGATAAGTTTGCTGTCATTTATGAGGATACGGCTGGGGTAGGAAATATCTCGGAGCGCGTAGTCGAGGATGGCAATGTCTTCCAAGCCATCAGCTCTTTCGAAAGAGCAGTGGCCATCATGGTTATGGAGGCTGGAAGGTTCATCACGGAACATAAAGGTGCTGTCGTTAGCATGGGCGAGGACTTCATTTCCGTAAAATACCCGGAGCAGTCTCTGTACGGAAACGTCACTATCCGTAAGTTCAGGATCGAAGTTGAGGAAGGCGATCCTCTCGATCCTGATATTCTGGAGTATCGCTATCGTGATTACGATTGTGAGTAATCACGAGAAGGGACCTAACAGCCAGTTAGGTATCCCTTCTTTTTTGTCTTTATAGTAGATAATCCATTCAACTTGGTATTAACCTTATTTTTTCTTTGGATCATAGAAATGGAGAGAGAATGATGTGGTATCCCGGACAATCATGTGACCCTCTTGTGAATCTTGTTTGCGATCTCTATGAAGACTTAGATCATCTGATTCGGAAATCTATTTCGAAATTTTGCCTCTGGAATGCAAAACGAAAGAATGATACTAAGAAGATCAGTTATTATCAGAGTAAAATAGAGATGGTAGATAGAGTTCATAAAATGATGAAACGTTTTTATTCGTAAAGGAGGAATATTATGCCGATTCTTACCAAATCACAAGAAGCACTTTATATGGATTTCTGTGATAAAATGCGGAATCCTGATGCAATGGATCAAGTCACATATCATGAAATCGTTTATCCTTTCAATATGAATATGTGTATCCAGATGGTCCGTGACAATAATCCATTCTTTAATATCTATCCAAGCTATTCGTTTGGAGAAGATACAATTTGTGCCTATCTGGCATTTGCTGCTTGCACTGATTCTGAATTTGATCTGTGTATTATGGCAGATACCGATAAAGACTACAATCGAATTCTCAATAAGGTATATTACTTCGTAAAGAAGTCTCGGTTCTCGTTGATCACGAAGCTTCTTGCATGTTCTCGTCTTGCTAAGAAGTTTTATATTGGGAATGCACGATATGTGTATATTGCCCAGTATGAGAGAACTTTTGATCCGGACAGCAACTGTTTTGTTGGATGGGTTCATCCGAGAGTAACTGGTGGTACGATTGATGAGAATCGTCCTCATGCATATGGAACACATGTCATCAAGAGCAGAATGCATGATATGAGAACACATACCATTATTTCTGGTAAAGATGCCTATGATGTTCTTAAGACTCAGATTGGCAGCTATCTCATGTACTATAATGTGATTGATGCTGATCTGGATTCTTGTAAGGAAGATACTCACAAAACCGCTGGAGAATATTTTAAAAACAAGGGGAAGAATAATGAGTAAAGCAGATGTTATTTTCAAGGATAACGTGGAGCAGATTCTGTGTATGGGAAAGTATGAAGATCATTCTCTTCGTTGGTATCCGACTCGAGCAATGTGGGCTGATACGAAAATTACTGCTTGCACTGCAAAAGCATTCGGTATCGTGAATGAGTATGATCTTCGGGAAGAGTTCCCTGCAATCACTTTCCGTAAGACTGGTCTGAAGTCTTGTATGGATGAAATTCTTTGGATCTATCAGAAGAAGAGCAATAACATCCATGATCTGAAATCTCATATCTGGGATTCTTGGGCAGATGCTTCTGGTTCCATTGGTAAGGCATATGGTTATCAGATTGGCCAGAAGTATAAGCATCACAAAGCTCATATGGATATCAATGGATGCTATCCGGATGGAACTGTTTTTGCAAAGAACGGTACTCCTTATGTGATGCTGGATCAGATGGATGCTGTGCTGTATGATCTTCAGCACGATCCTTGGTCTCGTCGTATCATGACAAACACATACTGCTTTGAAGATCTTTCGGAGATGGGTCTGTACCCTTGTGCATATTCTACTACGTGGAATGTGACCAAGGAAGATGGCTATGACAAACCTGTACTGAATCTGCTTTTGAATCAGAGAAGCAATGACTACATGGTTGCAAATAACTGGAATACTGCACAGTATGCAATTCTCTTAATGATGGTTGCACAGGTATGTGACATGGTTCCTGGTCGTTTGACTCATGTCATTGCAGATGCTCATATCTACGATCGTCATCGTGAGATGATTGAGAGTATGATTCGCCGTCCGATGTATCCTGCTCCGAAGGTCAGTCTGGATCCTTCCATTAAAGATTTCTATAAGTTCACTACGGATAGCCTGATTGTGGAAAATTATCAGGCTGGTGAGCAAATTAAAAATATCCCTGTAGCTGTATAACTACAAAAAAGAAGACTATGCACTTGATATATGAATCATTGTGCATAGTCTTCTTAGCGTTCATTTACAGAACGCGAATGATATTTACAGGATGGTCATAGTCGATCTTGTCGGCATCAACTCCTTCATTGAAGGACTCGATGAGAAAGGTGATCTCTTTATCGTTCTTATCAAAGATGCGGATGAAGTTCTGAGTGTAGCTCTTACCAGTACTTGCGATAGTCACCGCTTCATTGTACTGAATGAGCCCACGCGTATTCCAGATAGTGAATGCGTCTATCACTTCTTTCAGAGTATAGAAGTGATAGCCAGCGAGTCTGGAGTAATGGTCGGGATCAATGTGACCGTACATGGTTCGCATCATCGTGTTATCACTGATCTGGCTTTTATTCAGTTCCATCTGGAACATGATACGCTGTTGGCCGCCGGTAATGATGTACATGCAATGAAGGATATCAATCGGCTTCAGGACCGTATGAATGATGCCAGGCATCAGAGTAGGTTCCTCTTTATCCATTTTTCCGATGATGAATGGAGACAATGGGTGAATCTTATATTCCATACGGTCTTCGCCTACTTCTTCAGCAGTGATAAGAATATCACCGGTGATAAATTCTGGCTTCACAGACACGTAGTTCATGAGGTTATCGAAAGTCTTGCAATGATCACCACCGGCAAAGATCATGTACGGCTTTCTAGATTCGGCCACCGATTCATACTCATTTGTGATATGAAAGAAGTTTAGGAAAGCAATTGCTTCCTCGAAGCTTCCGAAACTTAGGTCTATGATTCGGTTACAGATATAATCACCGATTTCAGACTGCCCAACATTCATATACTGCGTGTGATGATAAACGATCTTTCCATCGTGCCGGAGATAATACCTGGAGACTCCAGGGATCTTATAATATACGAAGTCTCCATAGCCGCTTTTGCCAACAAAGAATTCGCATTCTTGATTGGTAATTTTTTCTTTCATTAATTCGTCCATAGCATTACACCTCACTCATTGAAGAGACCAAAACGATTCTGGAGCATGTCGGGATCGAGCTGATGGGGCTCATAAAGATCAATGAAGGTACGGTCGGTGTACCAAGAAGGAATATAGCCGAACACCATGAAGTCATCAGCAAAGTCTTTGTCTTTGGAGACAGTAACACGGAGAACGCTGACGCTGCAATCTTCATCGGAAGTACCCGTGATATTTTCTTTGTACGTCATCACGCTGGATACGTTATCCTTATCAGTAGCGATGAAAGCCTGCTCCGCATTCATGACTGCTGCCATATCTTCAAACTGATAATCAGCAAGCCAGAAAATGTGATCAGCGTCAATGATGTGCTTCACAGTATCGGTCATCGGAACGGATTCTTTGCTGCCCTTTACATGAGAATACTTGATGACATCCTGAACCATGACAGCAGTACTGGAATTCTCATCAGGGTTGAGATACTTGGGATAGACGATGATGCTGTCGGTGACTTCCTTATAATCACCGGAGAACGGATGATCAGGAATGAAGTCTTCATGCAGATATTCGTTGCCCTTGTCGTAAATTTCAAACTTAGTCAAAGGCACAGGAGTATAGAGCTCACGCTTATCCTTATCCGCATGACCTACGTTCTTAAGGAGAACCACTTTTTCGGATTCCGGGTACTTGACGTTCACAATGTGAGCATACAACTCATTGGAATCCGAGAGACCGGGCTCAACCATATAGGTCATATTGTCGTTTGTATCCGGATAGATATTGAACGCTTCAAAGAACGCTCGTGCTTCGAGCTCATCCTTGAAGTAGAGATCGAGAAGATCTTTGATAGGCTCATCCGGATTATGAGCCTCATAGATATGATCGCCTTTAATGATGTAATTTTCTGCACCATTGATGACGATTTGACCATCTTTCTCGATAAAGCAATTCGGGTTTCTCATATTTTTAACCTCCTAAAATTTTTGATAGCTACTCGAGTTTCACTATCATTCTATTATATAATATATAACTGAGATAGTAGAAGAAAAATTGTAGGATCTTCGTACTATCTCAGTTATGATATTCATCAAACAAAAATTGCGTTATTCTTAGAATCAATAAAGCGAATGCGATAAACCATAGTATCTGTATAAGGAATCCTCTCAACCAAAACCATGTAGTTCCACACGATATGTCTTTTGTAGTTGGATACTACCCAGATAGAATTTCGAATATGTCGAGAATCCTCATCTGGATATTCTGTATCGTGGAGACAGGATTCGATTACGTCATAGTCTTCTCCAAGATATTCTTTTACGACGGCCTTGAACGTCTCGAAGCTGGAGAATGGATACTGGGTAATAGAAATTTCCTCAGAGTATTCTTTGTTGGAAACCTCTGTACCGACAGGAATATCGTCTCCGTACACATCTTTAATCTGATAAATATTATGCCATTTATCAGAGACGATATTTGTGATAGGATCAAGAACCGTGTGCTTCTTTGGAATAACACTCTTTGCAATAGGATACTTTGTCTCACAGATGGGATAGGTGTGATACAATTCTCCATCGCTCATCACATAAATACCAGTAACGGTGAACGGAGTGTATTTGCAGAATCCATCAAATGCTCCAGTAAAGAGATTTGTGGATTCATTGACGTTGATTGCTCGGCAATTGTGGCCGTTAAAGAGATAATTATCGTTCCTTAACTTCGATGTGCTACGTCCAACGAGAAAGCAAATTACTTTTGCCGCATTCTCATATGATGTGAACGTCATCTGATGAATGGAATCAATGAATCTCCATGAACCACTCTTGGACACTCGGAAGATATCGTTTGCACCAAAGGAGCAATAATATCCATCAGTATTTCCGTTGATAAGAATACCTTTTCGATGAGGTTTCGTTCCCTCGATATCGGTGTCCCTTCGCATGAACATGATGAAGTATCCACTTCGATTATCCCCAATGATATGAGCGGTGAATTCAAGATCGCCGCCTTCATATAGATAGTGCCCTTTTTCAACACTAAAAAAGTCATGTGGATTTCGGTCTGTTCTTAATTCACTTGCGAAATGAATAGCAAATCGACGAAGCGCAACGTCGCATTCGTCTTTTGATTCGAATATCATATCCTCAAAAGGATTATATTCTGTGATAGGATTCTCTATATCTGGTTTTTCATCATCACCAGATTCTTCACTGAATCCATCTTCTTTATATTGAAGAGATAAGATATTTCCCCAATTGTCTCGTTTAAATTTCAAATGCGGGGTTACTGGTTCCAATGTAATTTTTTCTTCAGAAACCATCATTTTTTACCTCCTATTTGGAAAAATAATATAAATAAGTGTCGGTTGTCAAATAATAAGCGAGAGCTTTATACAAACGACAAGTTAGTAATGCTTTATTTTAATACTGAAAGGAGAATTATGCTCATGGATTATGTATCTATGAAGATGTCAATCTATGAAAACTATGCAAATGGTAAGCTGACTCAGGAAAATGCTCGTCAGCTGATTGACGTCTTGAATAATAACTACGGCAACACCCTCGTACAGGAGATGGTGGACGCTGAGAATGAGTTCATGATGAATAGCGTAAACGTCGCATATGAAAGTGCTGGCGTGGACGCTCTCTATGAAGCAAGTGAGACCTTTGGCCAGAAAGTTGCTAAGATTTGGGAGAATTTCAAGAAGTGGATCAAAGGCATCATTGATGCCATTCTTGGCCGTAAAAAGGAAGTTCCTGATAAGTCTAAGGTGACTGTGAAGAAGGGCCTTCCGAAAGCAATGGATGACCTGCTTACACAGGTAAAGAAGCTTAAGAGTGCAAAAGGCGTTGCTGCAATTGGTGCAGCAGTTGCTGGAGTTATTGGAGCAACTGCTGCTGTTAAGAAACTGAAGGGAAAGCCGGCTGAGGGTGAAGCCACTGAAGAGACCGATGCTGCCGCATTAACTAAAAAAGCAGAAGACGTTGCTGCAAATGCAGCAGCAGCACCGGAAGTGGCACAGGAGGAGACTCCTGCTGCACAAAATGCAA
>OIZB01001424.1_pt1 | contig 12725 bp, 7 predicted proteins | sample 1588401 | NCBI WGS metagenome assembly OIZB01 (sample SAMN03283270) | human gut metagenome | biome: human-associated habitat; material: feces | host: Homo sapiens | place: USA | collected 2013
GGATGCTGGGTGCCGCAACTCGGGAGTGGCATTGCGAAGCAATGACGGAGAGGGCGAGGCCGTTTCCCACAAACGAAAAGGCTCCCGTCTCTCAAAGGACGAAATCCCCTGAGAGACGAGAGCCTGTAATTTCTGTTACAGGGCACCCGTGGTACCACTCTCTTTGCTGTGCTCAACACACAGCCGCTCTGCACGATCGGCTTTTTGGGGCGAATCGCTGCCCGGATAACGGTGGGCTTCCGTCAGGGCCTACTGTCTGCTTCAGCCCTGCCGCTCAGGGGCCAGTAACCGAAACCCTCTGCACCGCCTTGCACCACCCGGCGGCTCTCTGCACGCAGAAGAAGATCGTTTTTTCCCCGTCAACGCATTTGCGCTTTGTTCAAAGTGACCTCATTTTAGCAAAACCTGCCGCCCCTGTCAAGAAGTTTGCCTCATGACGAAGCTGAAACGATTTCATGTGAGCAGCGGCGAAATTTTCCAAAATTTGCGTTTCTCCCCGCTCAGGTCTCCACGCCCTCGAACTGGCTGTTGTAGAGCTTGGCGTAGAAGCCGCCCTGTGCCAGCAGCGTGTCGTGGTCGCCCTGCTCCACGATGTGGCCGTCCTTCATCACGAGGATGACGTCGGCCTCCCGGATGGTGGACAGGCGGTGTGCCACGATGAAGCTGGTGCGGCCCTGCATCATCCGGGCAAAGGCCGCCTGAATGCGCACCTCGGTGCGGGTGTCGATGGAGGAGGTGGCCTCGTCGAGGATCAGCATCGGGGGCAGGCAGAGCATCACGCGGGCGATGCAGAGCAGCTGCTTCTGGCCCTGACTGATGTTGCCGCCGTCCTCGGCGATGACGGTGTCATAGCCCTCGGGCAGGCGGCGGATGAAGCTGTCGGCGTGGGCGGCCTTGGCTGCGGCCACCACCTCGTCGAGGGTGGCATCCGGCCTGCCGTAGGCGATGTTCTCCCGCACCGTACCAGCCCGCAGCCAAGTGTCCTGCAGCACCATGCCGTAGCTGCCCCGCAGGGAGGCGCGGGTCACATCCCGGATGTCAGTGCCGGAAACTTTGATAGCACCGCCGTTGACGTCATAGAACCGCATGAGCAGGTTGATGAGGGTGGTCTTGCCGCAGCCGGTGGGGCCGACGATGGCGATGCGCTGGCCGGGCCTGACGTCCAGAGACAGCCCCTCGATGAGCGGGCGGTCGGGCAGGTAGCGGAAGGAGACGTCCTCGATCTGGACGTGGCCGTCCGGCTCGAGGCGGACAGCGTTTTCCACCTCGGGGCACTGGTCCTCGGCGTCCAGCAGCTCAAACACCCGGGCCGCGCAGGCCAGAGCGTTCTGCAGCTCGGTCACGACGCCGGAGATCTCGTTGAAGGGCTTGGTGTACTGGTTGGCGTAGCTCAGGAAGATGCTCAGCTGGCCGATGGAGATGCCGCCGCCCACCGCGTAGAGCGCACCCACAAGGCCGACGCCTGCGTAGACGATGTTGTTGACGAAGCGGGTGGCGGGGTTGGTCAGGCTGGAGAAGAAGATGGCCTTCAGGCTCACGTCCTGCAAGCGGCCATTCACCTCATCGAAGGCCGCAAGGCTCTGGGCCTCATGGCCGAAGGCCTGCACGACCTTCTGGCCCTCGATCATCTCGTTGACGAGGGCGGTCTGCTCGCCGCGGACGGTGCTCTGGCTCTGGAAGTAGCCATAGCTGCGCTTGGCGAGGAAGCTGGCCACCACGAGGCTCAGGGGGGTGATGCAGACCACCACCAGCGTGATGGGCACGTTCTGCCGCAGCATGAACAGCAGGGTGCCGAGGATGGTCAGCACGCCCGAGAACAGCTGGGTGAAGCCCATCAGCAGGCCGTCGGCGAAGGTATCCACGTCGGCCACCATCCGGCTCACGATGTCGCCGGAGGGGTGGCTGTCGAGGTAGGAGAGGGGCAGGGTCTGGATCTTCCGCATGGCGGCGTTTCGCAGGTCGCGGCTGACCGCGAAGGTGATGCGGTTGTTGCAGACGCTCAACAGCCACTGCGCAAAGGCGGCGGTCACGGCCACAGCCACGATCTCATACACGATGCGCAGCACGCCCGCGAAGTCCACGGTCCCCTTGCCCAGCATCATATCGATGGCGTCGCCGCAGAGGATGGGGATATACAGCTGGGCCGCGACGCTCACCGCCGCCACGATGAGGCTGCACCCCACAAAAAATCCGTAGGGCTTTATCTTCTGGAGCACCCGGGTCATGGTGGCCTTCTGCTGCTCAGGGGTCAGCCTGCTTTTTGCTTTTGCACTCATTTCTGCGCATCCCCTTTCTTGAACTGGCTCTCGTAAATTTCACGATAGACCGGGCAGCTGTCCAGCAGCTCGGCGTGACGGCCAAGGCCCGCCATACGGCCGTCGTCCAGCACGATGATCTGGTCTGCGTGCTGCAGACTGGCGGCACGCTGGCTGACGATGAAGACAGTCAGAGCGCCCGGCAGCGCAGCCAGCGCCTTGCGCAGGGCCGCATCGGTGGCGTAGTCCAGTGCACTGGCGCTGTCGTCGAGGATGAGGATGTCGGGCCTGCCCACGAGGGCGCGGGCGATGGTCAGGCGCTGCTTCTGGCCGCCGGAGAGGTTTCGTCCCCCCTGCTCCACCGGCTCATCGAGGCCGAGGGGCTTGGACCGGACGAACTCCGCAGCCTGCGCCGTCTCCAGCGCGGCCCAGAGGTCAGCCTCGGAGGCGTTCTGGTTGCCCCAGAGCAGGTTCGAGCGGATGGTGCCGCCGAAGAGCTGGGCCTTCTGCATGACCACGGCCACCCTGCCCCGCAGGTCGGCCCGGGGGTACTGCCGGACGGAGCGGCCCATGATCTCCACGCTGCCCTCGGTGGCGTCGTAGAAGCGGGGGATGAGGCTGATGAGGCTTGATTTGCCGCTGCCGGTGCCGCCGATGACGCCGATGGTCTGGCCGCGTTTGGCCGTGAAGCTGATGTCGGAGAGGCTGGGTGCGCCTGCGCCCTGATAGGTCAGGCCCACATGGTCGAAGCGGACGGCGTCGCCGGCCTTTTCCGCCGGGACTTCACCGGCAGGCTCCTGCGGGAACTCCATGCCCGGCTCGGTGTCCAGCACGGCCTGCACACGGCCTGCACAGGCCAGCGCCTTGCTCACCTGCACGATGAGGTTGGCCAGCTTGACCAGCTCGATCAAAATCTGGTTCATATAGTTGACCAGCGCGATGACGTCGCCGGAGGCCATGCCCCCGATGTTGATCTCGATGCTGCCCACATACAGCAGCGCCACGATGGCAAGGTTGATGATGACATAGGTCAGCGGGTTCATCAGGGCGGAGATGTGGCCGACGTGGAGCTGCATCTTCGTCAGCAGCTCGTTGGCGTCCTCGAAACGGTCCACCTCGGTCTTCTCCTTGTCGAAGGCGCGGACGACGCGGACGCCGGTGAGGTTCTCGCGGGTCAGGCCCAGCACGCGGTCGAGCCGCGCCTGCACCGCCTTATACAGGGGTCGGGTGATGACCATGACGCCGAAGACCACGACGCTCAGCAGCGGGATGGCCACCACGAAGATGAGGGCGGCGCGGAAATTGACCGTAAAGGCCATGACCATCGCGCCAAACACCACGAAGGGACTGCGCAGGAACAGCCGAAGGAAGAGGTTCAGGCCGCTCTGCACCTGATTGATGTCGCTGGTCATCCGGGTGATGAGGGTGCTGGTGCCCATGGTGTCCATCTCGGTGAAGCTCAGGCGCTGGATGTGCTCAAACAGCGCGTGGCGCAGGCCGGTGGAGTAACCCACTGCGGCCTTGGCCGAGAAATACTGGGCGGTCAGGCTGCAGACAAGGCCCACGAAGGCCAGCAGGAGCAGGATGCCGCACCGCACGAGGATGTAGCGAAAGTCGTGGGCCGCGATGCCCACGTTGACGATGTCGGCCATCACAAGCGGCACGAACAGGTCAAAGGTGGCTTCCAGCATCTTGAAAAGCGGCGCAAGCACACTCTCGCGCTTATAGCCGCTGAGGTAGCGAAGCATTTTGTTCAAGGCTCGATTCTCCCTTTCTCTGATGTATTTCAGTCAAAACAGTTTTTATTATAGCGCATTCCAAACCAGAATGCCATGTTTCCGATTGAGAAAAACGGAAAATCCTGCTATACTGGAAAGGAATCTCAAACGAAAGAATGGTGGATGCTATGGCAAAGGATGGAGCAGCACGGCTGCGGCTGCGCCCGGTGGGCGCGGCAGACCGCAAAAAGCTGCCGGAGTATGGGCCGCTGGGCACAGGCTGCCCCGCCGTGGAGCGGGCAGTGGCTGCGCTTTATAAGGGCCAGAACGAGGAGAGCTTCTGGGCGCTGATGAACGCCATCAACTATGCCCTCGAGCTGGACACCCGGGTGCTGGTGCCGCTGGAAGCCTCGTCCGACCAGCCGGACGGCGCGGCCCCGTGGGCCGAGCACCCCGTCCCGGCGGAGAAGGCCAAGGACCTGCCGTTCTGGACCCTGCACACCCAGAAGGGCCGGTGCTATCTGCCCCTCTTCACCTCGGTGCGGGCGGCGGAGGCCGACAAGGGCACCGCCAGCCGCCCTATGGCCGAAATGCTTCTGTCTGCCGCCATGCAGTCGGCGCTGGACTCTGACCGCATCGACGGTGTGGTCATCGACCCGTGGACAAGCTCGGCCACGCTGGACTGTTCGCTCCTCAACGGCCTGCTCCATGCCGGCCACGACACCAGCGAGCCGGGCGAAGAGGAGCTGCAGGCCGGGAACCGGGCCATGGCCGAGGGCCGCTGGGACGACGCGATGCACTTCTATCAGCTCTCCGCCGAGGAGGGCTGCGCCGAGGGCCTCGCCATGATGGGCGAACTGCTCTACGAGGGCAAAGGCTGCCGCAAAAGCCCCGCGCAGGCCCGGAAGTTCTGGAAAAAAGCCGCCGATGCCGGAGACGTAGCCGCATGGGTGGCGCTGGGCGACGACGCCATGGTACAGGGCAAGGGCGTGGGCGCAGCCCTGCGGGCCTACCGCAAGGCCCAGAAGCTCTGCGCCTCCACCCCCGACATTGCCTATATGCCGCAGGTCTGCCTCCGGGTGGCCCAGTATGAGACGCAGTATATCTCCCGCAAGCAGGCGCTGGCCCAGCTGGCCGAGGCAAAACAGGGCTTCCTCATCCGCCAAAAGGAGGGCGACGAGACGGCCCGGAGCTGGCTGGATGAGACAGAGCGCGTCATCCGCCAGCTGCTCGAGAAGGAGTCGGGCTGAAACACAAAATCTTTACAAATGCTCCAAGGAATCGTCATACGGAACCGATATGATACCTATGAGAAAATATGCGCGTCGCAGAAACAGAGAGGACGACCAGAATGAGCAAAGTGATCGGTATTGACCTTGGCACCACCAACAGCTGCGTAGCCGTGGTGGAGGGCGGCAAGCCCGTCGTTATCACCAACGCAGAGGGCGAACGCACCACCCCCAGTGTGGTGGCGTTTACCAAGGACGGCGAGCGGCTGGTGGGCGGCGCAGCCAAGCGCCAGCTCGCCGCCAACTCCGGACGGACGGTGTCCAGCATCAAGCGGCATATGGGCAGCGACTACCGCGTCCACATCGACGGCAAAGACCTGACCCCGCAGGAGATCAGCGCCATGATCCTGACCAAGATCCGCCGCGACGCCGAAAGCTATCTGGGCGAGCCGGTGACGGAGGCCGTCATCACTGTCCCGGCCTACTTCGACGACAGCCAGCGCAAGGCCACGCAGGACGCGGGCCGCATCGCGGGCCTGAACGTCCTGCGCATCATCAACGAGCCGACCGCCGCAGCCGTGGCCTACGGCCTCGACAACGAAGCACCCCAGAAGATCCTGGTCTACGACCTCGGCGGCGGCACCTTCGACGTCTCCATCATCGAGATCGAGGACGGCACCTTCACGGTGCTGGCTACCGGCGGCGATACCCGTCTGGGCGGCGACGACTTCGACCAGCGCATCGTGGAGTACGCGGTGGCCGAGTTCAAGAAATCTGACCGCATCGACCTTTCCCGCGACCCCGCCGCCATGGGCCGCCTGAAGGAAGAGGCCGAAAAGGCCAAGAAGGAGCTGTCCAGCGCCCTCTCGGCCCAGCTCAATCTTCCCTTCATCGCGGTGGGCAAGGACGGCCCCCACCACCTCGACCTGACCCTCTCCCGCCCCCAGTTCGAAATGATGACCGGCGACCTGCTGGCCCGGACCGTGGCCCCTGTGCAGAACGCACTGCGGGACGCCGGCATCTCGGCCTCCCAGCTGGGCAAGGTGCTTCTGGTGGGCGGCAGCACCCGGATGCCTGCCGTTGAGCGTCAGGTAAAAGAACTGCTGGGCTGTGAGCCGAGCCACAGCCTCAACCCCGACGAGTGCGTGGCGATGGGTGCCGCCGTACAGGGCGGCCTGCTGCAGGGCGGCGGCAAGCTGGCCGGTGCCACCGGTGCAGCGGCGCAGGGCCTCGTGCTGATGGATGTCACCCCTCTGACCCTCTCCATCGAGACGCTGGGCGGCGTCGCCACCCCCCTCATCACCCGCAACAGCATGATCCCCACCCGCAAGAGCCAGCTCTTCACCACGGCCCGCCCCATGCAGACCAGCGTGGAGATCAACGTCCTGCAGGGCGAGCGGCATTTTGCCCGGGACAACAAGAGCCTCGGCAAGTTCAAGCTGAACGGCATCCGGGCCAGCTTCTCGTCCAAGCCTCAGATCGAAGTCACCTTTGACATCGACGTCAACGGCGTGGTCAAGGTGTCGGCCAAGGACCTCGGCACAGGCCGGGAGCAGAACATCACCATCACCGGCAGCACCAACCTCTCGGAGAACGAGATCCAGCGCGCCATGGCGGACGCCGCCGCCTACGAGGCCGAGGACAGCCGCCGCAAGGAGCGTCTCGATCTCCACAATCAGGCCGAAGTGCTGGCCTATAAGGTAGACGAAGCTCTCTCGAAGTGCAAGAAGGAGCTGGACAAGGAGGAGAAGAACCGCATCAAAGCCGATGTGGCGAACCTCCGCCGCTGCCTGCGGAAGGACAAGCCCGAGAAGATGAACGAGACGGAGGAAGCGAACCTCCGTCAGGCCAAGAGCCAGCTGGAGGCCAGTGCAAACCACCTGATGCTCCTCTATGCCTCGGAGCAGGGCGGGAGCGGCCCGGACGATACCATCTGAACACACAAGAAGGCCCGCTGCGATGAATGCAGCGGGCCTTCTTGCTGTTCGTATCAGTGGAAAAGAGGAGAGAAAACGGTTCGTTTGCGGCTCAGCGGCCGACGATGAGGTCGCGGCGGCTGCGGAAGCCCACGGTGAGGCGGGCGCTGCTGCCGAGGTGGCGCAGGGTCACTTTGGTGCCGGACTTCTGGCCCTCGCACAGGAGGGTCAGGTTCAGGGTGGTGGAGGTCTTGCCGGTCTTGAACACCAGCGTGCTCACACCCTGATCCAGCAGGGCCTGCATATCGAGGATGGTGGCCCGGAAGGTGGCGTTGTCATCCGGAGCGTCCAGCGTCAGCACCTGGCCCTCCTGACGAGCGGTATAAAGCACCTGCTTGCCCAACAGACCCTTGACGGTATAGCGGGCCTCGTGCTTTTCCTCCGCTGCATCGGAGATCATCATGACGTTGCCCTGAATGGGATTCTCCACCGGGGAGGCGTAGCCGCCGTAGTTGGGGTCTACCTCCCCCACCGGAACGTCAGAGTGGAGGGCAATGTCGCCCTGCGTCATGACGCTCTCGGCCTGCGGGGGCAGATAGCCCGCGACGACCGTGTCATCGGCAGCGAAAGCGCCTACGCTCATTGCAGCGGTCATGGTCAGCAGAGCGGCCGCAGCAGCGGCACGGCGTGCAGTGTTCTTGTTCAGTCTCATATGTCGTATCCTCCTGTAGGGGGACGACCTCTCCGTCAGCGCTGACGGAGGGGTCTTCCCAAATTACTATCTTATTTGCGACACGGCGCATCAGAAAACCGCCGTATCTGTAATGAATACGGATACGGCGGTCGGATTATTGCAGCGCTTTCCTTTTATTTTTCATCTGAGGCTTTTTCTTCGAGGATGGCCATGAATTCGTCGCCGGTGATGGTCTCCTTCTCGTAGAGGTACTTTGCCAGCTCGTCGAGCTTGGCCCGGTTGTCGGTCAGAATCCGGATGGCCTTTTCGTGCTGGGCCTTCACCAGTTCCACGACCCGCTGGTCGATCTCCCGCTGGGTCTGGGCCGAGCAGGCCAGCGAGGTGTCGCCGCCCAGATACTGGTTGTTCACCGTCTCAAGGGCCACCATGTCGAACTCCTTGCTCATGCCGTAGCGGGTGAGCATGGCGCGGGCCAGCTTGGTGGCCTGCTCGATGTCGTTGGATGCACCGGTCGTGACCGACTGGAAGGCTACCTCCTCGGCGGCACGGCCGCCGGTGAGGGTGGCGATCTTATTTTCCAGCTCTTCCTTGGTCATGAGGTAGTGGTTGCCCTCTTCGACCTGCATGGTATAACCCAGCGCACCCGAGGTGCGGGGGATGATGGTGATCTTCTGGACGGGAGCGGAGTGGCTCTGGAGCGCCGCCACCAGCGCATGGCCGACCTCATGGTAGGCCACGATGCACTTTTCCTTGTCGGTGAGGATGGAGTTCTTCTTTTGGTAGCCTGCGATGACCACCTCGATGCTCTCCTCAAGGTCAGCCTGCGTCACGCTCTTGCGGCGCGAGCGGACAGCCCGCAGAGCGGCTTCGTTGACGATGTTGGCCAGCTCTGCGCCGGAAGCGCCGGAGGCCATCCGGGCCACGGTGTTGAAGTCGATGCCGGGGGCAAGCGCCACCTTCTTGGCATGGACCTTCAGGATCTCCTCGCGGCCCTTGAGGTCGGGCAGCTCGACCGGCACACGGCGGTCGAAGCGCCCGGGACGGGTCAGGGCAGGGTCGAGGGAGTCCGGGCGGTTGGTGGCCGCGAGGATGATGACGCCAGTGTTGCCCTCAAAGCCGTCCATCTCGGTGAGCAGCTGGTTCAGGGTCTGCTCACGCTCATCGTTGCCGCCCAGCTGGCCGCTGTTTCGCTTCTGGCCGATGGCGTCGATCTCATCGATAAAGACGATGCAGGGTGCTTTTTCCTTCGCCTGCTTGAACAGGTCGCGCACCTTGGAGGCACCCATGCCCACGAACATCTCCACGAACTCGGAGCCGGAGATGGAGAAGAAGGGCACGTTGGACTCACCGGCCACAGCCTTGGCCAGCATGGTCTTGCCGGTACCCGGAGGGCCCACCAGCAGGATGCCCTTGGGCATCTTGGCACCAATGCTCTCATACTTGCTGGGGTCGTGCAGATAGTTGACGACTTCCTGTAAGTTTTCCTTGGCCTCGTCCTCGCCGGCCACATCTGCAAAGCGGATGCCTGCCGTGGACTGCACATAGACCTTGGCGTTGGATTTGCCCATGCCGCCAAACATCATGGAGCCCGGGCCGCCGCCGGCCTTTTCCATCAGCTTTTTGTTCATCTGGTTGCCGATGGCCGAGAACAGGATGATGGGCAGGACGAACCAGATCAAAAAGCTCAGCACCGGCGAGGACTGTTCCACGATCTCGCTGGAGAAGGTGGCTCCGGCATCGTACAGCCGCTCGGTCAGGCCGGTGTCGTTCATCAGGCCGGTCCTGTAGACCTGCGTCTCGTCCTTATCGGTAAAGATGATCTGGTTGGATTCAATGTCCACACGGCCGATGTTCTTCTCCTCAGTCATGGTCATAAAGGTGCCGTAGTCCACCTCTTTGATCTGGCGCTCCTCCATCCACGGCAGCAGCACAAGGTTGAGGAGCAGCAGCATCAGCAGCACGAGGGCGTAATAGATCGCCAACGGCTTGCGCGGTGTCTTGACTTCTTTCATAGGATTTCCTCCTCGGTAAACGGCCTCGCCCTCTCAGTCTGCTTCGCAGCCAGCTCTCCCAAAGGGAGAGCCTTTGACAAATCGGTCAGGGGCCTTATTCTTTCGATAAGCTTATCTTAACACAACGAAAATTAACAAAAAAGCTTTTCGAGGGCTTGTTTCCAAAAACTTCCCAGATTCTTAACAAACCCCGAAGCCTGGCGGGAGGAAAGCGTGGGCATCCCCCGCTTTCCCAGCGCTCTACGATTCGATGCAGAAAGCGCAAAATTTGGAAAATTGTGCCGCTCCTGATGTGAATTTGTTTCATTCTTGATATGAGCAAAACTTCTTGACAGCAAATCCGACGTTTGGTACAATAAGCTCACTTTGAAACACAAAGACCAAATGCGTTGACGGGGAAAAAACGATCTTCTTCTGCTTCAGAGAGCTGCCGGGTGGTGCAAGGCAGTGCGGAGGGCTTCGGTTACTGGCCCCTGAGCGGCAGAGCTGAACGGAGAGTAGGCTCTGACGGATGCCCACCGTTACCGGGGCAGCGATTCGCCGCCAAAAGCTGATCGTGTGAGTGGCTGGTTTTCCAGCAAAGAGAGTGGTACCACGGGTGCTCTGTTAGAAAAAATGACAGGCCCTCGTCTCTCAAGGCTTATCGCCTTGGAGACGAGGGCCTTTTCGTATGTAACTCCTTCAGTCAGATCCTTACGGATCTGCCAGCTCCCTCGGGGAGGGAGCCTCTGGCGAAGCGGGAAACTTTACCGTACTGCCAAGGGCCCCATCTCAGAGGGGGCTGTCACCGTAGGTGACTGGGGGAGTTGGGCAGGAAGAAACCTCAAAAGTGTAATTTGTTTAGGAGGACACGCAAAATGATGGACGCAACCAAGTACGCACCGGGATATTACCCTGTTCCTGCCGGTTATGACAGCTGGGTGAAGAAGGATCACATTGAAAAGGCTCCGGCCTGGTGCAGTGTGGATCTGCGCGACGGCAATCAGGCTCTGATCGTGCCCATGAGCCTGGAGGAAAAGCTGGAGTTCTTCCAGATGCTGGTGAAGATCGGCTTCAAGGAGATCGAGGTGGGGTTCCCCGCCGCCAGCGATACCGAGTACGAGTTCCTGCGTACCCTGATCGAGAAAAACATGATCCCGGAGGACGTGACTGTGCAGGTGCTGACCCAGTGCCGCGACCACATCATCCGCAAGACCTTTGAGGCTGTCAAGGGTGCCCCCCGCGCGGTGATCCACTTCTACAACTCCACCTCTGTGGCCCAGCGCGAGCAGGTGTTCCACAAGAGCAGGGAAGAGATCAAGAAGATCGCCACCGACGGCGCAAAGCTGGTCAAACAGCTGAGCCAGGAGTACGAGGGCAACTTCCTGTTTGAGTACAGCCCCGAGAGCTTTACCGGCACCGAGGTGGACTATGCTGTGGAGGTCTGCAACGCAGTGCTGGATATCATGCAGCCCACCCCTGACCGCCCCATGATCATCAACCTGCCGGTGACCGTGGAGATGAGTATGCCCCATGTCTACGCCAACCAGATCGAGTATTGCGACAAGCACCTCAAGTACCGTGACAGCGTGATCATCTCCACCCATCCCCACAACGACCGCGGCACCGGTGTTGCCTGCGCTGAAATGGCCGTTCTGGCCGGAGCCCAGCGCGTGGAGTGCTGCCTGTTCGGCAACGGTGAGCGCACCGGCAACGTGGATGCCGTGACTCTGGCCATGAATCTGTACAGCCACGGCGTAGACCCCAGACTGGACTTTTCCGATATGCCCGAGATCTGCGCTACCTACGAGCGCGTGACCCGGATGCACATCTACGAGCGCACCCCCTACGCCGGTCAGCTGGTGTTTGCAGCCTTCTCGGGCAGCCATCAGGATGCCATTGCAAAGGGCATGGCCTACCGCAAGGAGCGGGGCGAGCACCGCTGGACCTGCCCCTACATCCCCATCGACCCCCACGATATCGGCCGCACCTATGATGCCGATGTCATCCGCATCAACAGCCAGAGCGGCAAGGGCGGTATCGGCTTTGTGCTGGAACAGAACTACGGCTATAATCTGCCCCCCAAGATGCGCGAGGTGCTGGGCTACAAGGTCAAGAGCGTGTCCGACCACAGCCACAAGGAGCTGAGTGCAGGCGAGGTGCTCCGCATCTTCGAGGAGAGCTTCCTCAACCGCGAAAAGCCCCTCCGCGTGGTGGAGGCTCACTTTGCACAGGTCAACGGCATTACCGCCACGGTCACCCTGGACCTGAACGGTCAGCGCAAGGTGGTTACTTCGGTGGGCAATGGTCGTCTGGATGCTGTGGCCAACGCCATCCAGAGCGCCACCGGGATGGACTTCCATCTGGAAAGCTACTCGGAGCACAGCCTGGACGAGGGCAGCACCTCCCGTGCAGCTTCCTATGTGGGCCTTGCCTGGGGGGATGGCAGCATGACCTGGGGTGCCGGCACCGACACCGATATCATCGTCGCCGGCATCAAGGCACTGGTTTCGGCAATTAACAGTAAGTAAAAATTGAACTCCCTCAGTCACCTGCGGTGACAGCTCCCTCTAAGAGGGAGCCTGTTGCGTAACGGAAAGGCAAAGAGGCCCCCTCCCAGAGGGGGCTGTCGCGTAAGCGACTGGGGGAGTTATAGAAGATAAAAGGAGAGAGTATTATGGGAATGACTCTGACGCAGAAAATTCTGGCCGCACATGCGGGCTTGCCGGAGGTCAAGGCAGGCCAGCTCATCAATGCCAAGCTCGATATCGTGCTGGGCAACGATATCACCACTCCGGTCGCCATCAACGAGTTTGAGAAGGCAGGCTTTGACGGCGTGTTCGACAAGGAGCACATTGCTATCGTGCTGGATCACTTCGTCCCCAATAAGGACATCAAGAGTGCAACCCAGTCCAAGCAGTG
>OIZB01001435.1_pt1 | contig 12647 bp, 18 predicted proteins | sample 1588401 | NCBI WGS metagenome assembly OIZB01 (sample SAMN03283270) | human gut metagenome | biome: human-associated habitat; material: feces | host: Homo sapiens | place: USA | collected 2013
CTTGAATTCTGTATTATAACTTAAAATGAGTTAAAATACAGAAAAAGAATTATAAAATAATGTTAAATTCCAATGAAATGGTGGATGCATGCAATGGAAATACATTTAAGCATGCGGATTTTGAAGATATGCTGACAAATTATTCCGTATATTTAAAAGGCGAATTGAAGGATTATATGTTAATTTATATGGAAGACAGTGATTACAGTAATTTTATTTTATTCTTTGATTATTTTCAGGGCAGGGATTCGTATCACTGTTTAAAACAAAATTGTATTTTTAATATTAATCCGTTATACTATATGCAAAGTATAACGGATTTTTATTAATCAATAAAACCAATAACATTTCATTCGTGAAATCGTATAGGATAAATCAGGAGATAATTATGTTAACAATCGTTTATGGAGAGGTTGATGGGGCAATCAATGACCCAGACACCTATTTTAATCATACCTATTCTCAAAAATGGTTTGAGGACCCTTTTGTTAAGGAGATGATCCGGGCGGTAGACAAGTCGGAGGTATTGTCATCCCATGCAATTGAAAGTCCTGTTCTTGGAATTATTCCGACATCGAAATTGTCTGGTGGGGTAAAGGCACTTATCCTTGTTTATAAAAAGCCGGAGTTGTTGATAGATTGTACTGCATGCGGTGAAAATTGTGCCGAATGGCTTCTTAAAATTGCGGAAAACCAGAATACTTTGATCAATTTGAATTATTTTATGGATTTTCCGGAACCATTTGAACTTAAGATACAAAATACCGGGGCTGTTTGTCACGATTCCAAAGAGTTGTATCGTAATTCTATTCATTTTGTGAGGTGATCAGATCATATGATAGGAAAACACAGAGTTCAAATTGGAGATAATACGATCAGATATGACTTTGTATTATCACGCAATATTACCATTATACGTGGAGACAGCGAAACTGGAAAATCCAAGTGACTATACAGAGAGCACAAAATATCTGAGCTGGGAAAGGTATTTTACGCATGTACTGGAAGAACATACGAAGGGGACAGAACTGGAATATCACAAGAAAAAATTAAACAAACAGTATCTTTATGCCAGAGCGATGAAAATATTATCAAAGTTTTTACTGGACAGTAATATTAATTTTGACAGGTGCATGGTATAGGAAAAGAGAATGAGATAAAACCAGCGTCTAGGCCCGACACATAAATAAAGGAGAACGAAAACGATGAAAGCATTAAAAAAACAACAAATTACGGTCATTTTGGTACTGTCTGTCATACTCAGCACATTTGCAGCTGTTACACCTGTAAGTGCGGCGACGCTGTCTGCACAGCGGTATTTGGAAAAGATGGATATAGCGGTGCGAAACTTAAAATCATATGATTTTACGCAGACAACCGATCAGAAGATGACAATGGAAGGGCAGATCATTCAAAATAAGACGGTGGTAAAGCAAAACGTATACAACAGTCCTCTGAAGGTAAAAAGCGTAACAGATACAACCACAGTCCTTGCAGGAATGAGTTCTAAGAACCAGGCGGTTGCCTATCTGACAAAAGATGCGGATGGATTGCTGTGGGAGTACATTTCTTCCAATGGTTCCGGATATCAGAAAACAGGGATTTTAAACTATACCAATCAGATCAAAGGTATGGATATTTCCATGTATTCGGACGCAAAAATTGTGAAAAAGAAAATAAAAGTCAACCGGATCAATACTGTTCAGATTTCGGCGCAGGTAAAGGGCTCCGATGTGGTGAAATTTTTGGACCAGATGGGAATGAGCAAAGAGATCAATGCGGTAGCTGCTGTGGATTACAATACGTTGCCGGCAATCAAAGTGACCTGTTGGATCGATAAAAAAACCTGTCGTCCAGTCAGAACCACGGCGGATATGAAAGCGTTTATGAACGGGTATATGTCGGCGCTGTATCAGAAGCTGGGACAGGATCTGAAACTTGTTTATTCGCAGGCAAAAGCAACGGTAACCTATAAAAATTTTAATAAGGCTGCAACATTTACCATACCGAAGGAATGCAGATAAAGATACCACATTTTCAAAGATGACAACAACAGTTACTACGGATACAAATAAAATAATATATACGGCAAAGGTTCCGAAAGACGCTACATCTGCACGGTAAGTATTCGGTTGGAACATACACCTATCAAAAATAAATGTTTCTGAGAAGAGAGAATAGCTGTTTGCGAAAACGGCTATTCTTTTTTTATCTAAAATGGCATATTTCTTGTCAGAAGCAATTGAAATTATGATTCAAATATGATAGGATAAAGTAGGCTGTCTAGTGTAGAAAAGACACATAAGGCAGAGTGGGGGATATATGTAATGTCAGAGAATGATAGTTACTACATATAAAATTATAAAACTACGGAGGAAGAAACATGAAGAACAAAGATTATTTAACAGTAAGACAGGAAGAATTGATGAATTTTCTGTGGAAGGTCAATGAGCCGCTGACTGCCAACGAGATGGCAGAGCGTCTGGCAGAAGACGGATGGAACAATGTTACATTGTTTAAGACCGTTCAGTCTCTGACAACGGATGGCTATCTGGAAGTTGTAGGACTTGAGAAAACCGTCAAGACTTATGCACGTAAACTCGCTCCGTCTATGTCAAAAGACGATTATTATGCATCTGTATTGATTAAGCGTGGAATTGACAGCAGTTCTATTGCGAACATTACAGCTGCTCTGATCGGAGCAAAAGATAAGCAGGCAAAAGAAAAAAATGCAGAGGTTATTGCAAAGTTAGAGGAGATTATTGATACTCTGAAAAATGATGAGGAATAAGAATGCAAATAACGATATTTTCGGTTTGGATGACGTTCGTTTGGTGTAACATTTTTATTGTACTGTGCTACATTCTCAGAAAACGATCGGTTCTGCTGAATTTATCCAGTATGACAGGAATCATCATTTTATATTTGTTTTGTCTGATCAGGCTTGCCGTCCCGGTGGAATTGCCATGGACGAAAGTGGTATCCGGAGGCAGCCTGTATAATTTCCTGTATCAGATATTCGGGTGTGAAATAACCTGTGTGGCAGGGCACGAAATCTATGTCTATCATATATTTGTGGTGGCATGGGGAGTGGTCATGGCAGTTCTTCTGACGCGGTATCTGATACAGTATCACAGAGTTGTGTCGTATTTTTCAGAGATGGAAAAAACGGAAGATACAGAATTAAATAATATTTTAGATGAAATTTGTACGGATAAAGAAAAGCGGAACATTAAGATCGTACAGACAGCCGCGGTAGAAGTACCGTGTTGTATGGGGATTTTTGAGAAACGGATATTGATTCCGGACAAAAAATATTCGCGTGAAGAATTGCATTATATTATTCTACATGAATATACACATTTGGATAATAAGGATATACTGACGATACAGCTGATCAACATTCTGTGTATTGTGTTCTGGTGGAACCCGTTTGTGGATATTTTAAAAGGAGATATGTATCAGAGTATTGAGATCCGTTGTGACCAGACGGTTACAAAGAAACTCAAATCGGCAGAGCGGGGTAACTATCTGACGGTGATATTAAAAGAGTATAAGGCAAGTGTGCAGGGAAAAGAATTTCGAAAACCTGCAGGAGCCATGCCATTGTATGAAGATCATTCGGATCATCTGATCGAACGATTTCGTCTGGTTGCGGAGGGAAAGCAAAGCAGTTCGTGTATTGAAAGAATTCTCGTTCCGGTGATTGCGGTTGCTCTGTTGGTGCTTTCGTATTCGCTTATTCTTCAGCCGAGATATGAAGTGCCGGAGAGCGCGTATAGTAGAGAAAACAAATTTTTTGAGGATATAAATCAAGACAGTGCATATCTGTATGAGTCAGAAGGAAAATATTATCTTTATAGTGGAGGGAAAAAGATTCCTCTTGATGAAAAAAGCATGAAGTTTTTAAGAAAAAGTGGGTTCAAGATTAAATAAAGGAGGAAATAAAAATGAAGAAGAAATTTTTAGTTGTAGCGGCGATTTGTGCATCATTATTTGTTGTTGCGCCTGCTGTGAGTGTGAGTGCAGCGGAGGTTGAACCAGAGGTACAGACTCAGAACGAACAGAGCAATATAGGCGTTGCACCGTGTGCAGATGAGATCGTGACAAAATTTCGACTTAATGTAAAAACAAATAAAATACAGTATCGTCGTTGGAATCAGACCAGAGGATACTGGGTGGACGACTACTGGATTACTTTAAAGTAATTTGAAATTTTTGCCGGTGCAGCTGCACCGGCATTTTTTTATAAATTATTCTTTCGCAAATTATAATTCTTCCGGCAGTTCCCACGCCTGTGCCTGTTGTTCATATTCCGAAGCACGGGAGAGAAGATCCCCGGCAGAGCATGGATCACAGAGCTCATTTTCTGCCAGCGTACGGTAACATTCCGCCAGTTGAAGCAATGCTTTTTTCCCTGAAATTTCAATATCCAGAACAGGCTGTGTCTCAAATGCAGCATTATAAAACCACAGAGAAGCTTCCTGGGGATTCTGCCGTTTTCGGTAGTATTGTCCGATCTCATAACAGATTTCGGAGCAGGAAGAACTGCACATATCTTTCAGACAGATCGAAAAGAAATCATCCACAGAATTTTGGATACGCGCAGCGTGCGCCAGAATACACGCGGATTCTGCATCAGCGTGCGCTTCATAGTGTATCGAAAAATAATCCGCAGCGCGCAGAAAATCTTCCGCATCCCCACATTTATAAAGTTCTCTTGCATACATGCGCGTGATTTTTTCCGAGAGGACACGATTTTCACGAAATGCTTTTTCAAACATGGCAAAATCCCGTTTGGCATGCATGACATGTGGGCGGTGCAGAATATCAATATCACTGTCATAGATAATGGGATCGGTGCGGATCGTTTCGTGAACCGGATCAACCCATGAAAACGTGCGCAGGCGTTTAAAAAGTTTTGGTCGTGGTTCTTTCTTACAGTTCTGCACGGTGTTGAAATCCGGTGGGGTGATATAGTTCATCTGAACAATTTCAATTTCCGGAAGAAGAGCACCTTTTAACCGGAGAAAACGTCTTTGATTTTCCAGATCAAGGTATTCGTCCGCATCCGGACAGTAGATGTAATCCATGGTTGCAAGCGAAAACGCATAATTTCTTGCGGCGGAGAAATCATCACACCAGGTAAAATCATAGATCCGGCTGGTGTATTGTGCGGCGATTTCTTTGGTGCGATCTGTGGAGCCGGTATCAACGATGATGATTTCGTCCATCATGGAAGCAACGGAATCCAGGCATCTTGCCAGAACCGGTTCTTCATTTTTGACAATCATACATAAACTTATTGTGATCATAATAACAGATGGTCCTTCCGAAGTTTTTTCTTTTATATTACACTATCCTGCAACGGTTTTACATAGAAATAAAGAAATATACTTGTATCTTTTTTGAACCATGGCTATAATAAAATTTATGTGGTGTGAAATTATAAAACAAATTTTGGCAGATATGCGCCAGCCGCTTCAATATGTGCCATGGGCACTGATTATTGTGGTACTTGGGCTGGTTGTAACAATCGTGCTTTCTGAAAAAAAAGATGGGAAAAAAGCATCCGTCCGGTTTTTTCGTATACTTTTTGCGATTTATATACTTGTGGTGATACAGATTACTTTTTTTTCCAGAGAACCCGGTTCCAGAAACGGGTGCATGAATCTGGATCTGTTTTCCACGTGGGGATACAGCGTGGTTACTCATGCATTTTTTATTGAAAATATTCTTATGACAGTGCCTTTCGGAATTCTGGCACCGCTTTGTTTTCGCCGGCTGCGGCCGATGTGGAAATGTGTTGTACTCGGAGGTGTCTGTTCGGTTCTGACGGAACTGAGCCAGTACGTGACGAAACGCGGGTATTGTGAAGTAGATGATATGCTGACCAACACCATAGGTGTTTTATGTGGTTGCATTTTGTTATGGCTGATTGAACTGATAACAAAACAAAGGAGAAAGAAATGAAGTATGATTATCTGGTGGTAGGAGCGGGATTATATGGCTCCGTATTTGCTCACGAGGCAGCAACAAGGGGGAAAAGGGTTCTGGTTGTCGATAAACGTCCGAATATTGCCGGAAATGTTTATACGGAGGACATTGAGGAAATCCATGTGCACAAGTATGGTGCACATATTTTCCATACCAACAATAAAAAGGTGTGGGATTACATTACAAAATTTGCGGAATTTAACCGCTTTACGAATTCACCGGTAGCAAATTACAAAGGGGAACTATACTCGCTTCCGTTTAATATGTACACCTTTAATAAGATGTGGGGTGTGGTGACACCGGAGGAGGCAGCGGCGAAAATTGAGGAGCAGAAAAAAGCCGCAGGCATTACAGAACCGAAAAATCTCGAGGAACAGGCGATCAGTCTTGTGGGAACCGATATTTACGAGAAACTGATCAAAGGATATACACAGAAACAGTGGGGGCGTAAGTGTACGGATCTGCCTGCTTTTATTATCAAGCGCCTTCCGGTGCGCCTGACGTTTGATAACAATTATTTTAATGCGCTGTATCAGGGAATTCCGATGGGCGGTTACACAAAGATGGTTGAGCATCTGCTGGAGGGAATCGAAGTCCGGCTTGGGATTGATTATCTGGAGCAGAAAGAGGAACTGAAGGCTCTGGCTGAGAAAACGGTATATACGGGAGCGATAGATGCGTATTTTGATTATTCGCTCGGCGCGTTGGAATATCGTTCCGTGCGGTTTGAAACAGAACTTCTGGATACTCCGAATTTCCAGGGAAATGCAGCAGTCAATTATACGGATGCCCAGACGCCGTGGACACGTATCATTGAACACAAATGGTTTGAATTCGGCAAGGATGATGAGGGACATGATTTACCGAAGACTGTAATTTCGAGGGAGTACAGTTCGGAGTGGAAACCGGGGGATGAACCGTACTATCCGGTAAACGATGAAAAGAACGGAGCTCTTTATCAGAAATATAAAGAACTTGCGGAAAAGGAAAAAAATGTAATTTTCGGGGGAAGACTCGGAGAGTATAAGTATTATGATATGGACGCTGTGATCGCTTCTGCACTGGAAATGTGCGAAAAAGAACTGGGATAGGCTTCTAGAAAGATACAAAAAAGAGCATTCGCTGTATGGTTACAGCTGGAATGCTCTTTTTGTTATACATATTTGTCCAGCATCATTCCGGAATAGATGGATGTGATGTATGGGGTTGCAAAGTTGTGACCGGGATTTTTATAGGCCACGACTATCTTGTTGACATAGTTCATCGGATTGATGGAGATATTTTCCGCTTCTTTTCCGATGGAATCCCGAAATTGGGATAAAGTTTCAAATGTATTCTGATCACGTTCCGGAACAACTGCTTCACGGAGCGCTTCTTTATCAATAGAGATGGAGCCGTTCTCGTTTGTGACCAGACCGATGTCCTGTAAAGAACTCCGGCTTGAACCGGATATGGAAAGAATCTCTGTCTGAAGTTTGTTTCCGGCACTGGCATTGGTGTCTGCATACACGGCTGCGGTGGAAAGTATGGAATTATAGGCATCCACCAGAGACTGGATATTGTCCGCAATTGCATCCGCATCTGTTTTAAATCCAATGTTTACTTTCTCACTATCGGTTGGCTGATGTAAGGTCAGTTCAAATACCTGATTGATGGAAAATGTGTTGGTCAGGGAAGAGTGGCTTGTGCCATTCAGTGTAAAGGCGGAACTCTGTGCAGGGGAAGTGATGCGGTCAATTCCCAGCTGATCCATGATTTCCGTGGAACCTGTGCTGGCATCCGGTGCAATGGAAAAAAGTTCGGTTTCGTTATCTGCCAGACCGGTCTGTATGGAAGTCAGTTTCAGCGCACTCGAACCGTTTCCATCGGACAGTATTTCGGCGGTAATTCCGAGACTAGAGGAGTTGACAAGCCTGGCCAGCTTGTCCAGCACATCCAGATTGGTTTCGTCGGAATTGATATTATATTGAAATTCATATGCAGCACCAGACGTATTCAGATCAAAAGAATATGCGCCGGGACGCATCGACAGTGTATTGTCTTTTAAAAAACGTCCCTGATTGATCTGGGGTGTGGCAAGCCGCTGCACTTCAATGTCAAAGTTATTGGTTTTACTTTCTTCACTTCCGTCGCCGATATAGGTCACACTGACTTTTTCGTCATCGGAAGACATGGCAACTTTCTTCTTAAAAGAATCCTCAAATGAACCGTACTGGTCGGAAAGAGATGCCACAACGTTCTGAATGGAGCGCGCGTTTTCCTTGATGTCTATGGCATATTTTTTCGCATCGGTGAGATTCGGAATTTTATAAAGAGGCGAATCTTTATTTATTTTGACAATTTTATTATAAACTTTGCGCAGTTCACTTTTCTTGTGTGAATCATAACGTGAAACCGTTTTCTGGGCATACGTCGAGATATAATAAGCGTAGGCATTATCAATCTTTGCCATTGAGATTCCCCTCCTTTCTTCCGTGAATTGAGGATTGAGAGCAGGACAGTAACAGACCTGTTCTCCTGTGAGGTGCATATCCTTTGCACCCAAAAAGATTCTACTTGAATAGTATATCGGCATCATACCGCATTTTCCATACCCTTGTATATGGTAAAATTTTACTAAAAATTCACAATTTGGCGTAAAAGCTGCAAAAAACCATAAAAACCATTGTAAAAGATGTTGACGGACATGGAAAATCATGATATAGTATGAAAGCTTGGAAGTAGGTCTTTTTTTTATGCCTTTTTTTAGGCGGGACAAAACACGAAAATTAAAACGGAGGTGGAAGTTGTGCGTACAAAGATTACATTAGCCTGCACAGAATGTCAGCGTCGTAATTACAACATGACAAAGGACAAGAAGACTCATCCGGACAGAATGGAAACCAAGAAGTACTGTAGATTCTGCAAGACTCATACAGTTCATAAGGAAACCAAATAGTCCGTACAGAGCAAAGGAGTTATGAAATGGGACAGACAGAAAACGTTGAAAAGGCTCCAAAGACAAGCTGGTTTGACGGTGTAAAGGCAGAGTTCAAAAAAATCATCTGGCCGGAACAGAAATCAGTTGTCAGACAGACCATTGCAGTGATTGTTACATCCGTTGTAGTCGGTCTTATTATTGCACTGCTGGATTGGGCAATTCAGCACGGTGTGAATTTCCTTGTTGGTTTGAAATTTTAACGGAGGCATAGTGATTTATGGCAGAGGCGAACTGGTATGTAGTTCATACCTATTCAGGTTATGAGAACAAAGTCAAAGCGAATATTGACAAGACAATTGAGAACAGACATCTGGAAGACCAGATTTTGGAGGTCCGTGTTCCTCTTGAGGAAGTGACAGAAGTTAAAAACGGAGTGAAAAAACAGGTTTCCAAGAAAATGTTCCCGGGCTATGTGCTGATTCATATGATTATGAATGACGATACATGGTATGTTGTCCGCAATACCCGTGGTGTGACAGGGTTCGTTGGACCGGGAAGCAAACCGGTGCCACTCACAGATGCTGAAATGAGACCGCTCGGAATCAAGGCTGAAAACGTTGTGGTGGATTTCGCGGAAGGCGACATGATTGTTGTTATCGGCGGTGTCTGGAAAGATACCTGCGGTGTGATTACAGCGATGAACCATAACAAACAGACGGTTACGATCAATGTGGATCTGTTCGGTCGCGAAACACCGGTAGAAGTAAGTTTCGCAGATGTAAAGAAGATGAATTAAGGAGGCAATTCCAATGGCAAAGAAAGTTGAAGGATACATTAAGCTGCAGATTCCTGCTGGAAAGGCAACACCTGCTCCTCCAGTCGGACCGGCACTTGGACAGCACGGTGTAAACATCGTTGAGTTTACAAAGCAGTTTAATGCAAAGACAGCCGATCAGGGCGACTTAATTATCCCTGTAGTTATTACAGTATATGCAGACAGAAGCTTTAGCTTTATTACTAAAACTCCTCCTGCACCAGTACTGATCAAGAAAGCCTGCAAGATCAAGTCTGGTTCCGGTGAACCAAACAAGACAAAGGTTGCAAAGATTACAAAGGCACAGGTTCAGGAAATCGCTGAGCTGAAGATGCCTGACTTAAACGCTGCAAATATCGAAGCTGCCATGAGCATGATCGCTGGTACAGCAAGATCTATGGGTGTTGAAGTAGTAGACTAATCTAAGTTTAAGAAGAAATGTGGGAGGGTAATTGATTTCCCACCCGATATTACCACCAGGAGGTTTATATTTCATGAAAAGAGGAAAGAAATATCAGGACGCTGTAAAGGCATACGATAGAAGTGCTCAGTACGATGTTGCTGAAGCAATCGACCTCGTAAAGAAGAATGCCACAGCGAAATTTGATGAGACAATCGAACTTCATCTTAGAACGGGCTGTGATGGACGCCACGCAGAGCAGCAGATCCGTGGTGCGGTTGTACTGCCACACGGAACAGGTAAGACCGTTAAGGTATTGGTTTTCGCAAAGGGAACCAAGGTAGACGAGGCACAGGCAGCAGGAGCTGACTTCGTTGGAGGAGAGGAATTGATTCCGAAGATCCAGAACGAGGGATGGTTAGACTTCGATGTTGTAGTTGCTACACCGGATATGATGGGTGTTGTAGGACGTCTGGGACGTGTCCTTGGACCGAAGGGCTTAATGCCAAACCCAAAAGCTGGTACAGTTACCATGGATGTTACCAAAGCTGTTAATGACATCAAAGCCGGTAAGATTGAGTATCGTTTGGACAAGACAAATATTATCCACGTGCCAGTTGGAAAAGCTTCATTTACAAGTGAGCAGTTGAACGACAACTTCCAGTCTCTTATGGGCGCAATCAACAAGGCTAAGCCTTCAAGCTTAAAGGGTCAGTACATTAAGAGTGCTGTATTAACTTCTACAATGGGACCTGGCGTAAAGCTTAACGTTGTAAAGATTGCTCAGTAATAGAAAAATCAGAAGTCGGGAACCGGAAACGGTTCCTGATGAAATGATGAAATGTATGATCAGACTTACACAAGCAAAATGCGGAAAACACTTGACATCCGCATAAGAACATATTATAATAGCAAAGCATATTGCCGAAGACAGTAAGGTGCTATCGCATATTGCGACAGCGTAAAGGGAAATCCACCTACCGAGGGAATTTTTGATGATAATCGTCATAAAGAATGATACCCCTCTGCTGTAAGGCAGAGGGTTTTTATTATACCTCACGCTATATGCAAGAAATAAAATAAGGAGGTAAATGAATCGTGGCAAAGGTAGAACTTAAACAGCCAATCGTAGATGAGATTTCCGGTGTTATCAATGGTGCACAGTCAGTAGTAGTTGTTGATTACTTAGGACTCACAGTAGCAGAGGATACTCAGTTACGTAAACAGTTAAGAGAAGCCGGTGTTTCTCCTGGAATGATCCGTTTATCTGTTGGAATTGAAAGTGCAAAAGATATTATCAATGATCTGAAAGAAGCACTTAAAAATGCATAATTTTACAATTAATTCTATCACATAAAAATCTATAATATAAGCCTAACCACCAATTTACATCTGATAGTTAGGCTTATTTTTAATTAATCAAAGAAATCATATTCACATCCATCGGCATATACTACCTCATTTTTATTATAATATCAGTTAATTGTTATAACACAAAACAGGCATTCCCCACAACATTATTGCCTAAATGTTGTGAAAAATGCCCGCTTTTTATAGTCATTTATGCCATATCATTTATGATATGCTTTTATTCATCCCAGTTTGTATAAACTTCCTGAACATCATCATCTTCATCCAGAAGATCTAATGTTTTCTGAATATTCTTAATATCTTCTTCACTTGTAAGTTCAACCATAGTACCAGGGATCATTGTTACACTGGCATCTGCCATAGGAACTTCTTCTTTTTCCAGAGCTTCTCTAACTGCGCTGAAATCTTCTGGCGTTGTCAATACTTCAAAGCTGTCTTCTTCTTCATTGAAGTCATCTGCTCCAGCATCAAGAGCTAACATCATAAGCTCATCAGCATCTCCGGTATATTCTTCCTTGTCTACAATCATCTGTCCCTTGTTGTCAAACATGAATGATACACATCCCGGAGTACCAACATTACCGCCACCCTTAGTGAAAGCACTACGGATATTAGAAGCAGCTCTGTTTCTGTTATCAGTAAGAGCCTCTACGATAATAGCTGTTCCGTTAGGACCATATCCTTCATATGTAACTGATTCGTAGTTAGACATATCATTACTTGCAGCCTTCTTAATAGCTCTGTCAATTGTATCATTAGGCATATTAGCTGCCTTACACTTAGTAACAACCTGTCTTAGCTTACTATTATTATTAACATCAGGTCCACCTTCTTTAACGGCAACCATAATCTCCTTACCAAGTCTTGTAAAAATCTTACCCTTAGCAGCATCATTTGCAGCTTTCTTATGGGCTATGTTAGCAAATTTTGAATGTCCTGACATTTTATTTCTCCTTTAATCTACTTATCTTCTTATTTCTAATCTAAAAATACACCGACAAATATTCTATCACTATCTGGCTGAATTTTCAAGCAATTTAGCAAATTCTTCAATAGGCATAGGTTTATAATAATAGTAGCCCTGTGCATACATACAGCCATTCTCCTTTAAGAAATCAGCCTGCTCTTTTGTCTCAACACCTTCT
>OIZB01001438.1_pt1 | contig 12626 bp, 9 predicted proteins | sample 1588401 | NCBI WGS metagenome assembly OIZB01 (sample SAMN03283270) | human gut metagenome | biome: human-associated habitat; material: feces | host: Homo sapiens | place: USA | collected 2013
CCCCTGCAGGGCCCCCTGTGACCCAGTTCCAGACCGGGGAACTGACCATCGGCGACTACACCTTCAAGGCACAGTACATTCCCTTTGACGTCCGCCGCGAGGTATGCGGTGCCTATCATTTGATCCAAGCGGACAGCTACCGGGGCAATTACTTCTTCAGCTTCTACAACGAGGACGATGAAGAGCAGTCTGCCAAGATCTTCGAGTATGCCATCAAGGACGACCGACTGACCCCGGTGGCAGAGTACAACATTGACGGCAGCGACGCCCTCAGCATCGACCGCAATGGCATCCTGTATGCCCTGGAAACCTTTGATGTCTACTGCTACGATCTGAACAGCAGCGACCCGGAGGAGCCCGGCGACGCACTGGACTACTGGGGCCGCTGCTATTCCTCCAAGGACCGGGATCTGACCGTGCTCTACAGGACCTCCGCGCTGGTGCTGGTGCAGGACGGCGAGTACACCGAGCTGACGCTGGAGGGTGATAACGAGATGGGCCCCTTCTACAGCATGTCCTCCCTGAACCTCAGCGGGGACGAGCTGCTGACGGTGGGCGAGCTGGAATCCAACGGCGATGATTACTTTGCCGCCTTTGATCTGGACGGCAGGGAGCTTGCCCGCAGCTCGCAGCCGGTGGGCAGCTTTGACGCCGTGATGATGAAGCGCCCCAACGGCTATCTGCTGGACACGGGCTATATGTGGGAGCTGTACGCGCCGGACGGCACTTTTTTGGAAAAGTCCCTGCCTGTGGGCGAGCGCGAGACCCTGTGCCAGCTGTGCGGCGACTTCTGCACCTTTGATGTTTTCCTGCCGCTGGAAGAAAACGCTTTCCTTGCAGTGGGCCACTACGGCAAGACCGCCAAGGAGCCGGACGAACCGGTGGTGTTCCGCATCACTACGGATTTCTGAGCCGACCGCTTTGGCGGCAAGACTGACGCAAAAACAGCGGGGCCGGGGAAGAGCCCCCGGCCCCCTTTGAAACAACAGGAGGAAACGCTATGGCAGGAATGCTGGAATATAAGTGCCCCTGCTGCGATGGTGCTATCAAATTTGACAGCACCACCCAGAAGATGAAATGCCCCTACTGTGACACCGAGTTCGACGTGGATACCCTCAAGGGCTATGACGAGGAGCTGAAGGACGAAAAGCCCAGCGAGATGAACTGGGCCACCCCCGGCGGCAGCTGGGCAGAGGGCGAGACCGCCGGTCTGCATACTTATGTCTGCAAGAGCTGCGGCGGCGAGATCGTGGGCGACGACACCATGGCAGCCTCGGCCTGCCCCTTCTGCGGCAACCCCATCGTTCTGACCGGACAGTTTGCCGGAGACCTGCGCCCCGACCTCATCATCCCCTTCAAGCTGGATAAAAAGGCTGCCAAGGCAAAATTGCAGGAGCACCTCAAAGGCAAGACCCTGCTGCCCAAGGTGTTCCGCAGCCAGAACCATATCGACGAGATCAAGGGCGTGTATGTGCCCTTCTGGCTGTACGACAGCGACGCCGATGCCCAGCTGCGCTTTACCGCCACCCGCACCCGCTTTTGGTCGGATGACGACTACGATTATACCGAGACCAGCTACTACTCCGTGCGCCGGGACGGCGTGCTGGGCTTTGACGCGGTTCCGGTGGACGGCTCCTCCAAGATGGAGGACGACCTGATGGAATCCATCGAGCCCTTTGCCATGCAGGACGCCATCCCGTTCCAGACTGCATATCTGGCAGGCTATGTGGCCGATAAGTACGATGTGGACGCCCAAAAGAGCATCCAGCGCGCCAACGAGCGTATCCGTCAGTCCACTGAGGACGCCTTTACCCAGACCGTTACCGGCTACGACTCCGTGAAAATGGAGAACAGCAGCATTCAGCTGCACGGTGGCAAGGCAAAGTATGCCCTGTTCCCGGTGTGGGTGCTGAGCACCAGCTGGCAAGGCAACAACTACATCTTTGCTATGAACGGCCAGACCGGCAAGTTTGTGGGCAACCTGCCGGTGGATAAAGCCGCCGCCCGCAAGTGGACGCTGGGGCTTACGGCAGCTGTTGGTGCTGCATCCTATGCGGTGATGTGGCTGCTGTGGCTGGCCGGGATTCTGTAAAGGAGGGACGGAAGATGAAAAAGACTGTTACCCCGCTGCGCTCCCTCTGTGCTGCGCTGGCCGCACTGGTGCTGCTGCTTGCGCTGGCCGCACCGGCCTTTGCTGCCGAAAATGGCTTTGCCGACCTGTATTACCGCGTGAACGACAGCGCAGAAGTCCTGACCGAGGACGAGGACGGCGAGCTGGAAGCTTCGCTGGAGGAACTGAGCGTCCGTCAGAGCTTTGATGTGATCATTGCTACCATCGACTCGCTGGAAAGCGAGGGCTGCACCAGCATGGAGGAATATGCCGATGACCTGTATGATTACTGCCAGTTCGGCTACGGCGAAAACCGGGACGGCGTGCTGCTGCTGATAAGCACAGGCGACCGTAAGTGGCATATCTCCACCTGCGGCTACGGCATTACCGCCTTTACGGATGCCGGCATCCAGTACCTTGGCGAGCAGATGACCCCCGATATGGCAGACGGTGATTACGCCGCCGCCTTCCGCACCTTTATCCAGTGGACGGACGCATATGTCACCGCCGCCCGCGAAGGCCACCCCTACGATGTGGACAACATGCCCAAGGAGCCGTTCTCGATCGTGTATCTGGGCGTGGCGCTGGTCATTGGCCTGATCACGGCACTGATCGTGACCGGCGTGATGAAGAGCCGGCTCAAGAGCGTGGCACCGCAGCGGGACGCAACCAGCTATGTGCGGCAGGGCAGCATGAAGCTGACCAACCAGCGGGATCTGTATCTGTACCGTGAGGTGCACCGCACCGAGCGGCCAAAGGAGTCCAGCTCCAGCGACTCCGGCGGCAGCTCCACTCACACCTCCTCCAGCGGCTCCACCCACGGCGGCGGAGGCGGCTCGTTCTGAAAACGTTCCCCGCAAGATAAAATCTCAAAAACCGATCCGCAGCAGCCGGTCGCACCCGCGCCCCGGCAACCGCTGCGGATCGGTTTTTACTTTTCTGCTGCCCGACACAAACAACTGATTTTTTCTGCGCCTTTGGGGCTATACTTCCAGTGCAGACGATTTTATATGCAGCAAGGAGCAGACACATGGGCATTTGGGAAAATCTGGGCATGGGCGGTTACCGGGGCTTTTCGCGCCCGGCGGCGCGGCTGTTGCAGCAGGCGGTGCAGCTGGCGGGGGATTTGGGCTGTGAGCAGGCGGATACCAGCCATCTTTTGCTGGCAATGCTGCAGCAGCAGGGCGCTGCGGCGCAGTTCCTCACCCGGAAAAACATTACCGAGCCGGAGGTGCGCCGCCAGCTGGCGCAGCGGCGCAGCGCCCCGGCACAGCGGCTGGAACGGCAGGCCATGGCACCGGACCTGCGCCGCACCATGGACTATGCGCTCATTGGGGCGCAGAACGCCCACGTCAGCCGGGCAGAGCCGGAGCATCTTCTCTGCGCCATGCTGGAAGATGACGGCTGCGCCGCCGGGCTGCTGCTGACGGAGATGGGGCTTTCGCTCACCGAGGCAGTGCGGGAGTGCCACCAGCTGAGCGGACAGTTCGTGCTGCCCGCCCAGCCTCGGGTGTCGGCCAGCATCCCCCGGGGCAGCCGCGCCAGCGATAAATACTGCCGCGATTTGACCCGCCGTGCCGCCGAAGGGGAGCTGGACCCGGTGTTCTGCCGGGAAGCCGAGCTTGACCGCATGGTAGAGATCTTGTGCCGCCGCCAGAAAAACGACCCCTGTCTGATCGGCGAGCCGGGCGTGGGCAAAACGGCGCTGGCCGAAGGTCTGGCGCTGCGCATTGCCGCCGGGCAGGTGCCCAGAGCGCTGCAAGGGCGGCGGCTGCTGGCACTGGATATGGCCAGCTTGGTGGCGGGCACCAAGTACCGGGGCGATTTTGAAGAGCGGCTGAAAAACCTGCTGGAAGAGCTGGTGCGGGACGGCACCGCCATCCTGTTCATTGACGAGTTCCACACCATCGTGGGAGCCGGTGCCGCCGAGGGCGCCATCGACGCCGCCAGCATCCTGAAGCCGGTGCTTGCCCGGGGCGAATTGCAGCTCATCGGCGCCACCACCAATCAGGAGTTCCGCACCCATATCCAGAAGGACGCCGCGCTGGAACGCCGCTTTGGTCGGGTACAGGTGGAGGAACCCACCCCCGCACAGGCGGTGGAGATTCTCAACGGCCTTGCGCCCCGCTACGAGCGATACCATAACGTGCGCCTGCCGCCCCAGACCTTGCAGGCGGCGGTGGAGCTTTCGGTGCGGTATCTGCCCGGGCGCTGTCTGCCGGATAAGGCCATCGACCTTGTGGACGAAGCCTGTGCGGCGGCGCGCATCCTTGCCGAAAAGGAGCAGCGCACCCAGCCGGTGCTCACCCCGGAGGATATCGCCCGGGTAGTGGCAGCGGCCAGCGGCGTGCCCGCCCAGCGGGTAGGCGAGCAGGAGCGGGAGCGGCTGGACAAGCTGGAAAGCCGCCTGAACGCGGAGATCGTCGGTCAGCAGCGTGCGGTGGCTGCCGTGGCGGGAGCCATCCGGCGCAGCCGCACCGGTCTGGGAGAGCCGGGACGTCCCATCGGTGCTATGCTGTTTTTGGGGCCTACCGGCGTGGGCAAGACCGCACTGGCACGAGCGCTTGCGGTCAGCTGGTTCGGCAGCGAGAAGGCGCTGCTCAAGTTCGATATGTCGGAGTATCAGGAGCAGCACACCGCCGCCCGGCTGCTGGGTGCGCCGCCGGGCTACCTCGGCCATGACGAGGGCGGGCAGCTGACCGAGGCTGTGCGCCGCCGCCCGTACAGCGTGGTGCTGTTTGACGAGATCGAAAAGGCGCACCCGGATATCCAGAATATCCTGTTGCAAATTTTGGAGGACGGTCAGCTGACCGATGCCATGGGCCGCAAGGCAGATTTCCGCAACACCATCGTGCTGCTTACTTCAAATTTGGGTGCACGGTTTCTGGCGGGGCAGAACGCGCCGCTGGGCTTTGCCGCCGGGGCAGAAGCTGTGTTTGAAAAGCAGTCCGCACAGGCTGTGGAGGAGGCCAAAAAGTGGTTCCGGCCGGAGCTGCTGGGGCGGCTGGACGAAGTGATCGTGTTCCGCCCGTTGGCCGAGGAAAACCTTTGCGCCATTGCAGAAAAAATGCTCTGTCAGCTGGAGCAGCGCGCCGCCCGTAGCGGCTACCGACTGCACCACACCCCGCAGGTGGGGGCGGCACTGGCTGCCCGGGCGCAATCGGCCTACGGTGCGCGGGAACTGCGCCGTCAGGTGGACAGGGCGGTGGAGCAGGCACTTGCGAACCGCATTGCCGCCGGGACGGCCTGCGTAGGGCAGCACTGGACAGCAGACTGCGCCGCCGATGGCAGCATTGTTTTGCGGGAGGATGAGACCATAACCCTATAAGAAAATAGCAAAATAGCGTTTTCGCTTGCAACCGGCACGGTTTTCGACTATTATAGAGGAAATAGAGTTACAACAGGGAGGACCCCGATGCACACGCTGTTTCTTCTGAACCCCGCAGCCGGAAAGGCCGACTGTACCCGCACCCTGCCGCAGCAGATCGCGGCGGCTGCTGCCGGTGCCGGGCTTGCCCCGGAGGACTACACCATCCGCGTCACCACCCACGCTGGCCACGCCCGGGAACTGTCCCGCGCTGCCGCCGCTGCCGCCCAAAAGGCCGGGGTGGAACTTCACATTTTTACCGCCGGTGGTGACGGCACCTTCAACGAGGCGCTCACCGGTGCCCACGGCTTTGATAAGACCGCCGTGGGCTGCCTGCCCTATGGCAGCGGCAACGACTTTCTGCGCACCTACGGTACAAAGGAGGAGTTTCTGGATCTGGACGCTCAGTTGGCCGGCGGGACAGTGCCCATCGACCTGATGCGCACCAGTCTGGGGCTTTCTGCTACCATCTGTGCCGCCGGTCTGGACGCACAGGTGGCCTACGGCATCTCCAAGTTCCGGCGCATCCCGCTGTGCGGCGGCGAGGCAGCCTATGCGCTGTCCATTGTTCAGCAGCTGTGCGGGCATATCGGCCGCAGGGTGGAGTACGTCATTGACGGCGAGGTGCTGACCGTGGACTGTCTGATGTGCGCAGTGTGCAATGGCCGCGCCTACGGCGGCGGTTTTATGGCCGGGCCGGAGGCACAGCCGGATGACGGCTGGCTGGATGTGTTCATCGTGCGCAAGGTCAGCCGCCGAGTCATTGCAAAACTGTTGATGTTGTACAAAAACGGCCAGCACTTTCAAAACGGCCAGCTGACCGAGGCCGCAAAGCCCTACTTTATCTACCGCCGCGCAAAATCGGTCAGTCTGCGGGCAGCAGATGGCCGCGGACCCATCATTGCCACAGTGGACGGCGAGTGCGCCCCCTGCAAGCAGGTGTCGGTGCAGGTGCAGCCGCTGGCAGGCCGCGTGCTGCTGCCGCTGCCCGCCTACCAGCGCTTTACCGCCAAAAAAGCGGCTGTGAAGTAAAGAAATAAACCATCAGACCCAAACAAGGCCGCTGCACATTGTTCCGTGCAGCGGCCTTGTGTTTTACTGTTATGCGCCGGTTTGGGTATGGCGCTGCCGTACCCGGCGTTCCAGCGCCTTGTAAAAGCTGCTCAGGCAGAGCGTGAGCAGATATACGGTCAGGGTCCAGACCACAGGATGTACCGTAAAGCTGAACTTGTCCGCAGTCCACTCCATATACCGGATCAGCACCTGATGAATCAGAAAACCGTAAGGGGACAGCCCGGCCAGCCACAAAAACGGCTTTGCGGAAAGCAGCCGGGAAATGATTCCCTTGCCCACGGCAAGCAGCCAGACCAGCAGCACCGCAGAGGGAGTGAACAGCACATTGTACCGGAAGGCCACCGCGCCCAGAACCCCCACCTGCTTGGCGGCGATAAAAAGGCAGCCGCTCGCAAGTAGCACAGCAGCAAGCTCCAGCAGGGAGAAAGCACCGCCCGGCAGGTCGCTCTCCTGTTTGCGGCTGTGGTAAAGGCAGCCCATGCAGCAGCTGATGGTAAAATCTCCCGCCCGGAACACAGGGCACAGATAGGTCAGGTAAAAGGCCGCCTTTCCGCTGAGCCCGGCTTTCCAGAAAACAAAGGACGCAAGACACTGCACGCAGAAGATCACGACGGCAATACAGCGCAGCCTGCGGACATCTGCCTTTTTCAGTACGACGAGAAGCGGGGGGAAGATGGCATACAGAAAAGCCTGTACCGAAAGATACCACGCCACTCCGTTCAGGCAGAACCAGAAACGGCTGGAGGGAATCCATGTTTGCAGCAGAAAAATGCTTACAACAAGCTGCGCTGCACAGGAGAGCACCCCGCGGGCAGAGGGCTGCGCCAGAAGCCCCTTCAGCACAAATAACAACGCGGCAGCCATCATTATAAGGTGCAGCGGGTACAGCTTTCGTATTTTTTTAAGAGAGAAAGCTATGGCAGACCGCAGTCCCGGTGCTGTGCGCGGGCGGTCGTAATAGTTGCAGGTCATCAGAAAACCGGACAGCGCCACGAATACCGTGATCGCCCACGGCCCCAGCCACGGTGCCCCGCAATGGGAGAGCACCACGCTCAGAAATGCGACTGCCCGCAGCCCCTGCAAAGATGAGATCAGCTTTTTGTCTGTCAAAGTATCCTCCGTTCTGCCGCAAAGCGCGTCAGCTGTGTTTTTGTAATGCGCTATAAGTATAAAAAAGACGGCGCGTCCTGTCAAGAACACACCGCTTTTTTGCGTAGTAGGGTGCGATTTTTGGACGTCATAAATTCTTAACAAAGAAAAATTGCAAAACCCCTTGATTTTTAAAATAATAACGTTGATTCGTAAATAAAAATGCTGAAATTGCACTTACTACACCACTACTACACCAATTCTGAAACCGCGCTATAAAGTATAATCGTCAAATCCGATTTTGAGTCTTAAACCAAAGAGCTTTGATGTGACAATCGTTGCTCCTACAAACGATGTATAAAATTGAAAATCGCATTTGAAACAATATATTTAAACCAAGGCGCATAGACACTCTCCAGCGCCTTTTTGTTATAAAGTAAGACGCTAAAAAATGGGGTATTGGTCCAATTAAGGATCAATACCCCATCTGTTTTTTATTCTGCTATTGAGTCTAACACAGCGTTGACAACATCCAGTCCCATCTGTCCGGGAGCACTTGAGTCTCCAGCGCTTGCAAAAGTCATGGCGGAGCCAAACAGTTCTCCACACAATCTGCTGGCAACACCAAGCTTACCCATGCTGATTGTGACAATAGGAGTAGCAAAATATTTGTTTTTCATTTCAACCGTAGCGGCCAATAAAGTCAACACGTCCGTACTGTCGTGTGGCATAACTGCCACTTTCGGTAAATCAGCTCCGACTTGTTGCATTTTAACCATACGAGAAACGAGCTCATTTTTATCAGGTGTCTTTTGGAAATCGTGGCTTGAACATATAACCACAACTCCAGAAGAATGTGCATTGTCTATCAGCTCACGAATATCATCTCCGACTGTAAAGAACTCAATGTCGATAAGATCGGCACAGTCAGTATCTATTACCGTGTTGATGAAATCCAAATATTCTTTGTGGGTCAAAGACACTTTTCCGCCCTCTTCCTTGGTACGGAAGGTCACAAGCAATAGCTTATCCTTTAGCGCCACACGAAGTTTTTGCAGGCAAGACACCACAGAATGCGCATCCATGTATTGCTCAAACCAATCAACACGCCACTCTACACAGTCAATACGAAGCCTTGAAAACTCAAATGCGCGTTCTAAAATTTTTGATTCAGTTGTTTCAACGATTGGGATTATGACTTTAGGTCTACCTTCCCCAATATGACAGCCACGAACAATAATGGACATAGAGTACCTCCACACATAATAAATACACTATATCCTATATACATTTAGATGTCAACAATCAAATCAAAACGAACTCCATGTTGCCCTTCCGCAGATACCATCAGCCGCCAATCCATGTGCTTTCTGCCATTCTACCAGCTTAGCTTTTGTACTAGCGCCAAAGATACCATCTACCTTTAAGCCTAAATGCCGTTGCAATACAGTCACAGCATAAGACACACCGCCAGTGCAGTCCTTAGAGCCCTGACGAATCGTTGGCATGATTTTACTCACGACCTGATATGCAGTACCACTTTTACTGACCCAACGGCTATAAGTCTCACGCACATCAACATGAACAAAGCCGCCTGTCACCTGTGCTCGACTATAATAGCCAATGCCGCCATGTTTCTGGAAGTAGGGAAGGGAGGCCACGTACAGTGCAATACGAATTGGGTCAACACCATTGATGTGAATATCCGCTGCTGTGCCCAGACAATGCTGACTGCGAGAACTGCCCCCGATTGAAATGTTATATGCAGGAGTACGGTAGGCAGAGCTGATTAGAACCGGCTTTCCAAAGTGGTCACGAATCTGCTGCAGAGTCTCTACCAGCTCAGTTGCCACCTTGAACTCATCGCTCCGGTCATTGCAAGCAAATTCATAGGCGCAGAAGTTCTTGGACAGCTTCTTGTTCCAGTCCTTCTTCATAGAATATGTAATAATGCTCATAGAGCCACACCTTCAATCCTTCTTAAGTTCTGCATTGATTTTCTCGTTCTGGATATCCATCTCCTTGACTGCGGCCTCAATCATCATCTCGATAGTGGGAGTAATCTTGATATTCATCTTCTCCAATGCAGCAATAACATACTTCTTCTTGTCAGCTTTCTTGATTGCGCCGGTAACACCCAACTTCTCAGCGGCACGCACAGCCATCTGGACGATCTTATACATACCGATCTGTTTCAGGTAGGGAATGCCATAGGTCATAAATGCGGTGCCAGCAACAGTGATAACCAGTTTCACAATAACAGAGACGATCTCATTAACAATACTTGCCATAGTAATACCTCCTGTTTTGAATAAAAAATAAAGCCCGGCACACACGTACCGAGCTATGTATTAAATGTCTTTTAGATTTTGTCCGTCAATCAGGTAGCTTTCAAGAGCAGCCTTGGCTTCCTTCATGGGGTCGATAGCATTACCATCAATGCCGTGACTGAGTAGAGCCAGTAGGGCTTTCATCATCACATTGATGCCATGTTCACTCTTGTTCACACGCTGTTCTACGCCAGCGATTTTTCGTCCATGGTCTTCAACTACGATATCCTGTTCCTTCTGATGCTCTTCAAGTGACAAAAGCTTGGAACGATATAAATTCTCTTCTTTAGATACGATCTGTGTAGCGTTAATTGTGAGATTTGTTGCGCTGTGTTTGGTGTTTTCGGCAGTTTCAGAGCTACTATCTGCTGTATCCTTGGTGTTCTCAGCAGTCTTTTTACTCTTGCCAGAGATATCCTTGCACAGATTTACAATTGCACCAATCGGGCTAATATCCCAGAAGAAGGTAGCGACAGACTTTATTGCTTTTTTGCCAAAGCCATCTTCTTTGTTAGACCAGATTTCTTTTTGATGTTTGAAATTTTTCGCAGCACCGTAAATACCAAGACCAGCCGCTGCGGCAATTGGAATCGCATAAGGTCCAGCCGCAGTCAAGGCGCTTCCAGCTGTGCCAATAAGTTTTCCAGCACCAGCAAGCAACTTACCTCCGCCACTAAGTAATGTAGTTTCAACCTTACCAATCCCGCCAAGAATCGTGGAACCAATCTTGCTCTTACTAACAGCATTACCGACAGCCTTAAATCCATTCACAACCGTGGAAATGATGCCGCCGCCTTCGCCGGAACCGTTAAATAGGCTCTGAGCGCCATTTTTGATCTTATCCCAGATGCCACCAAATGCTTCAACAAGTCCGTTTCCTGAAGTCTGAACTTTACTCCTTAAGACGTTGAAGAAATTCTCGACTACATTAGCGGACTCACCAGTCGCTTCTTCGCCACCCTTATTGAAGAATCCTTTTATCGTATCCCACAGACCTTTTGTGCCGAGATCTTTGTACTCACCAGTCTTAAACATGGAATACAGGTTATTTACCTTCGTAAGCGTATTGATTAGCGATTCAAGGTTTGTAATCAAATTCTGGATGCCGGTAATCGCGCTGCCAGTATTCAGGCTTGCAATGATCTTATTGTGATAATCATCCAGAGTGCCCTCCATCTGCGTGAGAGTCATCTTCTGAATCTGCGCAGTGTACTCAAGTTCCTTCTGGTAATCCTTCCAGCTCTTGCCGATATCATCCATGACTTCAGACAACTTGTCCTTGAATTCATTGTACTTCTTGATTTGGTCATCAATAGCCTTTTCAGCGTCTTTATTATTCCATTCACGCTGCTTGTCGGCAAGGTCTTCGCGTGCAGTACGCACATCTTCAGCATTTGCCTGCCACTCGTAACCATTTTGGAAGAAATATCTTCCATCTTCTGTGCGCCAGCTGCCAATGCGTCAACACCATTTGCTGAAGATTGAGCTACAATACCAACTTGAACAAGTGCTTGAATAAACGCATTCACACCGTTTGTGTCAGCAGAGAAGTCCATGTCAGTCAGAGCTTTACGAAGATTTGCGAGAGCTTGCGCTTGCTCGTCTGATAATCCTTCGTTTGTGCCCCATAAGAGCTCGTTTAACTTACTTGCATCAAATCCATCAATCGTATTTTCCAGAGTTTGAACAGCAGAATTTACCTTGTCAAAAGTAAAACTGACGTCCATACTGTTGTTATTGTCATTCTGCCAAAAATCAACAGCTTGAAGCTTTCTACGAGCATTCGTGTTATTATTGATGGCATCAGTAGAATCATTATAAGAATCTACATCGTCACGCAAAGCGTTTTGCTCATCAAGTAAGAATTGGTAGAGGCTATGGTACGTCCCACCAGCCGCTCGCTCGGCTTCGGTAGTATTGTCAATAATATACTTTAGGGCTTTACCAACCTCGTTGTAATAGTCAACAATAGAATCCGCATCATTTAACTTGTCAGGTCCATAACCACCGAACTTGTTAAAGACATCAATGCCAGCATCTTTAATATGGTCACCCATATCCATTTCAGGAGCCGACCAAACAGTAAGATAATGCGTCCGATTATTCTTCTTGGCTGTATCAACAAGCTTCCCACCTTGAGCATCTTTGTTTTGTGTCAACTCATAACGAGATGCTTCCAACTGCTCCGCTGTAATATCCTGAAGTAATCCAAGCTGCTCTTCATACTTGCCGTTTTGAAGGTCAAGTTTACCAAGTTTGTTTTCATCAAGCGTTCCTTGTTCTTTCGCAAGATCAAGAATCTCTGCCTGAATATCTTTTGCTTGGTCAAAGTCTTCTGTATCCCAACCAGACTTGTCGCCAAGTTCTTCATAAGCACTGACCAGATCCTTTAAAGAGGAAGTGGTGCTCTGCGCAGCATCGGCGGCTTCCTTAGATTTCGTTGCGACGTTTTGCACTCGTTGTGCCGCTTCCGTAATCTTCTTAGTCCCCCAAGAGACGAGCAATCCAATTCCAACACCCAGCGCGGCATTGAGCAGTAAAGCTTTTGCGCGAAGGGCAAGTAGTTTAAGGGAAAAACCTTCAGTTGCTTCGCCTGCGGCTGCTAAAAGTCAAGAGAAATTTGCATAAGTCAAGAAAAAACGGCAATCAGCACAAA
>OIZB01001457.1_pt1 | contig 12465 bp, 7 predicted proteins | sample 1588401 | NCBI WGS metagenome assembly OIZB01 (sample SAMN03283270) | human gut metagenome | biome: human-associated habitat; material: feces | host: Homo sapiens | place: USA | collected 2013
CTATTTTTGAGCGGTTTTCAATAGGTTTCGTTATAAATTTAACATTTTCTTTTCCAAACTGCGATGCAAGCTTTTCCATTAATGTCTCATCGGCTTTTACCCTGAGATTTGCAGGCAGGATCTTGATGTTTTTAATATCCCTCAGGTAGATCACCACATCGTCATTGCCGTCGGAGTCAGCGATGGCCTGTAACAATTCCTGTTCTCTGGCCTTATAGGCTTCCATATTGGGAAACTGGATCCAGGCCCCCGCGGGCATGCCTTTTTTCTGCCCGGTTCCGGCGTTCTGCGGCCGCTGACCCGGTTGTGTCTGTTCCACTGTTCGGCCTGTCTGTCCGCCTGACATGGCACCGACCGGCTGCTGCCCACTGCCGTTCCCATTTCCATAGGATCCGCCGCGGCTGCCTCCCCGGCCTCCGTAATTCCTTGGGAACAGAGGCTGGTTCGCCGCTCTGGCTGCCTGTGCATCCTCGAAGCTGATGATCTGGTCGCAGATCAGCTTGCCGTCCTTGTCCTCTTCCAGGGACACTCTGCCCCGGATGAACACTTTGGCATCCTCTGTAAGCAAAGTGTTGTAGCGCTCGTATACCTGGGGAAATACCACGACTTCCACGTTGCCGATCAGATCCTCCACATTTAAAAATGCCATGATCTTGTCGTTCTTGGTGTATTTTACGTTTTTGTCCGCGATCAGTCCACCGATGACTGCATTCGCCTGATCCTTGACCAGTTCCACCTCTCCGGACTCTTCATCCAGCGCAAAGTCTCCGGCGGTATTGCTGATGCAGTTCTGCCACAGCTCCTGGTATTCCTCCAAAGGATGACCGCTGACATAGACACCCAGGACCTCTTTTTCAAAGCCAAGCAGCATTTCCTTGCTGTATTCACCTACATTCGGCATCCGGATATCGAATTCTTCCTTATCTTCTTCGCCGGCGATATCAAACAGGGAAATCTGTCCTGCCAGGTTGTTTTTCTTGTCATGGGCGATGTGATCCGCGATCTGCACATAGACGCTCATGAACTGTTTTCTGGTGCCGCCCAGTCCATCCATGGCTCCTGCTTTGATCAGGTTCTCAATGGCCCGCTTATTCATCTCTTTTTTGTCGGACATGCGGGTGATGAAGTCCTTCAGGTTTGTGAAGGGGCCTCTCTCCTTACGCTCCTGCACCAGACTGTCGATGACCGGACGTCCCACACCTTTGATGGCCGTCAGGGCATAGCGGATCTTGCCGTCTGTCACAGAGAATCCGGCTTCTCCCGCATTTACATCCGGCGGCAGAATGGCGATATTCATGTTCCGGCAGTTCAAAATATACTCCGATACTTTTTTCGGGTTATCGATGACGGAGGTCATCAGTGCCGCCATGAATTCTACGGGATAATAGTATTTTAAATACGCCGTCTGATAAGCCACCACCGCATAACAAGCCGCATGGGACTTGTTAAACGCATACTTGGCGAAATCCATCATGGTATCGTAGATCTGTCCTGCGGTCTGTTCATCAATGCCGTTGGCGATACAGCCGGGGACATTCTCCTCCGGATTGCCGTAGATGAAGTTCGCCCGCTCTTTTTCCATGACGGCCTGCTTCTTTTTACTCATGGCACGGCGCACCAGGTCGCTTCGGCCCAGAGTATATCCCGCCAGGTCACGGACGATCTGCATTACCTGCTCCTGGTATACGATACAGCCGTAGGTGGGTTTCAGGATCGGCTCCAGCTGAGGACAGGCATAGGTCACATCCTCCGGATGGTTTTTCCCCTGGATATACTTCGGGATAAAATCCATAGGACCCGGACGATACAGAGAAATACCGGCCACTACATCCTCCAGATTCTGGGGACGCAGTTCCTTCATGAAGCTCTTCATCCCGGCACTTTCCAGCTGGAACACACCTTCCGTTCTGCCGGTGCCGATGGAAGCCAGTACTTTCGGGTCATTATAGTCTATGGCATCCACATCAATGTGTCTGCCGGTGGTATTCTCTATGAATTTTACAGCATCATGGATCACGGTCAGGGTACGCAGTCCCAGAAAGTCCATTTTCAACAGGCCCAGTTCTTCCAGCGTCGTCATGGTAAACTGGGTAACGATGGAACCATCAGAGCCTCTGGACAGCGGCACGAATTCGTCTGCGGATTTCTGACAGATCACGACACCGGCCGCATGCATAGAGGTATGTCTGGGCAGTCCCTCCAGTCGCTTACACATATCGATCAGATGGTGGACCTGTTCGTCCTCCTGATAGAGCTTGCGGAATTCCGGATTCATCTCCAGTGCTCTGCTCAGTGTAATGTTCAGTTCGTTCGGCACCATTTTGGCAATAGAATCCACGAACGCATAGGGCAGGTCCATGACACGGCCCACATCGCGGATGACACCTTTCGCCGCCAGAGTACCGAAGGTGACGATCTGTACCACCTTGTCATTGCCGTATTTTCTGCCCACATAATCGATGACCTCCTGTCTCCGTTCAAAGCAGAAATCCACGTCAATATCAGGCATAGAGACACGTTCCGGATTCAGGAATCGTTCAAACAGCAGATTGTAATGAATCGGATCGATGTTGGTGATCTTCAGGCAATATGCCACGATACTTCCCGCCGCGGAGCCTCGTCCCGGTCCCACGGGGATCCCGTGCTCCTTCGCATAATTGATGAAATCCCACACGATCAGGAAGTAGTCCACATATCCCATTCTCTGAATAACGCCAAGTTCATAATCCAGGCGCTCCCTGAGCGTCTGTCCGGTCTCTCCGGCGGGCTGATCACCGTCGCCGTAGCGTTCTGCCAGTCCGTCATCGCAGAGCTTATTTAAGTAGCTCCAGGAATCGTGCCCCTCCGGCACATCGTATTTCGGCAGCTTCGTCACGCCGAATTCAATCTCCACATTACATCGGTCTGCGATCCTCTGGGTATTCTCCACTGCCTCCCAGGCATAGGGGAACAGTCCCTTCATTTCCTCTTCGCTCTTGACATAATACTGTCCGCCCTCGTAGCGCATACGATCCTCGTCCGCCAGCTTTTTGCCCGTCTGCAGGCACAGCAGAATGTCATGAGGGATCGCATCCTCCGCATAAGTATAGTGCACATCGTTGGTGGTCACCAAGGGAATATCCAGCTCCCTGCTCATCTGGACCAGTTCCATATTGACCGTGCGCTGTTCCGGGATGCCGTGATCCTGTAATTCCAGAAAATAGTTGCCCTTGCCAAAGCATGCCTCATACTTACGGGCCGCCATTCTCGCCTCTTCCTTCATGCCCTTTAAAATCAATCGGGGCACTTCACCTGCCAGACACGCAGACAGCGCAATGATACCCTCATGGAACTGCTGCAGTACTTCCATATCCACACGGGGTTTATAATAGTAGCCTTCCGTGAATCCACGGCTGACGATCTTCATCAGGTTCGCATAACCGGTATTGTTCTCCGCTAACAGCACCAGATGGTGATAACGGTCCTCTCCACCGGTCAGCTCCTTGTCAAACCGGGAGTTGGGAGCCACATACACCTCACAGCCCAGGATCGGCTTAATTCCTGCTTCCCTTGCCGCACGGTAAAAATCGATCACACCGTACATAACACCGTGATCGGTGATCGCTGCGCTGTTCATGCCCAGTTCCTTGACTCTGGCTACATATTCTTTAATCTTATTGGATCCGTCCAGCAGAGAATATTCTGTATGGACATGAAGATGGGTAAACGCCATTTTGCTGTTCCCTTTCTAGTGCAGTTCTTTTGCTTTTTTCACGCATTCCTCATAGGTCGGTCCTACCTGTTCTCTGTGATAGCCCGGAGCAAGCATCGCCGCAAAATACAGATTCTCCAGTGTCTCTTCCTGTGCCGCTGTGGGATGGGAAGGCACCACTACACGGGTGCTCCATACTAACATACAGCCGGTATACTCCACCATGAAAAATATGGGCTCCATATTTTTCTCCATACGGCTGTTCAGTGTCAGTTTATCTTCGCCGGAGATCTCTTCCAGTTTCTTGATATGGGAAGGCTGCGGTTCCTCTACACTGCCGTCCGGCAGGATCACACACTCGCAGGGATCCATATCTTCCCTATGTGCATTCATATATTCCATGACAGTCATTCCCACACCTCCTTTGTTCTATCTGTCAGTCTGTTATTCTTCCGCCCGGATCGCCCAGCGCATTTTCGTGGAACGGGCTCTGCCGTTCTGCGCGCATTCTTCTGCCGAGGGCCGCACTACATCTTTGGAATAGTCTGCATAAATTCCGTCCCGGCAGCCTTCTTTCAGTGCTCGTTTTACCAGTTTGTCTTCACCGGAATGGAACGTGAGAATCGCGACTCTTCCTCCGGGTTTCAATGCTCCCGGCAGCTTTTCCATGAACTCATACAATACTTCAAATTCACGGTTCACATCAATACGCAGAGCCTGGAACGTTCTCTGACAGGTCTTCTTGATCGTATCTTTTTTCTCCTTTTCCGGGAGAAAATCCAGGGTCTTCCCGATCACTTCTCTTAATTTCGTCGTGGTATCGATCCGGTGTCCCTTGCGGATCTCATCGGTGATCGCCTTCGCCAGCTCCTCGCAGTAAGGCTCGTCGGAATTCTCATAGAGCATTCCCGCCAGTTCTTCCCTGCTGATCGTATCTAAGCGCTCGGCCGCACTGATACCCTGTGTCTGATTCAGTCGCAGGTCCAGGGGTCCGTCCACCTTAAAAGAAAATCCTCTCTCCGGATTATCGATCTGCATAGAAGATACTCCCAGATCCGCCAGGATAAAATCAAATCCACCGGCTTCTTTTGCGATCTCATCTATGGTACAGAAATTCTGCAATTTAATCGTCAGGATATCCTCTCCATACCCGGCATCCGCCAGACGTTTCCTCGTCTTGGCAGACTCTTCCGGATCTACATCTGTGGCATAGATATGACCACGGCCCTGTAACTGTTCCAGCATAGCTTTTGTATGTCCACCGTACCCCAGCGTCGCGTCAAATCCGGTCTCTCCCGGCTGGATCTTCAGAAAATCCAGGATCTCCTGTACCATAATGGATCTATGCATACCTGCGGGCGTATTGCCCTTGCTGATGACATGGGCAATGGTATCTCCGTATTTTTCCGGCTGTAATTCTTTATATTTTTCCTCGTATTTTTTCGGATATTTTCCCTTATACCGCACACGGCGCTTATGGGGTGTCTGTTCCTGCTCCATTCCCATGATTACCTCATTCCAAATTAGTATAATGTGGGCGTCAAAAGCGCAGGCATCCTGCTTGATACCCACGCTTCCTTTTTTTGCTTCCTTTTCTCTTAATTAAGATGTCTTTTATTTTAAATGATGTCTTTTATTATAGTGCGCTCTTGATCGCTGCCATCAATTCATCATAAGTCTCATATGCCGGCAGTTCCGGATGATCCTTTTTGATCTGCTCAGTACTCTTGAACAGGAAGCCTGCCTTGCTGGCCTGGATCATACCCAGATCGTTATGGCTGTCGCCGCTGGCGATGGTCTGGAAGCCGATGGACTGCAGTGCCTTGACCGTAGTATATTTGGAATTCTCCACACGCATCTTAAATCCGGTGATCTCTCCGTTCTCAGCTACTTCCAGAGAATTACAGAAAATGGTCGGATAACCTAATTTTTTCATCAGAGGACCGGCAAACTGTGAAAAGGTATCGCTGATAATGATGACCTGGGTAATAGAGCGCAGCTCGTCTAAGAATTCCTTCGCGCCCGGGATCGGGTCGATCTTCGCGATCGTATCCTGAATTTCCTTCAGTCCCAGACCATGCTCCTTCAGTATCCCAATTCTCCATTTCATTAATTTATCGTAATCCGGCTCGTCTCTGGTGGTTCTCTTCAGCTCCGGGATCCCACTGGCCTCCGCAAATGCGATCCAGATCTCCGGTACCAGTACTCCTTCCAGATCCAGGCATACAATATCCATATCCATCCTTGTGTCCTCCCAGTAAATTCAAATGTATTTGCGAAAAGTATACCCTATTTTACTGCTTCGTGCAACCATTTACTTTCTTGTTGTAACGTGTTGTATATGTTGTAGTATGTTCTTATGATGCAATGGTGAAAGTGACATTCTCTGAGCATTTTTTGAAATTTGCTTGTAATTTTTACTTTTTCTTCCTTATTTTTGTGACATTTTTACTGTTTACTTTGTTCTATATGTGCTATAATAACCATAGTGTGAAAAGAACTTCCGACAAGCTCTCATCTACACCAAACCAACGTAGAGATAGAGGAGGCAATTGTTATGTTGACATTAAAAGCTGAGAAAAGAAATCCTGAGGAAAAGGCAAAGAAATTAAGAAGAGACGGTTTTATCACCGGTGTCCTGTACGGCAAAGAAATGAAGGAAAACGTATCCTTGAAATTCACAGAGAAGGATGCAGCTGCTTTCATTAAAAACGCGAAAGAAGGCACGCAGGCTTATCTGGAACTGGACGGAAAGAATGTAGATGTTCTGGTGAAGAATATTGATTTTGATCCTCTGACGAAGAAATATATGGCTCTGGACTTCCAGGCTCTGGTAGCCGGTGAAGTCGTATCTGCTACCGTTCCTATTGTATATCTGAATGAGGACAAGGTACAGGGTATCTTTGAAGCAGAGTTGTCCGAAGTACATTACAAGGCTGATCCCGCACATCTGTTGGAGCCCATTGAGATCGATCTTGCAACACTGCCCCAGACGACCAAGACCATGTATGTAAAAGACCTGAAGCTGGAGGAGAAGGGCGTCCATGTCACAACCTCCGGTGAACAGCAACTGTTCCATATCGGTGCATACGGACAGGAAGAGACTGACGAAACCGAAACCGAAGCCGCTGACGAGACGAAATAACCCACTGCAGTAATCATTGATCGTTCCTTGAATACCGCCCGGAGAGTTTTGTGATATACTCCTTTCCGGGTGGTATTTTTGACTTTGCTAACTTGAGAGTTACGCGGGCAATGAGCCGCGCATAGTGAGGACAGCGATGGGCGCTTGCGCACAAATCGCTGTCTTTACTTTTGCCTATGCGGCGAACGCCCTCCTGTGCCTCTCTTCCGTCGCAGCGTGGGCACAGGTGACAGGGGCAAGCTAGTCTGTACCCTTCTTCCGCCTCAGTGTGGGCACAGGTGACAAGGGCAAGCTAGTCTGTACCCTTCTTCTGCCTCAGCGTGGGCACAGGTGACAGGGGCAAGCTGGTCTGTACCCTTAAACCAAGATGCGGGGCACTACACACAAGATTTGATAATTACATCCCTCATAACGAATAAAACCGGGGCTTGATTGACTATTATTGATGATTATGCCCCGCGTATCGAATATGGCTGGGATTTGTGCGCAAATGCCCACGCCAGGTCTTTCTTGTTCTCTAGAGTGGCTATGCTTTCGTAGCTCTCCAGTTTGGTGTAAAAACCCTAAAAACAATGAATTCCGTACAAAAAAGTTCCCAAATCAGGAATTTTTGTACGGAATTTCTTTATTTTGCACGCTCAGCGAAAATAACTGCTTTTTACATGGCAAAATCTCATGTTTTTGTATTTTTTTAGCAAAAAATGGCGTTTATAATACAAACAGAACTCCCCGAGTGGTTTACGGAAGCCCTACGTTACGAGCCATGCACCCAATTCATAAATGTGTCGCAAAGGGCACTCCACTTACAAATATTTTTTTAACAGATCTACCTTGTCCAGTTTCTCCCAGGGCAGATCCACATCGGTGCGTCCGAAGTGACCATAGGAAGAGGTCTGCTTATAGATAGGTCTGCGCAGATCCAGCATCTTGATGATGCCGGCGGGTCTTAAGTCAAAATTCTCACGGATGATCTCTACCAGCTTGTCATCGTGCAGTTTGCCGGTGCCGAAGGTATCTACCATGATGGATGTAGGCTGTGCTACGCCGATAGCGTAAGACAGCTGAATTTCACACTTCTCAGCCAGTCCTGCCGCTACGATATTTTTAGCAACGTAACGAGCGGCATAAGCGGCACTTCTGTCCACCTTGGTGCAGTCCTTGCCGGAGAAAGCTCCGCCGCCGTGACGGGCATATCCGCCGTAGGTGTCTACGATGATCTTACGACCGGTCAGTCCGCTGTCACCGTTGGGTCCGCCGATCACGAAACGTCCGGTAGGATTAATGAAAAATTTGGTATCTGCGTCGATCATGTCTGTGGGCAGGATCGGATCGAATACGTATTTTTTAATGTCCTCATGAATCTGCTCCTGAGATACATGCTCGTCATGCTGGGTAGACAGAACGACAGCTTCCAGACGGACAGGCTTGCCATTCTCATCATACTCTACAGATACCTGGCTCTTACCATCGGGTCTTAAATAAGATAATGTTCCGTCCTTACGTACCTTGGTCAGCTGTCTGGTCAGCTTGTGTGCCAGGGAGATAGGATACGGCATATATTCCGGAGTCTCATCGGTAGCGAAACCGAACATCATGCCCTGGTCTCCTGCACCGATCGCATCCAGCTGCTCGTCAGTCATATGGCTCTCTCTTGCTTCCAGTGCCTTGTCTACGCCCATAGCGATATCGGCAGACTGCTTGTCCAGAGACACCATAACGGCACAGGTATTGCCATCGAAGCCTTTCTCGGAAGAGTCATAACCGATCTCGGTCACGGTCTTACGAACGATAGCGGGAATATCAATGTTAGCCTTGGTGGTGATCTCACCCATTACCAGTACGAAACCGGTGTTGGTGCAGGTCTCACATGCTACACGGCTGAACGGATCCTGCTCCATCAGTGCATCCAGCACCGCATCAGATACAGCATCACAGATTTTATCGGGATGTCCTTCGGTTACGGACTCCGATGTAAATAAACGTTTTTCCATTTGTCCTCCATTCTGCTTCCCTATGGGAAGAGGGTCTAGTGGTGTATAAGTTACTTAAAGTCCTATCATCCAACGCCATATATGCAAAATCGCATCTTCGATGCCAGTCGTTCTGAATGATACAAAAAAGTCCGCTTTGTTAAGCGGACTGATTTAACGATTGATCAAATCCTCTTATTGTTCGACAATTGCTCGCTCAGGTGGGCACCTTCCGCATCTCGTATGCGGGGTTGCCGTGGCTTCCTCGATCCTATGTATCTCCACCACTCTGAATAAGGGAAAGTCTATATGAACTTTTCTACGTAGGCTAGCTTACTATGAGATGCCCTATTTGTCAACAGACATTTTTTCTCAGTTGTAGCATCAGTAATCCCGACAGGATCAACCGATCTTTAATTTGAACTTCCGTAAATCTCTCTCGGTTTCGATCAACTCGATCTGCGCTCCCAGTCCCTGTAATTTCAGATGGAAGTCTTCATAACCTCTCTCAATATAGCGGATGTCATCCACGGTGGAAAATCCTTCCGCAGACATTGCTGCCAGTACCAGTGCGGCGCCTGCCCGCAGATCCGGTGCGGAAATATTCGCTCCGGTATATCTGGATACACCGTCAATGATGGCGGTATTGCCTTCTACTTTGATATTGGCTCCCATACGGGTCAGTTCATCTACATATTTGAACCGGTTCTCGAAAATACTCTCGGTCACAATACTGGTCCCTTTGGACAGTCCCAGTGCCACGGTGATCTGCGGCTGCATATCGGTAGGGAATCCGGGATAAGGCAGAGTCTTCACCTGCGTATGCTGCAGAGGCTTGGATGCCACCACGCGGATACAGTCATCCGCTTCCTCTACTTCACAGCCGATCTCCAGCAGCTTCGCCGTAATAGACTCCAGATGCTTGGGGATCACATTTTTCACCGTTACATCACCCTTGGTCACCGCTGCCGCGAACATAAATGTGCCCGCCTCGATCTGGTCGGGGATCACGGCATACTCGGTACCGTGCAGATGGGATACACCCTTGATACGGATCACATCCGTACCGGCGCCCTTGATGTTGGCTCCCATACTGTTCAAAAAGTTCGCCAGGTCTACCACATGGGGCTCCTTGGCTGAATTCTCGATAATGGTGGTGCCTTCTGCCATTACAGCGGCCATCATGATATTGATGGTAGCACCAACGCTGACCACATCCATATAAATATGGCTGCCGCGAAGATGCTCCGCATGGGTCTTGATCAGTCCATGCTCGATCTTCACCTCCGCACCCAGGGCACGGAATCCCTTGATGTGCTGGTCAATGGCACGACAGCCGATATCACAGCCGCCGGGAAGTGCCACCTCCGCATGCTTATATTTTCCCAAAAGAGCACCGATCAGATAATAGGAAGCTCTGATCTTCTTGATATTTTCATCTTCTACTACCAGTTCACTGATATTGGATGCGTTGAGAGTCACCTTATGGCGATCGGTGCGCTTTACGATCACACCAATGTTCTCCATAGCGCACAAAAGTACGTTCGTGTCTCTTACATCCGGCATATTTTCTATATAAACAGTCTCATCCGTCATTACGGAAGCAGCAAGAATAGGAAGTGCCGCATTCTTAGCACCTCCTATTTCTACTTCTCCGACTAATGGATTACCGCCTTTAATTGCGTATTGTTCCATTGTTTCTTACCTCTGTTATTCTCAGATCAGAAAAACCTTCTTAAGCACTTATACCACATTTTGGGGAATTTGTAAATACAACACCCTAATTCAGGTACTTGAGCGGGTTCACCTGGCTGCCGTTAATCAGAATCTCAAAATGAAGATGAGGTCCCGTACTGATACCGGTATTTCCGCTGAGTGCGATACGTTCTCCCTGTTTTACCGTCTGCCCTGCCTTGACCAGTACCTTGCTTAAATGACCGTATCTGGTCTGTCTGCCGTCCTCATGGTTAATGTAGACACAATAACCGTATCCGCTTCCCCATCCGGCTTTCGCAACGGTTCCGCCGCAGGATGCAAATACCGCAGTTCCAGTAGGAACCGACCAGTCTACTCCCTTATGATAGCTGCTGGCACCCTTGGTAGGTGACTTTCTCCGTCCAAATCCGGACGACTGACGTCCGCCGGAGATCGGTTTGATATAGGTTGGAGGAATCTTGGTTCCCCGTTCTACGATCTTCGGAACCGCCTCCATAACAACCTCTTCCTTCAGAATATCCCTGGTCACCTCTCTGTCATTCAGATAGGATACGTCTGCCACCACGCGGCGGAAGCCCGCGGAAGGCTGCTGTAAGATCTTGGTCTGTGTCGTATACCAGGAATCGTTGTCCACATAGATTACATCTGCATCGTAGATTTCTTCGTAGTAATTCTGTTCCATGCGCTCCACAGACAGCTCGGGCTCCGGCACGGTGATGATCAGCTTGTCCCCCACACGGATCGTAGAATTTTCATCTGTCAGTGTCTCACTGTTCATGGCAATGATCTGGTCAATGGGAATGTTGACTTTAATGGAGATCTCGGACAGGGTATCTCCACTGACCACCTCATATTCACCGGGAGTCTCCTGATCCTTGATCACATCCTCGATTGCCTGATCCAGCGGAGTCAGCATGCTTTCCGGAAGATAGGTCTCTACGATTTCCACCTTTTCCGCAAAGTCCATGGTCATCAGCCCAAGATCATAGTCTTCGAAATCTTTTTCCCCCTGCTGGTCTGCCTGGGAGCCCGCCTGATCCAGTACGGACTGTACACCGCCTGCATAGATGGATTCTTCCTTCTGTTCTTCCTGAGCGGTCAGTTCCTGTTTATTGACTACCTCGGTGGTAAGAACATTGAATTCCTTCTGTGCATCGTGAGTCAGTTCCACGCTGAATTTGTCTTCACTGTCGTATTTGTCCACTGCTGCCTGCAGCAGAGACTCCACATCCTCCACGCTGGACAGGTTGACCATATATTCATTTACTTTCATTGTATAGGATCTGTGGGAAGTCTCACGGATACTGCTCTCCAGTTCCCGTTCCATGGCTGCCAGCAGATTGTCCTCATTGTCCAGTGTTCCCCACAGCACTTCTTCACCGACCAGCTTTAAATCTGCGTCCATAAAGATCATATCATCACTCTGGGAAGCGATATTCCTTCTGGCTTCCTGCAGAAGCTGCTCCGCTCTGTCTGCTTCGCCCACCGTTCCGATCTCATTGCCGTTCAAGAACACGTGGAAGTAATTCTCTCCGGTCTTTTCAAACGCTGCATACCCTTTGAGGAAAAAGAGGCTCACAAAAAGAGTGGCCAGCGTTGTTTTCACATATGTATATTTTACTCTTTTCGAGTAAGATGTCAGTTTCTTCATGAATTCCTTCTCGATCTATCGTATCTGAAAACAGTATGCCCCCTTCGGGCATTCTGTATACCTGTCTTACTGTAATAACTTTGTAACATATAGATTCTATCAGCATTTATATGCCTTGTAAAGAAAGAATGTCTGTTCGATTTTTTTGTTTTCTCCCGAACCGATCTATGCTATACTGGAGGTAAATAAAACGGTCTGATCCGGAAAGGAGACACCATGAGGGAACCGGTCATTTTTCATATTGATGTCAATTCCGCTTTTTTAAGCTGGACGGCGCTGGCCCGTCTGGAAC
>OIZB01001469.1_pt1 | contig 12406 bp, 15 predicted proteins | sample 1588401 | NCBI WGS metagenome assembly OIZB01 (sample SAMN03283270) | human gut metagenome | biome: human-associated habitat; material: feces | host: Homo sapiens | place: USA | collected 2013
GAACTAAGGAATTGAGTCCCTCATTAAAGTTAGTAATAGATAGAATCTATAAAGATTTCTATCTAACCGAGCCTGAGAAATTTCATTTTGACATAACTATGAAAAAATGGGCTCATCAAGGAATTCTATTACTTAACTCAGCATTAACTGTAGTAGCTAATACTCCTACTAGTCATAGTACTCTGTGGTTCCCTTTCAGTAAGGACATGCTAGTTAAATTAAGTAGAGATACCTCTGGCATTATTTACTTATTAATAGGATCATATGCCAAATTATTTGAACCTTTCATAAATCATAATACTAATTATGTTTTGTGTTATAAACATCCTTCCTATTTTGCTAGAACTAATTCAGAGTTTGAATGTGATGGATTCCTAAAAACAAATGAGATTCTCAGTAAAAACAATGGATTAACTATAGAATTCTAATGAGAGCTAATAAAAAAATTATCAATGCTACTCCTAATCAATTAGATTCCATAAAGTTTAAAAGTAGAAGTGAGGCCTTATGCTATAAAAAACTTATAGAGTCTGGATTTAGTCCTAAATATGAAGAGGAATCATTTGTATTATTTAATACTTATAAACTAAGAGATAGCAGTTTATTGGTATTTATAGGAGATGTCAAAAGCAAAACCCTAGAAAGATTTGATAAGACACTGAGAAAGTCTGTATATACACCAGACTTTACTTTTGACTTTAATGGTTATCACATCATAATTGAAGCCAAGGGTTACCCAAATGATACTTATCCTTTTAAAAGAAAAATCTTTCTAACCAATTTAGGAAAAGGTCTGTACAATATTCAACAGCCAGTAGTTTTTATGGAGATTCATAGTACCAAAGAACTAATACAGGCCATAGAGATTATTAAAACTTTACCTTAATGGATTATGTAAAAGTCTTTAGAACCTATAGTACAAAAGTCTTTCAAAATAAAGACCTGGTATTATCCAAATCCTTGATAGATTCAAGAAGATTTGAAGACTTATATTCTCTAGTAAGATCAGAATGTATTAGAGAAAAATCTAAACAAAAAGAACTTACTGAAAGATATAAGTTGTTAGTAGAGTTTGAGGGATATGTAAAGAGCTATTGTCAGCTTTTGGATATAGACACTGAAGTTGATGATAGTGAACAAACCTCAATGGATGATTTAACCTATGAAGATGAAGAGTATTCTTGATCTAAGTTGCAAAGAATGGGAGGAGAGGTCTGGTAGTAATCTCATTTATTCCTACTCAAGACTTGCAAGACTATGGAGAGAGGGCCCAAAGAGCTTAATCTCTGAAGAAAAAGCTGACTCAGACAGCTTAAGATTTGGATCCTTAGTAGACTGTCTACTTACATGCCCTGAGGAGCTTAAAGATAAATTTGTAATATCTGATTATGAAAAGCCTTCTTTTGCTGTTATTAAAATTTTAGATCTCATTTGGGATAAATGTGATAAGAGCACATGTGAGCTTAAAGATATAGACGCAGCATTAGCCTTAAAGATTATGGACCAGGAAAACTACAGAACTAACTGGGGCATAGAAGCTAGACTTAGGGAATTAATAAAGGCTGGAAGTGGATATTTTAGTCTATTGTTTCTAAGTAAGAATAAAACTTTAGTCAGTCAATCTGAATTTGATGCTGCAGAATCTTGCGTAAGAACTTTAAAAGATTCTCCATTTACCTCTAAGTATTTTAAGGAAAATCCATTTCAAACTGATGTAGATCATTTCTATCAAGTTCCATTTACTGGTGAATATGATGGTATAAAGATTAGAGGAATATTTGATAAGATCATTGTGGATCATAAGAATAAAGTTATAGTTCCTATTGATCTTAAAACTACTGGTAAGGATGAGGAGATATTTCCTCAATCCATAGTCAGTTGGAATTATTATATTCAAGCTGACATGTATATGTATATACTTTCTCAGGCCACAACAAAGGATGATTACTATAAGGATTTTAAAATATTACCTTTTAGATTTATAGTTATCAATAGGTATAAGAAAAGTCCAATAGTCTGGATCCTTAAGACTGATAATCTTGAAGAAATATTGGCCAAGAAAAAAATTAAATCTTGGAAAAGATTACTAATGGAAGCTAGTTGGCATGAAAAAACTCATAAGTTTGATTATAGCTATGAGACTTATATGTGTCAAGGAGAAAGGTATGTAGATTTAAATGAGGTTTTATGAAAGAAGTGTTACACAAGGAAGAAGTGCTTAATAGGATAGCACCTTTATTCTCTGATAGATTAGCCGCTGAAGTATGGCTTAATAAATATGCGGCAGAAGGGGAGCAAGATCCATGTCAGATGTTTACTAGACTAACATTAGCATTAGCTAGGAAGGAGTTTGAGTACTATAAAAAGGCTAGGAAGAAACTAATGTACTATCCTTGGCTCAAGAAAAGAATCTCTAAGGAAGGTCTAGATTATTATAGCAGAAATCTACAGTTTAAAGACCTCTGTCAAGAAATTATGGATCTATTAAAAGGATTTAATTATGTAATCCTTGGAGGATCTATGATGGCCTCTCTTGGTACTAAAAACTACAGTTCAATCAGTAATTGTTTTGTAATAGGTCAGCCAGAGGATTCTATTAATGGTATCAATCTAAAAAGAGCTGAACAGTCTAACCTAATGAAGAGACGTAAACACCACCACTGCGTCGCTATGTAGTGATACATAGAAAAATAAACTCTATTAATTGCTGGAAACTCCTAAAGAGGTAAAATACTTGTCTATATTTTTGGATAAGTGAAAATTTTTACTTATATTTACAATTTAACTAAAATTGTATACTATGGACAATCAGCAGCTATTAAATGAAATTTGGAAGGATATTCCAGGTTACCAAGGTTACTATCAAATATCTTCTCTGGGCAAGGTTAAAAGTCTTAAGAGATTGGTAAATTCTTCAAAATCAGCTATTGGTCTAAGAACCGTAGGGGAAAGGATTTTGAAAACTAGAATAGATAAATATGGATATGAGACTGTTATTCTTAGAAAAAATAATAAGGATAAACATTATACTATTCATAGATTAGTTGCTTCAGTTTTTCTAGACAATCCTGATAATTTACCAAGTATTAATCATAAAGATTTGAATAAATTAAATAATTACTATTTAAATCTAGAATGGTGTTCTACAGACTATAATAATAAATATGCTGGAAGACAAGATTTGATAAATGCTATTCTTAGAAACAAAGTCTTTGGTAATCCTCAAATTAAGCAGATCAATCTAGAAACTAACGAAGTATTGGTTTTTAAAAGTCTTCATGAAGCTTCTAAAGCAACAGGTTATTCTCGACAAGAGATTTCTAGGTGCTGTAGAAAATTAAGAGGACCTTATAAAAATTGCTGTTGGGAATTCATTAATAGTTCAACGACTATTCCGAAAGGAAGTACACTTAAGCAAGTGGAAACATAGAGCATCCTACTTAGGATGAAGATATAGTCTAATCTTAAAGGAAACTTTAAGCAGTTCATAAGAGAACGCACTTAACCTAGCGAATTAAGTGGAATATTATTGGGTGGAGTAGGGAAGGATCTATCCAAATTAAGACCGCGTTCTGCAGCAGTTAAAAATGCTGCGAGAACTTCTACTGGAGCTGTCTCTTTTATGAATGTGGATAGTGAAATCACTAGAGAAATTGCTCAAGAGGGTAGAAGAGGAGCCTTAATGATAACACTTAGTGTTAAGCATCCAGATATTTTGGAATTTATTAATGCTAAACAAAATGAATCAAAAATAACTGGTGCAAATATCTCAGTAAAAGTTAGCAATGATTTTATGCTAGCTTTGGAAAGAGAAGTTATTGAGGATAATAAGAAGGTTCCTGAAAATACTTATTTCCTAAGATACCCTGTTGATTATACATTTCCTTTTGATTCTATTAAGAATGGTATTGAATATAGAAAAGAAGTAGAAAAACTAGGTCTTTTGCAATTACCTGTGAATACTTTAATACCTATTCACAGGAAGGGACAAACTATCTATGTAAAAAAAGTCAATGCCAAGGAAATATGGGATACATTAGTTCATTGTGCCTGGAATAGAGCTGAACCAGGAGTAATGTTTGATGATATTCATATTAATTACTCTCCAGATGGAGTATATGACCAATATAGAGGTGTAACTACAAACCCTTGTTTTCATCCAGATACTTTGATAGAAACTGTAGAGGGTAGAAAAAGAATTGCAGATATTACTGAACCTACTTATGTTTATAGTATGAGTAGAGAAGGTAATTTATGTGTTGTTCCTTCAAGTGCAGCATTTAAAACACAACTTAATGCTAAAACTTTAAAAATCACTCTCAGAAATGGATCTTCTATAATGGTGACTCCTAATCATAAGATGTATGTTCAGGATAGAGGATGGGTACAAGCAGAACATTTACTAGTTGGCGACAGAATTGCTCATATATTGAGAAGTAGAAGAGGTAAGAAATATGTAGGAATTAAACTTACTACTCAGGGCAATAGAGACTATAGGATGGAGCATAGACTTGTATATGAATCAGTATTTGGTTATACTAATCATGATATTCATCATATAGATGGTGATACATTTAACAATAGTATCACTAATTTGGAGGCCTTACCTCACACTGAACATTCAAAAATAACTGCTACAGAGCAGAACCCACAAACTCACCAAGAGAGAGATCATACAGGAAGATTTGTTAGTTATAAGGAAGATAAAATCATTCAGGGAGTTAAGAATTTGCCAGAGGATCTAGCTACTAATTTTAAAGGCAAATTTGATAACTGTATTGTATCTATTGAAGAGGGGCAACAAACTGATGTATATGATATACAAGTTCCAGATACTCACTGTTTGATAGCTAATAATATGGTGGCTCATAATTGTGGGGAAATATTTATGCAGCCCTATGATAGCTGCAGATTACTTCATCATAATTTATTTTCTTATATACAGAGAGAAAGAAATAAAGATGGTATACTTTACGGATTTGATTTCAATAAATTTAAAAAGAATGCATATTTAGTTTCTTTATTAGCTGATGATTTAGTAGACCTTGAAGTAGATGCCTTGGACTCTATTATCAATAAAATACAGTCTGAGCACAATCCTTTGGATGCAGATGAGCTAGAAATGTGGCAGAAGCTTAAGGAGAATGGATTAAAGGGAAGAAGATGTGGTATAGGAATTACTGCCTTAGCTGATGCCATAGCTTATTGTGGATATAAATATGGTTCACCAGAGGCTAATACACTAGAGGAATCTATATTTTCTAGTAAACTAGATGCAGAGCTTAAAGCTCAAGGAGATATGGCTGTTATCAGAGGAACCTTTGATGGATGGGATAGAAGTAAGGAATTTAGTCTAGACCAAAATTTTCAATTAAAAGGAAATAATGATTTCTATCAATTCCTTTGTGAAAGAGCTTATCCTAAAACTCTAGAAGAATCTAATGAAAAATTAGATAGCCTCTTAAGGATTTATAAATATGGACATAGAAATATTTCGTGGAGTACTGTTGCTCCTACTGGTAGCGTTAGCATTTTGGCTGGCACTACCTCGGGCATAGAACCATTATTTCTTCCTTACTATACTAGAAGCAGAAAAGTTCTTGAAGGGGAACCTAGAGACTTTACTGATAGTAATGGAGATGGATTTATTAATTATCTTGTTGTACATCCTAAATTAAAATTTTGGATTAAAGATCATTGTACTCCAGAAGAAATACAAGCAGTTGATAACAATGATTTTAAAGTAATTGATAAATACTTTAAAGAATCTCCTTATTATCAAGCAAGTGCAGCAGACCTTCCAGTTCCTGAGAGAGTAAAAATTCAAGCTATTGCTCAAAAATATACTACTCATTCTATTAGCTCTACAATAAATCTAGCTAAAGAAACAACAGTTCAAACAGTCTCAGATATCTATAAGCTAGCCTATTCCAATAATCTAAAAGGAGTTACTGTTTATAGAGATGGGTGTAGGCAAGGAATTCTTAATTCTATTAAACCTAAAAAAGAGGAGTTCCCTCAGTATTCAGCTCCTAAGAGACCAAAGGTACTTAAGGCAGAAGCTAGAGTAATTAAGAATAAGGGAAAATTATTTAAAGTAATTGTAGGACTCTTAGATAATAAACCTTATGAAATATTTGCCTCTGAGACTGAACAGTCCAGTCCTACCCAGCAAGGAACTATTACAAAGATAAAGAAACATGTGTATAAATGGGAAGGTACAGATGGAGAGGTAATTGAGAATATTAGATTAATGTCTAATAATTTTGAAGAAAGGGCATGTACATTATATCTCTCTATGCTTCTAAGACATGGAGTTAAGATTCCATATATTATTAAAACTGCACGTAAAGTTGATGATAATATTGTTTCCTTTACTTCAGCAATTTGTAGAGTTCTGGGTAAGTATACTAAAGAGGAAATCTCCACTGAAGAAGTTTGCCCTGATTGTGGTAAGCCACTAATTAGAGAGGGAGGTTGTATAAGATGCTCTAATTGTTCTTATTCAGTATGCATGTTATTAGCTAAGCAATGAAAATTTTAGTACAGGTAAAAGATGATAAGTACTTTCCAGTTATTAAAGAAAAAGGAGACTGGATTGACTTATATGCAGCAGAAGACATAGAGTTATTGCCTTCTACCATGATAGATCCAATAACTAATACAATATCTTTTCGATCTGTTAAGATTGACCTTGGAGTTGCTATGGCCCTTCCAAAAGGATTTGAGGCCTTAGTAGCACCAAGAAGTAGCCTATTTAATAAGAAAGGATTACTCTTAGTTAATAGTATAGGAGTGATTGACAATTCTTATAGAGGAAATGAAGACTATTGGGCTTTTCAGGCTCTTGTAACAAGAGTCTCAAGTATCAAAAGAGGAGAAGCTATTTGCCAATTTAGAATTCAGCCTTCTCAAAAAGCTACAATTCTAGCTAAACTTAGATGGTTATTCTCTAATAGGATTATTCTTGTTAAGTCTAAATTAGGCTCTAAGAATAGAGGTGGATTTGGATCCACTAATGGATATAAAGACTAAATATGATTGGTATCATCTTCATTCTATTGGTATTAATAGTTCTCTACTCTTTTATGATTAGAGATCTTATCAGTAGAATCCACACTCAGTCTTTTGAGTGTACCTCATTTAAGGAGCTATATGACAAAGCCAAAATGCCTATAGTTCCATTGAATATTTTTGGCAAAACTTACCACTTTATTATTGATACTGGAGCAGATCTAAATTTGATAAGGACTTCTTTTGCTAATGATTTACCAGAAGGGTTTCTATATGAGATAGAGGGCTCTAATGTAACAGGAGCTAGAGGTGATATTAATACCTCTCAGGGAGCAGATCTTGAAGTTGAATTTGAAGGGTATGACTTTAATGTAAATGTGGAAGTCATGCCTATAGATAATGCTTTAGATCTAGTTGGTAGTAAAGCTGGAATTGAAATTATAGGAATCTTAGGAAATCCATTCTTACATGATAATAAATGGATGCTTGATTTTTCAAAAAAATTAATTTGGACCAAGAGGCTTTAATATGATTTATGTATTAAGAGGAGGAAAGGAAATTAAACCTTTAACTTCTTTAAGTGAAACAGCCTCATGTAGAGTATTCAGAGTACTTAACCAGGATCAAAATGTTAGGACAAATTATGACGCTTTTGGATTACTAACTATTACCTTTGTTGGCTCTGAGCATACTTCTACAATAACAGTTGGTGAAGAATTAACAGCAAAAATACAACATACAAAAACAGCAATAAACTTAGGTAGAATTATTGCTGTAGACTACTCTACTGAGGTGGGATATTTAATTATCACCAAGGTAGATGAGATTTCTAGTAACAAATCAGACTCCTCTATTTAGAGAAGCTGAACAATTTATAATAGTAGATCCTAAATTTTGCTTAAGGTACTTTGAGGATAAGAAGATTATTGGTTTAGATACTGAAACTGAGGGATTTGATCCATACACAAAGAGGATTCTACTATGTCAGCTTGGAGATAGTCATAATCAATTTGCTATTGATTATACAGTTGATCTAAAATTATTTAAGGATCTACTGGAAGATACTGAAAGATTATTTCTACTTCATAATGCAAAGTTTGACTTGAGGTTTTTTCTACACCAGAACATAGTTATAACTAATGTATATGATTCTTTCCTAGCTGAGAAGCTTCTATGGCTTGGATATCCCCCAGGTATCCATAGTATGGCATTAGATGCTTGTTGTGAAAGATATTTAAATGTTAAGCTAGATAAATCTATTAGAGGTCTTATACATAAAGAAGGACTCTCTGATAGGGTTATCACATATGGTTGTAATGATGTTAAGTATCTTCTTCCACTGAGAGAAGCACAACTCCTGGAACTAAAAAAGAATGGATTAGAAACAGCTGTAGAGGTAGAAAACAAATTCGTAATAGTCTTAGCTTATATAGAATATTGTGGAGTCAAGTTAGATTCTCAAGCATGGAGAAATAAAATGCACAGGGATCTTGCTAATTTACAGGAAGCTGAATACCTTTTATCTAAGTGGGTAGTAGATAATGGTCCAGAGCAATTTGTTAATAAGATTGTGCAAGGAGATTTATTTGCCTCCGTATCAGGAGAGCCTACCTGCAAAATTAATTGGGCATCCTCTAAACAAGTAGTTCCATTCTTTAAGTCTTTAGGATTTGACCTTAAAGTCAAAGACAAGCAAACAGGTCGTCTTAAAGATTCTGTAGATGCTAAGGTTATTAAGCCTCAGTTACATTTATCCCCTGTAGCTTCCTTATATCTTAAGTATAAGGAGTATGCAAAGATTGTGGATACTTATGGGCAAACATTCTTAGATGCAATTAATCCAGTCTCTCATAGGATTCATACAGTATTTAATCAACTAATGGACACTGGAAGATTATCTTGTGGAGGAGGAGTAGATAAAGATAGTGGACGTAAGCTACTAAATTTACAAAATTTACCTAAAAATCCTGAGACAAGATCTAGTTTTATTCCAGAAGAAGGTAATGTTTGGATCTCTGCTGATTATTGTAGCCAAGAAAGTGTAATTATTACCAATATATCTGAAGATCCAGCCCTAATTAAATTCTTTCAAGAAGGTAAAGGAGACATTCACTCTTTAGCTGCTAAAATGGCTTTTCCACAAAAGCTAGCTAATATTCCTTTAGAGGAAGTTAAAGAAAAAGATCCTCATACTAGAGATCTAGGCAAAAAGGTAGAATTTGCTATTAATTATGGTGGCAATGGACTCACAATTAGTCAAAATTTGAGTTTACCACCAGAGGAAGGGAATTCTATCTATGATGCTTATATGCAGGGTTTTAAAGGTCTAAAAAGATATCAAGATTTTTGCAGAAGAGACGTAATGCAAAAAGGTTTTATTCTGCTTAGCCCTATAACTGGACATAAGGCCTATATCTATGATTTTGATAAGCTTCAGCAGCATAAAGAGGAAATGAACTCTCCAGGATTTTGGGATGCTTATAGAGCTGATAAGGCCCTAGGAGTAAGTTCAGAGAGAGTGGAATTAGTTAGGCATTTCTTTAGAAGAAAAGCTGATTCTGAGAAACAAAGTATTAATTACAGGATTCAAGGTTGTGGAGCTTTATGTTTTAAATTTGCTTCTATTAAATTCTATAACTATTTGTTAGATAATAACTTATTATTCAAAGTAAAATATACCATTCCAGTACACGATGACCCTTATTTTGTCGTGTCTAAACCTAGTTAATTGCTGGAACATCCTAAAGAAGTAAATTTGGAATTCTCCAAAATTTTACTTATATTTGTACATATTAATATTAATTAAAATGTACTAAGTATGGACAATCAGCAGCTTTATCAGTTTGATAATGAACAATTACAAGTCCTTTACACTGCACGACTTGGTGATGGTTGCTTAGCTACCTCAAATAGCAATAGCACTTATTATGTCACTAATTGTAAGTATATTGTTATAATTACAAACGATGGAGTTCAGAGACTATCCAGAAATGGAGTAAGACTCAAGGGAGTTTGAAAAGCTAGGCACTAAATAGTGAAGATATAGTCCGATCTTATATGAAAGTATAAGAGAGCATTAGGAACCGTAATGCTCGTAACATAATGGAAATAAATGTGGAATGTCCAGAAGAGTTAGCTGATACTATCTCTAAAGAATTAGTTAGATGTATGAAATCAGCTGGTGATATATTTTGCAAGATAATTAGGTTAGATGCTGATGTTAATATAGGAAAATGCTGGATTCATTAAAATATAAGTATAATAGAAAATAAACAACACGCTTATGATTATAGGAATATCTGGTCATAAACAGTCTGGTAAAAATACTGTAGCCTCTATGTTACAGTATATCTTATCTAATAGGGGTCATTTTTGTGATCTTACTTATGAGACGTGGGACTATTGGAATTCTTCTATTAAAGAGGGGCATCTTTCAAATGTAGATCCCAATGACCTATGGCAAATTAAATCTTTTGCACAAAAACTTAAAGCTGCCGTAGGGGTATTATTCAGTGTAGACCCAAAGCATTTTGAAAAAGAAGAATTTAAAGATTCTCATATACCCTGTCAATATGGTAATTATACCTGGAGAGAAATCCTTCAGATAGTAGGTACAGACCTTTTTAGAAATCAGTTTCACAAGGACTTTTGGGTAAACTCTACCCTGGCTGATTACGACACTAAGCAGAAATGGATAATATCTGATGTAAGGTTTCAAAACGAAGCTGATGCTATTATTAATTTAGGAGGGGTAATTCTTAGAGTGGAGAGAGGAGTATATGATAGAGACTTACATGAGTCAGAAACAGCCTTAAATAAATATCCCAAATTCTTTCAAACTATTGATAACGATTCTACTTTGGTAGAACTATTTAATAAGTGCTTAACATTATGTCAGAATCTACAGAAGATTTAGAACGGATTGATAGATATATAGAATCATACGGAGTAGAAGGAATTTCTATGTATGATAGTTAAAACTTATAAAGCTTGGCTGGAAAGTACAGGGGAGTCTTTTCTTCACAAAGAAGAGAAATCCCTGTACTTATTTGGTATTAGAATATTTAAGCATTCTTATACCACTGATTTTATTAAAGATATAGATCTCCACAGCAAAGTTACCGGATCTAGGAAAAAAATTATAGGATACACTAATAAAACTAAGAATGAAGAGAACTGATTTAGTAGAAGCTTTAGTTAACAAGATGCTAGAAAAGTATGGAGTAGATTATAATTTTGTTTTTAACAATCCAAGAATCAATGGAATAGAGTGGTTTAGGTATTATTCATTTACTCCTAAGGAAGATGAAGCATTTAAAGAATGGGCTATTAAGTTCATAAAAAAACATCAAAGATGCTCAATGCATTATGCTAAACAATTATACTCTTGGTTCTCATTATTTTATGGATTAACTATATCTAAAGAGGAAGATGTAGATGCAACCTCTGAGTCACCTACAAAAGAATAAATATGAGATTAATAAAACCCTCAGTTGAGTATATTAAACAAGAGCCTGGTCTAGAGGGGTTACTTAAACACATAGAACTATGTGGCAGAGTTTGCTATAAATCAGAATCTGCAATTACGGAGAATAGTTCAGAAAAGTTTGTTAATAACCTAATAAAATCTGGACATACCTCAGTTCTGGAACATGGAAGTGTACAATTACTATACACTGCCAAAGAGAGTAACACTAATCTCAGTTGGTATCAGGACTATGGTGGTAATCCCTATTCTAGAGGATTTATTGGCTATGGTAAAACACCGGATGGTAACTTTGGACCAATAGCTAGAGTATATACGAATTATAGGGTACTCTTAGATCTAGAAAGGATGGATGATATAAAGTTCATGACTGATGTAATTCCAGAAAGTAGCTATCAAAGATTTACATTTAGGTTCACTTGTGATAGAGGAATTAGCCATGAACTAGTAAGACACAGAGTATTTAGTTTTACACAAGAAAGTACTAGATTCTGTAATTATAGTAAGAATAAGTTTAATAACGAAATTACATTTATTACTCCTCCTTGGGTAGATGCTTTAGAGGGAGATTACGGGAGTAGAGTCTATCCTAAACTTGTAAGAGATCCCAATACTGATAGTACCTCTCAAATATTTATAGATAATTGTAGATTCTCTGAGGAATGTTATTTTCGTCCATGGATTCACCCTCCTAAAAGAATTAATTCATATTCTATTCACAATTTTATCACGAATAGAACAGCAATGCAATCCTTTTCCCGAGTACCACAACAAAATGAGAAAATAAGAACGGAAAACGACAGAAAAAACTATTTCTGTTCCAGTTTCCGAACGATCATCCGGGCGCATTTATAGACGTCTCCGCCGCCCATGGTTAGCACCAGATCACCCGGGGAGGCATGAGAA
>OIZB01001471.1_pt1 | contig 12397 bp, 10 predicted proteins | sample 1588401 | NCBI WGS metagenome assembly OIZB01 (sample SAMN03283270) | human gut metagenome | biome: human-associated habitat; material: feces | host: Homo sapiens | place: USA | collected 2013
GTTGAAGAACTTGCCCTTGATATCCCACAGGGCCTGATCAATGCCGGCAATGGCGCTCATCAGCACGCCGCCGCCGCGGTAGAAACCGGCGCGGTACAGCACAGCGGAAAAGTCCTCAATGCGCATGGGGTCCTTGCCGATGAGGTAGGGCTTCATCTCCTGGACACAGGCCAGAACGGTGGCGCAGTGGCCTTCCAGCACGGGCTCGCCCCAGCCGGTCAGGCCCTCGTCGGTCACGATCTCAACAAAGCCCCAGCGGGGACGGACGGTATAGGTGTTGACTTCAACGATCTTCATGGGAAATCATCCTTTCTCTTGTATTGCAGAAGGTTTCAATGGGTTCAGGTTCAGCGCTGGATCTGGTCCACCATGCCGCGGACGTAGGCGGCGCAGGCTTCCCAGTCGTTGGCGGCCACGGCGTCCTTGGGCATCAGGCTGGAGGCCAGGCCCACGCTGATGCAGCCGGCGTCAAAGAACTCGCGGATGTTGGCGGGGCTCACGCCGCCGATGGCCATGTAGTTGGTGCCGTCAAAGGGGCCCTGCAGGTCCTTGACGTAGTGGCGGGGCATGCTGCCGGCCGGGAACAGCTTCATGGTCTTGTAGCCGAACTGCAGGCTGGTGGCCACGTCGGTGGGGGTCAGCACGCCAGGCAGTAGGGCGATGTCGTTCTCGGCGCAGTAGCTGAACACATCCAGCGGGGTGCCGGGGGTCAGAAGGAACTGTGCACCGGCGTCCAGAGCGGCTTTGCAGCGCTCCACGGTGATGGCGGTGCCGGCACCCACGGTGCAGCGGTCCCCGAAATGGGTGCGCAGCATCGTGATCTGCTCCAGAGCGTGGGGGCTATTCAGTGCCACCTCAAAGAAGGGGGCACCGCCCTGCACGGCGGCCTCGGCGTAATCAATGGTCTTTTCCAGCGGAACGTTGCGCAGGATGGCCAGCAGCGGATGCTTGGAAACCAGATCGTAAGTGTCCATACAAAAAACTCCTTTCGGCAAACAATGAAACCGGCGGTTTCAGCGGATCAGCGGTAGGTGATGGCAGCGCCGGTGAGGGCAGCTTCCATCTGGGCGGCGTCGGGGTAGCCCTCCACGTCGCCCGGGGTCTGGGTGGCCAGGGCGCCGCAGATGGCACCCATGCGGCCTGCGGTGACCACATCGCGGCCCTGCAGGATGCCGGCCAGGAAGCCGGCATTGAAGCCGTCACCGGCGCCGATGGGCTCAATGGGCTTACAGGGGTAGGGCGGCAGCTTTTCGCGGGTGGTCTTGTCGGCCACCCAGGCACCGTTGCCGCCGTCCTTGATGGCCACATACTGTGCGCAGCCGTCGCGGAACAGCAGATCGAAGATGGCATCCGGGTCGCGCAGGCCGAACAGGGCGTCGGCCTCGTCCAGGCCCAGCAGCACGATCTCGCTCTGCAGGGTCAGCTCCCGGATCAGGGGGGCGTAGTCCTGCCCACGCCACAGCTTGCGGCGGATGTTGGGGTCAAAGCTGATGGCAACGCCTTTCTCCTTGGCCAGAGCAAAGACGGCTTTGGTCATGGCCAGGCAGCTCTCGCTCAGCACGGGGGTGATGCCGCTCATGTGCAGCACCTTCACGCCGTCCAGCAGAGCGGGGGTCACATCCTCGGGGCACAGGTGGCTGGCGGCGCTGTTCTCACGGTAGTAGAACACTTTGGTCTCGCCCACGCCGGTCTCCTTGAACATGATGCCGGTGCGGTGGTCGGGGTCGTAGATGACGCGGGAACAGTCCACGCCCTCGGCACGGAGCTGATTGCGGATGAAGCAGCCAAACTCGTCGGTGCCCAGGCGGCTGACCCAGGCGGCCTCCAGGCCCAGCTTTGCCAGACCCACGGCTACATTGCTCTCGGCACCGGCGGTGCGGATGCCGAAGTTCTGCACATAGCGCAGGGCACCCACGCTGTCCGGGGTGAAGGCGGCCATGGTCTCGCCGATGGTGATCAACTGAGGCATAAATAACACTCCTTTTCTTATAGGGCTCAGAACTGCAGTTCTACGCTGCAAAGCATTCGTTCGATCTGACGCCGGGCTTCGTCCAGCGCCTGCCGGGCGCTGGCGGCGGCAGCGTCGCTGTAGCGCTCCAGCGGGAAGGCAACGCTCAGCGCGGCCACCACTTTGCCGCTTTTGCGCAGCGGCACGCCGATGCAGCGGATGCCCCGGGTGCTCTCCTCACACTCGTAGGCAAAGCCGCTGGCCCGGATCTCGGCCAGCTGGTCGGCCAGGAGGCGGAAGTCGGTGATGGTGTGCTCGGTCAGCGGGTACAGGCCGTCGTAATACAGGGCCTTGAGCTGGGGCAGCTGGTAGTCGGCCAGCAGAGCCTTGCCCACGCCGGTGGCGTAGGCCGGCAGGCTGCGGCCCTCCACGGTGACGGTGTGGCTGTACAGGGGGCTCTCCACCTTTTTCAGGTAATATACATCCCCGTTTTTCAGGCTGCCGAGGTGGCATGTCTCGTGGCAGACCGACACGATGTCGTGCATCAGGCGGTAGATCTCCCGCAGGGCGCTGGCTTCGTCCAGATAGGTGTTTCCAATGCGGAACGCCATGCGGCCGATGCGGTAGTGATGATCCTGGTCGTCCAGGGTCAGGTAGCCGCGGTCCCGCAGGGTGTGCAGCAGCGGGGAGATGCTGCCTTTGGCAATGCCCAGATGCTGCGACAGCTGGGTCAGGGTGTAACCGCTGCCGTTCAGGCTGCACAGCTCCAGGATATCCAGGGCCCGGGCCAGGGAACGGTGGGCATCTCCGGAAGGCATGGGACTCACTTCCTTTCCTTATATATAGGGCCTCTGAGAGGCATTCGGACCAGGTCGGGAAAACGACGAAAGTGTTCCGATGTGTTCCGCACAGGAATCCTGAAAACACCGGATGTGTTCGGATATCGGGCTATATTGGGACTTGCGTTCCGATATCTGAACAAAAATTGTGCGCTTTCTGGTTCGGACGGCTGAAAACTGCAGGCCGTCCGCCCTTTTTTCGGCGGCCGGAGCGCCGCCGATCGTTGCCTTTTGCACGGGATGCAGACACTTTTGGGGCCTGCGACGGCATTGTCGGACAACTTAATAAATTGCAAACGATTAAAAATGAGCGCAACATCGTTGCTTTTGAAAGGGACTTGGTTTTTTTTCTGTAAATCCCTGCTCCAATTTCAGTATACGACACCGGAAAATAGACTGCAAGGGGCAGTTTGTTTTTCGTGGAAATGACAAGACGAGGAACAAAAAATTATAACATGCGCCGAAAATCCATATTTGTGCAGAAAATGTTAAAAAACTATTGACAGATGGAAAGAAAATTGGTAAATTTAGGACAGCGAAGTTGTTGTCGGACAACGACCCCACGTTGCCGGCCCGCAGCGGGGAAATGCCTGACAGCCATATCGGCCCGAGCGGACCCTGCGCCGGGCTGAGGAAAATGATTCTAAGGAGGAAATGAAACTATGTTGGATCCCAAATACATCCCATTGTTTATTGGCGGCTTTATCGCATGGATCTGCTTTATGATCTTTGTGGGCTGGATCACCAGCCGTGGCAAAAATGAGGGCAGCAGCTTCCTGACCGGCGGCGGCAACCTCGGCTTCTTCCTGATCTTCTGCACCGTGGGTGCAACCATGATCGGCACCGGTTCTTCCATGGGTGCCATCGGCAACGGCTTCAACCACGGTTGGGGCGGCGCCATCTACGGCCTGGGCGCATCGGCAGGTATCCTTTCTATGCTGCTGTTCACCAAGGCAAAGAACAAGGGCTTCCTGACTATGTCTGAGGAAGCACAGTATTACTACGGCGGCAAAAAGATCATCCGCCAGGTCATGGGCTTTATGATGTTCGTCATCGAGATCATCTGGCTGGGCAACCACCTGAACGGCGGTGCCAAGTACCTGGCTTACGTCACCCAGCTGCCCGACGTTACCTGTAAGATCATCACCGTTCTGGGCTTCGGCATCTACGTGTTCATCGGCGGCTACATGGCCGTTGTTACCACCGACGCTGTCCAGTTCATCGCTATCCTCATTGGCTTCCTGACCATCGCTTTCCGTGCTATCCCCCTGGCAGGCGGCTACCAGAACGTGGTGGATACCTTCACCGCTGCTGGCAAGCCCGGCGCAATGACCTTCTACGGCCTGGGCTCCTACGGTGTCATGGCTGCCATAGCACTGGTGTTGTCCACAGCCATGGGCGTTATCGGCACCCCCACCCACCGTACCCGTATCTACACCTCCAAGGACGAAAAGACTGCTCGCAAGGCCTTCCTGGGCCAGGGCATCCTGCTGTTCGGCTGGAGCTTTGTTACCGCCATCATCGGCATGAGCTGCTTCACCATCGCCACCATGAATGGTGACACCCTGGCCAGCGGCGACTACGCCTTTGCTTACATGGCTACCAACGCACTGCCCCCGGTCATCGGCATGCTGTTCATGATCTGCGGCCTGTCCGCTACCATGTCCTCCGGTGACTCCGACGCCATCTCCGGCGTTACCATCCTGCTGACCGACGTGTACCCCAGCATCACCGGCAAGACCATCGAAGAAAAAGATTACGCCAAGGTCAGCCGTGTCGCTCTGATCTGCACCCTGGGCGCTGCCTTCTTCATCACCCTGTTCGTCAACGACGTTATCGGCTACATCTCCACCATCGTGGGCGCTTTCCTGCCCGGCGTGGCTGTGGCTATGCTGCTGGGCCGCTTCTGGAAGCGTGTCAACTGGCAGGGCGGTCTGGCCTGCATCGGCTCCGGCACTCTGCTGGGCGTGCTGATCCTGGTGCTGCCTTCCTTCAAGAACTGGATCAACGCCACCATGGGTGGTCCGGCTGTGCCTGCTACCATCATTTCTCTGGTGTTCGGCATTGTGGTCTCTCTCATGTTCCCTGCTGACACCACTCCCGACGATGTGCGCCTGAAGCACGTCATGGACGACCGCCGCGGCACTGTCGTGGAAAAGGTCGCTGCTGCTGAGGCTGCTGCTGAGGAAGAAGATCTGTAAGATCTATTGAGCCGGCAAACTGTAAATCTGTTTCTCCGAAAGGGGCGAGGGCATACGCCCTTGCCCTTTTCATCATTTGCGGCAGGGTCGCCTTGCCGCAGGGCAAATTCATAGCAAGAGGGAACTTATCATGAAACGTATTTTGATCCAGAACGGCACCGTATACGACGGCCTTGGGGGCCAGCCCTACCAGGCAGACCTGCTGGTGCAGGACGGCCGCATTGCCCAGATCGCTCCGGGCATCACGGAGCCGGCAGACCAGGTCATCGACGCCACCGGCAAGGTGGTGACCCCGGGGTTTGTGGATATCCACCGTCACCACGACGCAAAGCCCCTCAACGACCCGCACTTTGGTGAGGTGGAGCTGGCCCAGGGCATTACCACGGCAGTGGCAGGCAACTGCGGCATCAGCATGACCCCGCGCCCGGAATCGGACGAGGCGGCAAAGGAGTATTATTCCTTTGAAGAAGCCGTCATGGGCCCCATCAGCCTGGACGGCCCCCACACCTACCGTGATTATCTGGCTGCCCTGCACAAGGCCGACCTGCCCCTGAACGTTGCCGCCATGATCGGCACCGGCACCGTCAAGATCTGCGTCAAGGGTTTTGCCGACACTCCCTACACCCAGCAGGAGCTGGACGACGCCCGGGCCCTGATCGAGGACGCCATGGCCGCCGGTGCTCCCGGTGTGTCGCTGGGCATCATGTACCTGCCGGAGTGCTACTCCTCCACCGATGAATTTGCCTACATTCTGGAGCCGGTGGGCCGCTACCACCGGGTCATCACCACCCACATCCGCGGTGAGGGCGACAGCATGGTGCAGAGCGTGCGCGAGGTGATCGAGATCGCCCGCCGCGTGGGCTGTGCCCTGGAGATCAGCCACTTCAAGAGCTGCGGCATGAAGAACTGGGGCAAGGACATCCACACTGCCATTGCCGACATCGAAGCCGCCCGCGCCGAGGGCATGGACGTGACCGTGGACTTCTACCCCTACGAGGGCGGCAGCACGGCCCTGACCACCATGCTGCCCCCGGTGTTCGTGGCCGGCAACATGACCCGTGCGCTGGAAAAACTGGGCACCCCCGAAGGTGTGGAGGAGTTCCGCCGTACCAGCAGCGTGTTGTACGACGACTGGGACAACTTCTGCATCACGCTGGGCTGGGACCGCATCATCATCAGCGGCGTGGTCCGGCCCGAAAACGAGAAGTTCCTGGGCATGCGGGTGACGGAGGCTGCCGAGAAATTCGGCTTTGAGGACGCCGCTGCACTGGCCGCCTACCTGATGCACAGCGAGGACGGTAAGACTGCCATCATCAATATGTCCATGAGCCAGGATGATATTGATACGGTGGCGCGTCTGCCCTGGTCCAATATCATCTCCGATGCCATCTATGCCAAGACCGACACGCCCCACCCCCGCATGTTCGGTGCCTTCCCCAAGGTGCTGCGGGAGTATGTGGCCGAGCGCGGCATCTACACGATGCAGGAGGCCATCCGCCGGATGACCAGCCAGCCCGCCGCAAGAATGGGATTGGTCGGACGAGGGAGCTTGCAGAAAGGCAACTATGCTGATATACTGGTATTCGATCCGAAGAAGTTCACGGATCATGCCACCTTCACGAATCCTGCCCAGAAGGCCACCGGTCTGGACTGGTGCATCGTCAACGGCCAGGTCGCCATTGACCACGACCGGCGCACCACGACCGGTGCCGGTATGGTGCTGACGGTGTAAGGAGCTGCCATGTCGATCGCGATTCTTCTGCAGCAGATCCTGATCATCTTTCTGGAGATCGGCACCGGCGCGGCCATCACCAAACTGGGCATCATGGACGACGGGAACAGCAAGTTCCTGTCCAACCTGGTCATGTCGGTCACCCTGCCCTGCACCCTGCTGGCCAGTGCCAGCATCGACGGCGGCCGCGAGGCCGTGGCCGGCATGCTCAAAGGCTATGTGGTGCTGGAGATCTTCTACATCCTCACCATCGGCATCTGCCTTGTGCTGAGCAGGGCCATGCACCTGACCCGCGGCCAGAAGGCCGTGCTGGTGGGTGCCGCCGTCATGCCTAACAGCGCCTTCATCGGCATCCCACTCATCAGCGCCCTGCTGGGCAGCGAGGCGGGTGCCCTGTACGGTGCCGCCGGCATCATGGCCTACAACATCCTGTTCTTTACTTATGTACAGCACCTGTTCGACCCGGAAGCCAAGGTGAGCATCAAAGCATTCCTTACCCCCACCAACATCACCACCGCCATCATGGTGGTCATGCTGGTGACCGGCCTGCGGCTGCCCGCCATTCTGGACAGCTTCTGCAAGGCGGTGGGCAACACCACCACGCCGCTGGCCCTCATGATCGCCGGCGGCATGCTGGCCCGCAGTGACCTGAAAAAACTGGTCACGAACCCCATGGTATGGCTCATCACGGCCCTGCGGTGCGTCGTGTTCCCGCTGGGCTTCCTGGCGGCGCTGTACTTCCTGCCGCTGGACCGCACCCTGTGCATGGCGATCCTGATTCTGGCCTCCTGCCCGGCAGGCAGCCTGACGGCCGTGCTGGCAAAGCAGTACGACACCGAAGGGGAGCTGGCAAGCCAGGCCGTTGCACATTCCACCCTCAGTATCCTGATCAGCGTGCCGCTGGTGTTGAGCCTTGGCAGTACGCTGTTGGGAATATAAAAACGGCTGTTGTTCCGCCGACACACGCCCGGCGGGACCGCAGCTTCCAACGGCAGCAGCCCCCGTTTCGGCTGCGTCAGAGAAAAAGAAGAGAGGTTTTTTCTTATGGCAAATGTCTACGATAAGCTCAAGGAAATGAACATCACCCTGCCCGCACCCCCGCCGAAGGGCGGCGTCTACACTCCGGTCATGGAGTTCGGCGATCATCTGCTGTACTGCAGCGGCTGCGGCCCTGACATCGGCGACGGCCACAACATCGTGGGCAAGGTCGGCGGCGACCTGACCCTGGAGCAGGGCCAGAAGGCTGCTTACAACTGCATGCTGAACCTGCTGGCCAATCTGGACGCCAAGCTGGGCGACCTGAACCGCATCAAGCGCTGCGTCAAGGTCCTGGGCTTTGTCAACTGCACCGATGATTTTGCACAGCAGCCGCAGGTCATCAACGGCGGCTCCAACCTGCTGTTCGAGCTGTTCGGCGAGGAGAAGGGTCTGCCCGCCCGCACCGCCATGGGCACCAATTCCTGCCCGGGCAACATCGCGGTCGAGATCGAGATGCTGGTGGAGTATGAATAAGATCAACGACAACCTCTATACCTTTGAGGGTCAGCAGGACATCGTAAGCCCGCAGCTGGTCTATTACCCGGCGATCATCCGCGAGAATATCCGCAAGATGATCGACATTGCAGGCGGCGCTGCCCGCCTGTGGCCCCACATCAAGACCCACAAGATGGCCGAGGTGGTCCAAATGCAGATCGAGGCGGGCATCGACCGCTTCAAGTGCGCCACCATCGCCGAGGCCGAAATGGCCGCCAAGGCCGGTGCGAAGCACCTGACTCTGGCGTACCCGCTGGTGGGCCCCAACATCAAGCGCTTTGCCGCGCTGCAGGCCGCCTTCCCGGAGGTGGAGTTCTTTGCCATCGGCGATGACACGGAGCAGATCCGCAAGCTGGGCCAGACCTGCAAGGCCAATGTGCTGATGGATGTGGACATGGGCCAGCACCGCACCGGTGTGCCGCTGGATAAAGTGGAAGCGATGTACCGGGAGTGGAACACCCTGCCCGGCATCGTCATGCGCGGCATGCACTGCTACGACGGCCACCGCCACGAGAGCAGCGTGCAGGAGCGCGAGGTGGCTACCGCCCCTGTGGACAAGCAGATCGAGGAGATCAAGGCCCGCCTGAAGGCGGACGGCATCTGTTGCGAGATCCTGATCATGGGCGGCACCCCGTCCTTCCCGGTGCACGCCGAGATGACCGGAGAGTTTTTGAGCCCCGGCACCTGCGTGATCCAGGACGCTGGGTACCGCAAGGCCTACCCGGATTTGAAGTTCACCCCGGCTGCCGCCCTGCTCACCCGCGTGGTGAGCCGCCCCAGCCGCGACACCTTCACGCTGGATCTGGGCTGCAAGGCCGTGGCCACAGACCCCACCCCGGAGCGCGCGGAGATCGTGGGCATGGAGTATGCCCGCACCGTGATCCAGAACGAGGAGCACTGGGTGGTGCGTGTGCCGGAAGAGCACATTGCCGACATCCCGCCCATCGGGACCGAGCTGTTTGCCATCCCGACTCACGTCTGCCCCACCAGCGCCCTGTACCCGGCGGTCCCGGTGGTGGAAAACGGCAAGGTCACAGGCTGGTGGAAGGTCGCTGCGCGTGACCGCCGCCTGACCCTGTGAGAGAGTGTCTGAGAGTTTTATAAGGAGTTAAATATGATTCTGAAAAGTCAGCAGGTCCGTTCCCTGTCCCCTGAGATGGACCCTCTGCGCATGGGCATGGGCTGGACGGTCGATGACCTGAGCAAGCCCCAGATCATGGTGGAGAGCACCTACGGCAACAGCCATCCGGGCTCCGGCCACCTGAATATCTTTGTGGAAGAGGCTGTCCGCGGCGTGAACGACCACGGCGGCAAAGCTGCCCGGTATTTTGCCACCGACATGTGCGACGGCATGGCCCAGGGCCATGACGGCATCAACTACTCGCTGGCCCACCGCGAAGCCATCACCAACCTGGTGGAAGCACAGGCCAACGCCACCACCTTTGACGGCGGTGTGTTCATTTCCAGCTGCGACAAGGCCATGCCCGCCATGCTCATGAGCATCGGCCGCATGAAGGACATGATGGCAGCCATCGTGGTCACCGGCGGTGTCATGGAGGCATACGACCTGCCCGCCAAGTACACCGAGAACGACCCCGGCTGTGCCATCAACGAGCTGCTCACCCTGGAGCAGATCGGCAAGTTCAGCGCACAGTACGAGCGCGGCGAGATCCCGGCCGAGCAGCTGACCTACTACAAGCAGCACGCCTGCCCCAGCTGCGGCGCCTGCTCCTTTATGGGCACTGCCTCCACCATGCAGGTCATGGCCGAGGCTCTGGGCCTGATGCTGCCCGGCACCGCTTTGATGCCGGCCACTGCCCCCGAGCTGAAGCAGGCTGCCTACGACGCCGGTGCACAGCTGATGAAGCTGGTGGAAGCCGGTGTCACCGCAGGCGATATCGTGGATATGCGCAGCTTTGAGAACGCCATTATGGTCCATGCGGCCATTTCCGGCTCCACCAATGCCCTGATGCACATCCCCGCCATTGCCCACGAGTTCGGCTTCGAGATCGACGCCGACACCTTTGACCGGATGCACCGCGGCGCACACTACCTGCTGAACATCCGTCCCGCAGGCGACTGGCCCGCACAGTATTTCTACTATGCAGGCGGCGTGCCCCGCATCATGGAAGAGATCAAGTCCATGCTGCATCTGGATGCCAAGACCGTTACCGGCAAGACCCTGGGTGAGAACCTGGAGGAGCTGAAGAAGAACGGCTTCTACGAGCACTGCGATGCGCTGCTGGCCGAGAAGAGCAAGAAGATCGGCCGCGAGATCAAGCGCACCGACATCATCCGCAGCTTCGACGAGCCCATCGGCACCAACGGTTCCATCGCCATCCTGCGCGGCAACCTGGCCCCGGAAGGCTGTGTCATCAAGCACACCGCCTGCCCCAAGGCCATGTTCAAGGCGACCTTGACCGCCCGCCCCTTCGACTGTGAGGAGGACGCCATCGACGCCATCCTCCACGGCCGCATCCACCCGGGCGATGCCGTGTTCATCCGCTACGAAGGCCCCCGCGGCAGCGGTATGCCGGAGATGTTCTACACCGGCGAAGCCATCTGCTCGGATCCGACCCTGGCAGCCAGCGTGGCCCTGATCACCGACGGCCGCTTCTCCGGTGCAAGCCGTGGTGCTGCCATCGGCCATGTCAGCCCGGAAGCTGCTTCCGGCGGCCCCATCGGCCTGATCGAAGAGGGCGATATCATCAACATTGATATTCCCAACGCCAAGATCACGCTGGAGGTGTCCGACGAGGTGCTGGCCGAGCGCAAGGCAAAGTATGTGGCTCCGGAACCCAACATCAAGACCGGCTGGCTGAGCCGCTATGCCCGCATGGTCACCAGTGCAAACCTGGGCGCCGTGCTGAAGTAAAAACTCCCTCGGTCAAACCCATGCGGGTTTGCCAGCTCCCCCGGCGGAGGAGCCTTTTCCGTCTTATTGCAACGCCAAAGCCTCCCTCTGAGAGGGAGGTGGCATCGCATCAGCGATGACGGAAGGAGTTTATCATCCCCCGCAAACAACAAAATCCCCGCTGTGCAGCTGCACAGCGGGGATTATTTGCGATACGATGTTATTCGCCATGACCAAACAGCATGGAGCGGAAGGTGCGGAAGATGATCTTCCAGTCCACCGGGAAGCTGCGCTCGTGGACGTACTTGATGTCCAGGTCCATCCACTCTTCAAAGCTCAGCTGGTCGCGATGGGGTGCGATCTGCCAGTAGCAGCTCAGGCCGGGGGTCACATACAGCCGCTGCCACTCATAGGCGGTATACTGTGCGACCTCACGGGGCAGTGCCGGGCGCGGGCCGACGATGCTCATTTCGCCCTTCAGCACATTGAAGAGCTGGGGCAGCTCGTCGATGCTGGTCTTGCGCAGGAACTTGCCCACCCGGGTGATGCGGGGGTCGTTCTTCATCTTGAACACAGGGCCGTCCTTCTCATTGCGCTCCATCAGGTTCTTGAGCTTCTGCTCTGCGTCCGGGCACATGGTGCGGAACTTGTACATCTTGAACAGCTTGCCGTTGCGTCCTACCCGCTGCTGGGTGAAAATGGGGCTGGCACCGGGGCTGTCGATCCAGATGGCCGCATAGGTGATCAGCAGCAGCGGCGAAAGCGCCACCAGTGCCAGCGAGGACAAAAGAATATCCTGTGCCCGGCGCACCGCCCAGTAGACCCGATCCTCATGGCAGACTTCGGAAAGATCCAGCGTTAGAGGCCGATGGATCGTATCGACGCTGGGAACGTCATACCCGACCGCTATGGGGTAGGAGGCCGGTTTTACCATCAGATCTGTTTTCTTCCAATATTCCGTTGAATCATGAACCCGCAGAGTTGCCATACGAATCCCCTCCTGAATGTGTGCGAAAAATCAAGACGGACAAAGTGCAACAATCATTTGATACACCGCAACAGAAGCGCACTCTGTTTTTGCTTTCATTTTAGCACAAAACAGACGATTTTGCAACAAAAATGTCACTAAAAATGTTACGTTTTTGTTGCAAATGATGCCGAAAGGAACCGTACCGCAACAAAAAAACGGACGAAGCAGAATGCTTCGTCCGTGAAGGACCGGGAACCGGTCAGCCGAACAGGCTTTTGGTGTTGTGAGAGTATACAGATAGTACTAAACCGACACAGATA
>OIZB01001474.1_pt1 | contig 12378 bp, 24 predicted proteins | sample 1588401 | NCBI WGS metagenome assembly OIZB01 (sample SAMN03283270) | human gut metagenome | biome: human-associated habitat; material: feces | host: Homo sapiens | place: USA | collected 2013
ACGTGCGCCGGGATGATGCAGCGCCGGAATCCCAGCCGTGCGATCTCCGACAGGCTGCTTTTTGGCGCATTCCATGCACAGGATACGCCCGTATTTTTTCTTGCTCCGGTCAGCTGCCTGCTGAGCAGTGACCTTTTCACCCTTGTAAGTGAACCCTTCCACGGGCTTCCCACAGCTGGCGCAGGTGGGCTTTGCCGGGGACGGCGCTGTTGGCCTGTCGTACTTGGTCGTATCTTTTTCCCAGTAAACATCCGCGCCAATGCCCAGGGCCTTGCAGGCCACGCTCTGCGCGTCCGTGTAGGCCTTTTTATAGGCTTCGTCATCCGTGCGCTTGCCGTCTTTTTCTGTGGAGATCAGCATCGAGCCGCCTACGCCGGGAATCGGGGCGCTCCATTCGTTCTTTTCCCCGTTCTCACCGAGCTGCCGAATGTAAAGATTGGTGCAGCAGTGCACCATGATCTCTCCGTTTACCCCGGGCTTCTCCTCAAAGATGGGCGGATCGAACCGCCAGCCAATGCCAGCGGGGCCGAAAAGCTCTGTCAGCTTCTTGACCCTCCACATGGGATTGATGTCCGTCATCCCCTTCAGACGGCCACCGCCGATTGCCTTCCGCGCTTCCTTGGGCACGCCACGGGCGCTTTCATAAATGGTCATTTTGCCCATGTTTGTACTCCACCTCTTTGCATCCGTGCTCTCGGCACATGCTCTCAAGTTCAGCGTAAGAGCTGTTGTATGCAGTTTCTGCGCTGTATGCCAGGTCTTTGGTCAATCCAAAGCACTCTGACTGTGACAGCACGATCTCCACCGCATAGACTGCGCGGCCCAATGCTCTGGCCGCTTCCTGGCAGATGTGCACATAATCAGCCTGATCCTCGCCCGTGTATTCCCTGTCCGGGTGAAGTCTCATATACGACTGCCCACCGGCAACTGCCTTCTGAACCGTGCCGCAGCACCGGGATGCATCGCCCAGCTTTGCCAGAGCGTCCAGAATCAGCGCCAGCTTCCATTCCGGAATATTGGCCGCATAGTTCAGGCAGATTTCTTTTTTTTCATCACACTGCATAAGGATCACCTCGTAGATACCGGCTGCCCGGAATCGTCCATGACAAGGTCTGTGCGTGTCGGGTCAGTCTTTTTGAGCTGATCCGCATACTGTTCTGCGTCCTGCACACACCGGAAAGGGATCTCGTTCAGGAAGGACATATCTGCCCCGTAGATCTGAACCGTGCTCATTTGCGCCACCTCCCGTTTTTCCATGCCCGCCAGACCAGAAAGACCACGACCAGAACGTTGAATCCGATCCATAAGGTCAGCCCACGGGCCACCGCCTTTGCCGCCGGGGCGGAAAGTGCTTCCACGACCCGGAACAGCAGCTCTGTTTTACTCACTGTAAAATCTCCTTTCGTTCAAGAATACTTTGCTTTGCCTTTGCTACGCGCGTCGCCGCCTCTACTTGCATTTCTTTGCCTTTGCTCTTCAGCGCGTATCTGCTCTACGCCGTTGCGCATCTCTTCGGCTCTATGCCTTTGCGCTTCTTTGCGCATCCATGCCTTTGCATTGCCAAGGGCAGCCTGGCTTATCTATGCCTTTGCGCTGCATAGCAGAGCGGCGCGTATCTGCTCTACGCCCTTGCAATGCCTTGCCGCCCACACCACGCCCAGCCTTGCCTTCGCTTTTCGACACGAGGCCCTGCATTGCCTTTGCTTTGCTTATCGAGGCAAGTCTGATCCAAGCGATCTACGCCTATCTACGCCGTTGCGCCGCACCGCTAAGCTTTGCCTTTGCCCCGCGCTGCACTGCAGTGACTACCTGTGCCCCTGCTGAGCAAACTTGTCAGCACAATGCCGTTGCCGAGTTCTGCGCACATATCCGCGCCTTCGCAAAGCTGTTACAGGCTATCCAGCGCCTTCGCAAATCATATCATTGCCGTAGCAGATCAAATCCTATCCATGCAATGCCGTTGCTCAGTCGATGATGTCAAAGGTGAAGCGGCCCTTGCCGCTGTTTCTCCACTGGCCGATGCCGCGCAGAACGCCGTAGTCCAGCCACTCCAGAACCGCATTCTCGAGCGATTCGTCCATGAGAAGGATCTCAAACTCGCAGGTGCTGCCTGCCGGGATCTCCTCGGAGTTGGCCAGGCTCACACGCTCACCCTGGGCCGTCTGGGCACGCAGGGGGCGCTGGCAGTCGCCGATCTTGCCGTTGACCTTGATGGGGATCATGCGGGGCTGCGGGAAGATCAGACCGTCGATGACCTTCTTGTAGGCGGAGAGCTTGCCGCTCTCGTTGACGGCCCGCTTCTTGCCGGTCTCGGTCTTGCCGCCCACACGGGCCAGCATGCCGCAGGAATCCTTAAAGAATCCCTTTATTTGGTAATCATATAGAACCGGCTCTCCGTTCTCGTTGCGGGGAAAGACGGTCATGCCCTTATCTGCCCCACGGCATCCGCGCCCAGAGCGGCCACCTCGTCCTCGATCGTGGCAGCATCCGGGCTCTTGCTGGCAATGAAATCCCGGGCGACATTCTGGTTGGAGGGCCAAGTGCCCAGCACCGGCTCCAGGAAGGTGATCTTGACTTTCAGAATTTTGGTTTTCATGCTGATCTCTCCTATATCTTGTGGTTTGTGCAATCAAAAACGCATTATCTTGCGCACAGCAGGTTCCCCAGAGCGTCCCGCACCTGGATCATCTCGTAATGCCGGATGTTCTCGTCTGCCCAGTGCTGGGCCTTAACGCTGGCGGGCTCCCCGGGGTATTCGTCCGGCGTGAGTGGGTCTGTGAACTGCCTGACATCGCAGCCCCGAGGGTTCTTACGGTAGGCGTAAGCATACACGATCATTTGTAAAATCCTTTCTGATGTGATATCATCAAGGGGATGGGGTAGTGAACCATCACCCTTTGGGCTCGTCCGTGTCACCAGCACGGGCGGGCTCTTTTGTTTCCGGGATAACCAATACCGTCATGGCCGTTGCGACACCATTATTTTTGATCTGGTCGATCTCGAAATCCAGAACAGTCATGTCTCCAAAATCCCGGAGAAATCCATCGTTCCAGAGCCCGATGTAGAGATTCTTTCCGAGGTTGCTCACGATTCTGAGCTCAGTCTTGCCCGGAAACACGTTGTAACAGGCACTGACCAGCCGTTTTACAGTCATCATGCGCCCCTCCGGTTCTGCCGGTACTCCGGCTCCTCGGTGCGGGCGTGGGTGCGGTCAACGCGGCCATAACGGCGGGCGTTCTGCTCACGATCCTGGGCGGCAAAGCCCAGCCGCAGGAACATCACCGCTGCCAGCACCAGGCACAGGGCCGTGGCGAACTGGCCGTCGGAGATGGTGCTGCCGGTCTGGAAACTGCCCTCCATCCCCATGCCGTACAGTAGGCCAACGGCCCCGCTGGCCACGGCCAGCCTGTACCATACGCCGGATTTGATCTTCATGCGGATTCTCCTTTCTCAAGTGAGGGGAAAAACAGTTCCCCGATCTCATTCTGTCTGATGTCAAGCAGTTCACACATTGCTGTGATCTCTGCGCTTGTCCACGGATTGTGCCCCTGCATCCTGCCGCTCATGGTGTCCCGGCCAATGCCGATATACTTAGCGACTTCCTGATCGCGGTAGCCGCAGCTGTGGAACCGGCCCCGAAGTTTCCAGTACGGAATCTGCCGGAAGGTGCCCTGTATGACCTTCATCATGCTTCGACCTCTTTTCTTTGATGTGTGCCAGCCGTGCAGGCTGGTTCTTGTCCCAGCGGGCTTCCCGCCAGTATTTGTTCCGCCCGTTCATCAGGCAGTCTCCTTTTTCATGCGTCCAACTGCTTGGCTTTGTCTTTCAGAAACAGGTTCACAAAGTAAATCTGACCCTTGCCGGTCACCTTGGGGGTCTTGTTGATGCTGGTGTGCCCATCGGAGTGCACCACGGTGGTCTCCTTGATCTCAAACAGACCCTGCTCCACGGCGCGCTGCGTGGGCATATTGTAGTCGCTACGCTTAGGATCTTTGATAAGGTAGCCGTGCTCACGCATCCAGACAAACAGCCGGTTCTGCCCGATCTGCACGCTGTTCTGGCACAGAAGCTTTGCCAATTCGCCCACAAGGATGCTCTTCTTGCTGGCGTTTACCGCGTCTGCAAAGATGCCCTTGGGCGTAAGTTCCGCGATCTGCCGGTCTTTGTGCTCCAGTTCATCGTGGGCGGCAATCAGCGCCTGCGCCATCAGTTCAGCCCGGGAAAGCTGCGGGCGCTGTGCCAGCTGCTTCTCCATCGCGTTGAACGCTGCAATGTACTTCAGCTTCCACTCCAGCGCTGCCTTGCCGGTAAAGCCCATAGCCAGCAGCGTAAAGCCGTCACGGTTCATCAGGTACATGGGGTACTGCTTGCCGCGATTCTCGAATGTGGTCTCGTGGAACATGGATTTGGCAGCTGAATTTTCAGCCGCCAGATTTTCAATGGACTGGATAACGTTCTTGTGTTCCTTGCCGAAACTCTCGGCGATCTGGCGGCTGGATGCCACCGGCTCGCCGTTCTGGGTGGATAAGATGATGTCTGCCATGATTTCACTCCTTTTTCAAATAAATAATGACGGTCTTTGCAGCGTGGCTGTTCTGGACTTCATCCACTGCAAAGCAGTTGACTTCGCGCTTGCCAAAGCGCTTCCAGAAGTCACCAACAACAAGCCCGCTGTACGCCGGGGCTTTGTCGCCATCGTATATCACAAAGCAGCTCTTGCCCAGAAATGCGTTATAAAATGCATCGATCAACTGTCCAACTGTCATTTTACGCCACCCCGTCATGGTTGTTCTGGCTGTCGTTCTTGCGCACCGCTGCCATGCCCATTCCCATCCAGAGCAAGGTCTGCTTGTCGCGCGGATCCAGCGAGTCAAACAGCTCGTTTACCAGCGTGTCCGCAGCGTGAGCCCCGTCGATGGGGATGCTGTACCGCTCTGCGGCCAGATCGGTGCGGTTCTTCTTTGCCTTTGCCATAAAATCAACTCCTTCTGTGGTTGGCACCCACGACCTTGCCCGGCTGGCTGCCGGGTGGTTTCGGCCCCTGCCACAGGGCCATCATCAGGCGGGGTTATTCAGGGCGAGTATTCCACGCTTCAATAGTTCGTTGCCTGCCCAATTCCCCACGATGTTCATAAAAATCGCGTGTAAATGTGATATTGCATTTCGGACATCTAATCCGAATGCCCTCAGTGTTAGATTCAGTGATGGTCGTATGCTCCTGCCCGCAGAAAGGGCACGGTTTCAGCGTTTCCTTTTTCATCGTTCAAGTCTCCTTAAACATCTTCACGCCGGCCACGGTGTAGTCCGCCGCCGGGCCTATATAACCGTAAGCAAAAGCAACGACCGGGTGCCATGCGCCATTGTCGTAGACTTGCAGTGCATCGCAATGCGTCTCGGCTTCCGCGCCGTGAATCCACTGGCCAGACCGGCGGCATCCCTTCCAGCGAAACCAGTTGTAACCCCTTGTGGGTACAACATAACTAACGCCGTCCGCATCAGCTACTTCCCGGGTGCGCCTGCCCCGAGCTGCGCTCTCGTAAATGTCCATGATTCAAACCTCCTTGGAACTATTTAAAAATGTGCGTCAGGCGATTCTGAGCTCTGCGTACTTAAGAAAAAGACTTTGTACATAAGCACGGTGCATGGTTGAATGGAACCATTCTTCTGCGTTTCGCCCAGAGCGGATAGGCGGCACCCAATTTGCCATGAAGACGGCCGAAGGGTCGTACTCCTCCGGACAGCATTTTATCGTAGCTGCCAGAACTCGTATTACCCGCGCAACGCCGTACTTCATCACCATCTCGTCGGCGTTCAGGCGGTTCATTTCCGCAGCGAGAGCGTGCAGCTTGTCCCGTTCTGCAAACCACTCCGCTCTGTTCTCAGCGGGGATGGTAGTCAGTTGCTTCATAAGTTCTTTATCAAACATCGCTCAACCCTCCACCAGTTCATAATGCTTGATGCTACCCGGCAGGTAGTGACGACCCAGCAGGATTTCACGTGCCGTGAGCATCTTTTCGATGATGTTCACCACCACGCCGGACGTGCCATGATCCAGCAGGTTGGCAGCGATCTTGTCGTCCCCGATCTCCACCGTGTAGCAGGTCTCGCCCTCCACACGCTCGCCGTTCTCAATCTCAAAGGTATCGTAAGTGATGTTCAGCTTTTTCATGTTTTTGTCCTCCTGTGCGCTTGCGTTTGTTGATTACATGACAAGTATAAGTCATTAAACAACATTTGTCAAGAGTATTTTTGTTGATTTCTTAAACAAAATTCATTGACTTCCATTTTGCGCTGTGCTATAATAAGGTCACGGAGGTGAGCTCCATGACAATAGGCGAACGAGTCAAGGAACTGCGGAAACAGGTCAACTTGACGCAGCAAGCCTTTGCAGACAGACTGAACCTCAAAAGAAATACAGTTGGCAGCTACGAAGTAAACGTAGTGGAGCCCAGCGACCGAACGATCTCCGACATCTGCCGTGAGTTCAACGTCAATGAGACGTGGCTGCGGACAGGCGAAGGGGAGATGTTCAACCAGATCACCCGATCAGAAAAAATTGCCGCCTTTCTCGGTGACATCACCGAAAATGAGGGCGACGATTTCAAACGTCGGTTTGTGGAGATGCTGGCAGAGCTGGAGCCCGAGGACTGGAAGCTTTTGGAGCGTATGGCTGAAAAGCTGCAAAAAAAAGAGGGAAACCCGTAAGGGTTCCCCTTCTTTTGCTACCTTGATTTATTTTATCAGCCTGCTGGCATACACCCAGATCAGGCGTAGCTTGTGCGGATCTGCCTTCTTTAGCAGTTTGGTGATTGCGTCAATGTAGCTTTGCCGGTCTGTGGTGTTCATTCTGATGCCTCCTATGTAATGTAATATGTGTGAGGTGGTTCCCGTGATATGGAATGTTGGATTTCGGAAAAATATCACGCGGGTTATCAATGCGGTCTTCAAGAAAAAAGATGATCCCGAAACCCAAGAGCCGCTGCATTTTGAGCGCCCGAACGCTAAGTGGAGCAAATCACCAGAGTCCGTTGTTTTAATCGACCCTGACACCGGGGAGGAATTTGTGGATTTTCCAGAAGAAGCAATACCAGAACGGATACGGAGGGTTTTGGACTCTTTTCTAGTGATAGAGAGGACTTCAGATATCGATATTCTATTTTCAAGATATGATATGATTCTCGATACGCTCGATGAGCTCAAGAAGTATGAGAGGATGGGGTTCAAATTTGATTTTAGCCCTACTGAGCTTTATAACATGATGAAGTTTTCTTTCTTTGACCTTTTTGAGGTTGTTGTCGAAAATTCTTATATCAAGCAGCTGGAAAAACTCCTGACTTTGAAAACTCAAAAGGGAAAAGCAACCTCTATTCAAAAGTGGAAAGATTCTTTTTCGGATGAACGAATTACAAATTCGATGATGGGTTGTGTGATTTTGCGTTTCGACAAAATGCAGAATTTTATAAAATCAAAAGGTGAGGTGTAATCATGGCGAATATCTGCCCCATATGCGGCGGCAAGCTGGGTCTGCTGAACCGTGAGAAAAGCGCTGACGGCCTGATCTGCGCCAGCTGCAGCAACTTTTTCTTTTCAAAATTGGGCATCCGAGCAGCAAAGCAACTGACAGCCGCCCTTGCTGATTACTGGTCTACGTTGGAAGGCCGCCGCAAGGCGTTCAAGGAGACCGATTCCATCTATGATGGAGATGCGCTTTTTGTGTCCATCGACAAGGCAAACCGACTGTTTTGCTTTGGGCATCGCGGCGGTGATAAAGGCCCTCGCATGATCTACAGCTTTGATGAAGTCGCCGGTTACGAATCTGACGCACCTGATGATCTGACGGTGACAGAGACCAAAGGCGGTATTGGCCGTGCCGTGATCGGTGCAGCCGTTGCCGGTCCTGTGGGTGCGATCGTGGGCGCCGCAACCGCTAAAACAGAGACCCGCAAGGGTCGCAGTAAAGAGAACGTGTCTATCCACTTTGCGCTTCCACTAGGCGAAAGCAACTTGCCGACAACGGTTTATCCAGGTGGAATGACTGCGTTTCTCAAGAGTTGCAAAGGCTCTTCAGAACAGCCGCGGGGCACCGCTCCGGCTGCCATCAGCTCTGCCGATGAACTTTTGAAGTTTAAGCAGCTACTGGATATGGGGGCCATCACGGAAGCGGAGTACAACGCAAAGAAATCTCAGTTGCTGGGCCTGTGAGCTTGTTCACAACCATATTATAAAACCGTTGGCTGTTATCGCCAAGCCCCATTCGGTGGAAAAATCCACTGAAAAATACGTATTTGCAAGGTACGCGCGACATGCACGAGCAGAAATGTGCAAAATATGCGCGTTGCTATTCGCGGTTGCAAGGTTGTTGCAAATTTTGCAGCAGATCAGCAGCCAGCGCCCCGCCAGGCGTACCGGCTGCGTTACGCAGGGCTTGCACCTCCGGCAGGGCCTTATCTTGAATGTAAGCGCGAGCAAGGCGCTGCTGCTCCGGGGTCATATCCAAATAGCAGGCCAGCAGGGCACGGGCATGGGTGCGAAAGTGTGACAGATTTTTCATAACTCATTCCTCCCAGGGCTCAGGTGTGCGCGTGGTGCCCGTCAAAACGGTTGCGGGCATCCCGTCGATGATGGTCATTTCGGCATCTTTGCCGTTTCTTTGCTGGATTTCCATTTCGATTTCCTCCTGTTTTTTGTATATGGTGAACAATTTCTAATCCAGATAATACCATGCTCAGCAGGAAAAGGAAATACAGAAAGATTGTGTCGAATGGCGCAGATTATTTCTGCGCCATTTTTTGTTAAAAATACGCCGATATTATGGGGGTGAAAGTATGAGTTATTTTACGGCAAGCCAAATCGGAAAAGCGCTTGCAAAAGCACGGGTGTCTGCCCGTCTGAGTCAAGCGGAGATCGCAAGACGCATTGAAAAAGGAGAACGCACCGTGCAGAGCTGGGAAAAAGGATGCACCAGCCCGGACAGTGACGAGATCATGGACTGGTGCACGGCGTGCGGGGTGTCTCCCATATCTGTTTTCATGGAGATGACCCACCCGGATCTGTACAAAGTGCCGGATGACGGCAAGGCCGACGATGAGCTAAACGCGGAGTTGCGCCGTCTCGTGGTAAATCTGCCGCCGCTGACGAAAAGGCTACTCCTCTTCATACTGAAAGGCAGTCACGGCAGCAGCCCGCCTGCTGTCATATCGGAGATAGCTGCAAACTTACACTGCCCGCTCAACAACAGGGCAAGCGTGTGCGGGACCATCATAGACCAGTATACCTATGCGCAGATCGCGGGCCTTGACCCATGCCCGGACGCTCCGCAGCCTCCCATTGACGACCTGGAGATCAACTATAAGGCCGGAAGAGCCGCTGCTGAAAATGGCGCATTCGGATATATCGGGCAGAAAAAGAAGTAAGCCATGAAATGCGTGAGGCCATGCTTCAGGAAAGAGATCCCGGATGGCGCTTCTTTTTGTCCGTGGTGCGGGAAGAAGCAGTCGGAAGACGCCCCGCAGCAAAGAAAAAAGCGCCGCCGCCCAAAGGGCAGCGGCACAGTGTACCCTTGTGTATGGAGGTGGATTTTATGAAAAAACGGGTCAACACGGCATTTTGGGTGGAAAAGGAAAAGCGCTGGTGCATCGCGGTGCAGAAGAACGGCACCCGCAAGCGGTTTTACAGCAGCACGCCGGGCCGCACCGGACAGCGTGAAGCAAACGCAAAAGCGGATGCATGGCTTGATGATAGCATCCGGGACGGCAGGAAGAAAGTGGCCACGCTCTATGCCGAATGGGTGGAAGAACTGAAGCTGACCTGCGGGACGTCCTATGTGACACAATGCCAGCGTTACGGAGACTGCTACATCCTGCCGACCTGTGGGAACATCCGCATTGACGAGTTAACCGAGGGCGATCTTCAAAAGGCCATTGACGTTTCGTTCCGGAAGCGCTCACAGAAAAAGAACCAGCGCAAGCCCATCTCAAACCAGCCGTTGAGCCGAAAGACGCTTATGACGATCCGGGCTGCGGAAACTGCCTTTGTCAAGTGGTGCCGAAGGAACAAGTACACGACGCTCCACCCCGACCTGTCTATCCCGAAGAATGCCAGGATGGGGAAACGCACGATCTTGCAGCCCACCGCCTTGAAGACCCTGTTCAGCGTAGACACCCGTACCTACTATGGAAAGCCGGTATTTGATGAATATATCTACGCCTACCGCTTTGCAGTTGCGACTGGCCTACGTCCCGGGGAGCTGATTGGTCTCTGGTATGGTGACATCAAGGGGAATACGGTCAACCTTCGGCGCAGCATCAACGTGCACCGGGAGCAGACCACCGGAAAGAATGAAAACGCCATCCGCTCTTTTGACATGGGAAAGGAAGCACGGGATGCCTATGAGGCGCAGGTACAGCTTCTAAAGGCTCAAGGCATACTGCTAAACTACAATACCCCGCTGTTTCAGATCCCGTCAGAGCATACGCTCTATCGCCGCTGGGAATCGTATCAGGAAGCAAACGGGCTTGAGCCGAAAGTCTCACTTTACGAGCTGCGGCACACTTTTGTCAGCGTTGAATCAAGCGTCCTGACTGACAGCCAGCTGAAGATGCTTGTAGGTCATAGCAAGAACATGGACACTGCCGGAGTGTATCGGCACGAGCTTGACGGTCAGAGGGAAGACCTTGCTGCCGCTACCACCGCGGCATTCAAAAAGGCACAGGCCTGACTCTGGTAACATTTTTGGTAACACTCTTTTTTATAAACGTAGCAAAATATATGGGTTACAAACCAATCCCACTGCCTTTTTAGCAAGTGTTTAGGCGCGTTGCAGATATGCTTTTGACGTCACTCAATCATTTTTTGTTGTTCGACTCCCATCGCCTCCACCACACAAGAAAAATCCGAACCTCTTCCCATCGGGAAAAGGTTCGGATTTTTTCGTTTGCCGTATTTCTTACCGCGTCATTTTCATTTCCAGTCTCAGCAGCGCGGCTTTTTTCTCGATGCCGCCTGCATATCCGGTCAGGCTGCCGTTTGTTCCGACAACGCGGTGGCAGGGAATGATGATAGAGATCACATTGTGTCCGACAGCTCCGCCCACAGCCTGCGCAGACATCCGGGAAAGGCCGCGCTCTGCGGCAAGCTGTCTTGCCAGTGCCCCATAGGTCGTGGTCTGGCCGCAGGGGATGCGGCGCAGCAGAGCCCACACCTCCTGCTGAAAGGCAGAGCCAGCGGGATGGAGCGGCGGGGTAAAGTCCGGCTCCTGCCCGCCGAAATAAACATCCAGCCAGCGTCTGGCCTCGGAGAGCACAGCGGTCTCCTGCTCCTGATGCACCGCATCCAGGGTGCGGGCAAAGTACTTCTGCCCCTCGAACCAGAGGCCGGTCAGGCCGATGTCGTCAGCGGCCAGCAGGATGCCGCCCAGAGGAGACTCATAGTGCTGTGTATAGATCACCGTTTACCGGATCTCAATGCCCAGCTTGAACTTCAGGTTGCCCAGCACCTTCTTGACGGTGCGCTCGACCTGCTCAGCGGAGATCTCCGCGCTGGGGTCAGACAGGGTCAGGGAGAAGGCCATGCTCTTCTTGCCCTCGCCCAGATTTGCGCCGCGGTAGATATCGAACAGCTTGACCTCGGTGATGAGGGAGCTTGCCTTCTTGATGGTCTCCTCGATCTCGCCGCAGGTGACCTTTTCCTCGCAGACAAGGGCCAGGTCACGCTTGACGGCAGCGTAGGGGCTCAGCGGCTTATAGCGCAGCTCACCGTCCACGCAGGACATCAGAGCCTCATAGTCCAGCTCACCCAGATAGATGTTCTGGCTGTCCTTCTGGTCCTTTGCGATCTCCAGCTCACCGTTGATCTCATTGGAGAGCTTACCGAACACGCCCAGACGCTTGCCGTTGCAGTAGACAGCGGCGCTGATGCCGGGGTGGAGCCACGGGGTGGTCTCGCGCTCATAGGTGAAGGTCAGGTCAAAGCCTGCGGCCAGCGCCTCCATTGCACCCTTGACGGTGAAGAAGTCCTCCTCGGGGCCAAAGGCACCAATGCAGAGGGTCTGCCGCTCATGGGGATGCTCGCTGATGGGCAGCTCCTTGGCCAGATAGACGGGAGCCATCTCGAACAGGCGGCCCTCGGCATTGCCCTTCTTGAGGTTGTCCACGATGACATTCAGCATGGACGGGGTCAGCAGGGTGCGCATGATGGACAGGTTCTCGCTGATGGGGTTCAGGATGCGGATGGCCTTGCGGGCGGCATCCTCAGCGGGGATGTGCAGCATATCCAGCTCCGCGTTGGAGTAGAAGGCCAGGGTGGAGGCCTCATAGAAGCCCTGTGCAGCCAGCAGGCGCTTGGTCTTGAGCTGCTGCTTCTGCGCGTAGTTCAGGCCGC
>OIZB01001483.1_pt1 | contig 12312 bp, 10 predicted proteins | sample 1588401 | NCBI WGS metagenome assembly OIZB01 (sample SAMN03283270) | human gut metagenome | biome: human-associated habitat; material: feces | host: Homo sapiens | place: USA | collected 2013
CGCGGCGAGCTGCACTGCATCGGCGCGACCACGCTCGACGAGTACCGCCAGTATATCGAAAAGGACGCCGCCCTCGAGCGCCGCTTCCAGCCCGTCATGGTCAACGAGCCGACGGTCGAGGACACCATTTCCATCCTGCGCGGCCTGAAGGAGCGCTATGAGATCTATCACGGCGTTCGCATCCACGACAACGCGCTTGTCGCCGCCGCGACGCTCTCCGACCGCTATATCACCGACCGTTTCCTGCCCGACAAGGCCATCGACCTCGTCGATGAGGCCTGCGCGATGATCCGCACGGAGATCGACTCGATGCCCGCAGAGCTCGACGATCTGCGCCGCAAGATCATGCAGCAGGAGATCGAAGAGATGGCCCTCAAGAAAGAGGACGACCAGCTCTCCCGCGACCGTCTCGAGGAGCTCAAGAAAGAGCTTGCCGATGAAAAGGAACAGTTCAACGCCATGAAGTCCCGCTGGGAAGCGGAAAAGAGCGGCGTGGACAGCGTGAAGCAGCTCAAGAGCCAGATCGAGCAGATGCACGGCGAAATTGAGCGCGCGCAGGCGAACCTCGAGTACGAAAAGGCCGCAAAGCTCAAGTACTCCGATCTCCCCGCCCTCGAAAAGCAGCTCAAGGACGCCGAGGCCGCGGCCGAAAAGCACACGGGCGACAACTCCATGGTGCACGACACCGTAACCGAAAACGAGATCGCCGACATCGTCGGCAAGTGGACGGGCATCCCCGTCAGCCGCTTGATGGAGGGTGAGCGCGAAAAGTTGCTGCGCCTCGACGAGATCATTCACAAGCGTGTCGTCGGTCAGGACGAGGCCGTGCGTCTCGTCACCGAGGCCATCCAGCGCTCGCGTGCAGGCATCGCAGACCCGAACCGCCCGATCGGCAGCTTCCTCTTCCTCGGTCCCACGGGCGTCGGCAAGACAGAGCTTGCCAAGTCTCTCGCCGACTGTCTGTTCGACGATGAACATAACCTCGTGCGCATCGACATGACCGAGTACATGGAGAAATTCTCCGTCTCGCGTCTCATTGGTGCCCCTCCGGGATACGTCGGCTATGACGAGGGCGGCCAGCTCACTGAGGCCGTGCGCCGCAAGCCGTACAGTGTGGTGCTGTTCGACGAGGTCGAAAAGGCGCACCCGGACGTCTTCAACATCCTGCTGCAAATTCTCGACGACGGCCGCATCACCGATTCGCAGGGCCGCACGGTGGACTTTAAGAACACGATCATCATCCTGACCTCGAACCTCGGCTCTTCCGAGCTGCTCGACGGCATCCAACCGGACGGCAGCATCTCCGAGAGCGCCCGCGCCGCCGTCATGGGCGAGCTGCGCCGCGCGTTCCGTCCGGAGTTTTTGAACCGTCTTGACGAGATCATCATGTTCAAGCCGCTCACGAAGGAAAACCTCAGCGGCATCATCGACATCCTGATGGAAGGTCTTAAGAAGCGCCTTGCCGACAAGACGCTGAGGCTCGAAGTCACGGATGCGGCCAAGAGCCTCATCATCGAGCGCGGCTTCGACCCGATCTACGGCGCGCGTCCGCTCAAGCGCTACCTCCAGAGCGCGGCGGAGACGCTGATCGCCAAGGAGATTTTGCGCGGCGACCTCGCCGCGGGCAGCACGCTTGTGCTCGACGCCGAAAACGGCGAGCTGAGCTGCCGCAAGAAGTAAATACGCGTGAAAAGCCGCCCATTCGGGCGGCTTTTTCCGTTTCGCTACCGATAGTAGCGGAATACTTGGTGGACTTTTGCGCCAAAAACTGCTACGATAGCGCCATCAAGGCAAAGGAGGCACGATCATGGACAACGAACTCGGCGCGCGTATCCGCACGCTTCGAAAGGAGCGCGGGCTGTCGCAGGAGGCGCTGGCGCAGGCACTCGAGGTCTCGCGGCAGGCCGTGACGAAGTGGGAGGACGGCTCGTCGCTGCCGAGCACGGCGAACCTCTTCGCGCTCTCGGGCTTTTTCGGTGTTCCGCTCGCAGAGCTGACCGGCACGCCGGAGGGGAGCGCTCCCCTGCCGGGTACAGCAAGCATATCGGAGAAAACACGCGATAAGCGCGCAAAAGCCCTGCGCATTGGCGCATGGGTGCTGTTGGCCGTCAGCGTACCGGTACTGCTCATATGTGCCGTACAGTATTTTACTGCCGGACCGCCTATTCCAGAGGATGTTTCGATCGTCGGCGGCGTTGATATGGCGACAGACATCTACGTTATGGGCCGGTTCCCTTCGCATCTGTTTTTAGCCGCACTGTCGCTCTTTGTCGTGGGACTTGGTGTGCTGATAGGATTGAAAATCAAAAGGTGGAAAGGAAAAACACATGACGGGCAAGATTAAAGTTTTATTGCCGCTGCTGCTCATTTTTCTACTTGTCGGCTGCGGCAAAACGGATGACGGCCTGACCATCGAGGGCCACGACTGGACATACGCAAACGCCATCGACAGCGCGGGACAGCCGCTCGACCTCTCCGTCCTCACCTGCGCCGCACAGGACGGCTCGCTGACTGTCACGGATTCAGACGGCAGCACGCAAAGCGGCACATACACCCTCACCCAGCACGATGCGAACGACGTCCTCTATGATCTTACGCTGGATAGCGAGACCGGTACGGCGCTTGTCGGCGTCACGGAATACACCGACGCTGCGGGCGGGAAAAGCAGCGAGTATACGCTGATCTTATCGCTGCCAGAGCAAACGGTTTATTTTCGTGCCGATATGGCACAATGAATCAAAGTCGCCCGAAAGGGCGGGGTTTTCCCTGCACCGTGCAGGGGGACGATTAAGGGGGATATTCTCTTTCCACGGAAAGAGAATATCCCCCTTTGACCCCCAAGAGAAAGGGATTCGCATTGCAAGCGAGCAGCTCGAAGAGCTGCAATGCTTGCCGATTGCACTGCCCATAGCGCGGCGAAGCCGCGTTGGCCTCTGCTATACGACTTGGCTTGCTCCTACTATCCGCTGCCGCTCTGCCCATCTTATAGAAGTGCGCAGTAATCACCGTCTACCGGAGTGCTAATCAATGCGGCGAGCGTAGCAATGCCGCATTCGGCAGGCTGTCCGCCGCCGAGGTAACGTCACACGCGCCTCACGATAGTAAGGCGCGGTTGCAACATGCAACGAAACGCAGGGGTTCATGGCGAAGCCATGTACACCGCAGTGCAATCCGCAGGCTGAGCAGTTCTTCAAGTGCCTGACTGCCAATGTGCGGGGTCAAGGGGCAGGGCCCCTTGCGTTCTCTTGGGGGATCTAAAGGGGGCCATTCTCTCACGTGAGAGAATGGTCCCCTTTGCCCGTTCCCCTGCACGGTGCAGGGAATAAAGACGAAGCGCCTTCGGCGCTGCTTTTTCCCGCCCTTGCAGGGCGGACACTTAATATGCTATACTTTTATAAAAAGTATCAAAAAGGAGTCCCTTTTATGACCTACCCCTGCCTTGTGCTCGACCATGACGACACTGTGGTCAACTCCACCGCGACGGTGCACTATCCCTGCTTTGCCGAGTACACGGCGAAGTTTTTCCCCAAGGCGAAGCGCTACACGCTGGAGGAATACGTCCTCAAAAACTTTGACCCCGGCGTCTATGACTTTTTCCACGGCGAGGTCGGCATGACCGAGGAGGATATGAAGCACGAGCAGGCGTACTGGCACGAATATGTCCAGCACCACGTGCCGCAGGTTTACGACGGGATGCGCGATATTCTGTGGGACTACGTGCACGCGGGCGGCACGATCTGCGTCGTATCGCACTCGCTCTCGCCGAACATTCTGCGCGACTACCGCGAAAATAAGCTCCCCGAGCCGAAGCTCGTCTACGGCTGGGAGGTGCCAAAGGACCAGCGCAAGCCCCAGCCGCACGCGCTCTATGATATCATGGAAAAGCTCGGCTTCACCGCCGAGCAGATGCTCGTGCTCGACGACTTAAAGCCCGGATATGACATGGCAAAGGCCGCGAATGTGCGCTTCGCCGCCGCGGGCTGGTCGAACGACATCCCAGAGATCGAGGCGTTCATGCGTCAAAACTGCGACCTGTACTTTAAGACCGTCGAAACGTTCGGCGACTATCTTCTGCACGGAAAGGAAGCGTAACTATGGCAAAGCGCATCACAAAGATCGTCCTCACGGGCGGCCCCGCGGCGGGTAAAACCACGCTCGTGAGCCGTGTGCTCAAGGAATTCAAGCAGGAGGACGGCTGGCGCGTCATCACGATCCCCGAGACGGCAACTGAGCTCATTTCGGGCTTTGGCATCAAGCCCTTTGACAACTGTATGTCGATGCTGCAATTTCAGGACTTTGTCGTCGGCGATCAGATCCACAAGGAAAAGCTCGCGCTGGACGCTGCGCAGCTCGTGCCGGAGGACAATATTCTCATTCTCTACGACCGCGCGCTGATGGACGACAAGGCCTACGTGTCGGATGAGGAGTTCGCGCAGGTCATCGCGCGCTTTGACGGCCGCACCGAAGAGCGTGTGCTCGCCAATTACGACATGGTGCTCCATCTCATCACCTGCGCCAAGGGCGCGGAGTTCGCCTATGACCTCGGCAACAACGCGCGCACGGAATCCATCGAATTCGCGCGCGAGATGGACGACCGCACGCTGCGCGCGTGGAGCGCGCACCCGAATCTGCGCATCATCGACAATGACGCGAATTTCAACAATAAAATCGAGCGCGCCCTGCGCGAAATTTACCGCGCCGTGGGCGAGGTCGAGCCGATGGCGCAAAAACGCAAGTACCTCATCGCCATGCCCGACATGGCGGCGTTTTCCCACAAATACCGCGCCGCGGCCATCGACATGACGCAGACGTATCTCGCGCTGACGAACCCGAACATCGAGCGCCGCGTGCGCATGCAGAAAAGCGGCGCGGAGACGCTGTACTTCTACACCGAAAAGCATCGCATGGAAAACGGCGAAAAATGGGACACCGAGCGCCCCATCTCGCGAAAGCAGTATGAAAAATACCTCTTAGAGCGCGACACGGCGCTCTCGCCCGTGCGCAAGACCAAGTACCGCTTCGTCTTCGCCGACCGCCGCTGCGAGATCGACGTGTACCCCTTCAGCGCAGAAAAGGCCGTGCTGTTCCAGTACGGGCAAAGCAGCGCCGCGCTGCCCGAGGAGATCACCGTGCTCCGCGAGGTGACGGGGGACGCGGATTACAAAAACCGCAACTTGGCAGCTTTGCAAAAGCTGTGAAAATTTTTGGGTTTTTCGCACAAGCGCGAAAAAGCACACGCGCCCAGTGTGGTCGCAAAAAAAGGGCTGTCCTTTCGGACAGCTCTTTTTCATTCCGCTGCGTGGGACGCATCCAGCGGCTTGACATATTTCTTATAGCAATACAAAAAGTATGCGATCTCCGCCGCGCCCGTGAGTACCCACGAGAACGGATAGAGCATATAGAGCGAGCGGATCGTATGGAAGTGGGCGAACACGGTGTAGATCCACGCCACGCGGAACACGCACGAGCCGAGGAACACGAAGATCATCGGCACGAGGCCCTTTCCAAGGCCGCGCGAGGCGGCGGTGGTGCAGTCCATCGTGGCCGAGATCGGGAACGAGAAGCACATGACCCAGATGCGCGCGAGGCCCGCCTCGATGACGTCGGATTCCGACGTGAAGAGCGAGAGAAACTGGTGCCCGAACAGCAGGAACAGCCCGCCGAACACCGCTGCGGCTACTGCGGAATAGCAGAGCGTCAGCAGGTAGCTCTTGAGCACGCGGCGCGATTTGCCCGCGCCGTAGTTCTGCCCGACAAAGCTCGAACAGGCGATGTAAAACGCGTTCATCACGGAGTAGACGAGGTTATCCACATTGCCCGCCGCGGAGTTGCCCTCGACGACGACGGTGCTGAACGAATTGACGCCCGCCTGAATGAAGAGGTTTGCGACCGAGAAGATCGCGTTCTGCAAACCTGCCGGCACGCCGACAGACAGCGCGTGGATGGCCTTGTCCTTGTGGAAGCGGACCTCTTTTAAGCTGAGGCTGTAAATCTCCTTGCTGCGCATGAGCGAGCGGATGATGAGCCCCGCGGACACGCACTGCGAGAGCACGCTCGCGAGCGCGACGCCGTCGGTCGACATCCCGAGCCCGATGACGAACACAAGGTCGAGGATGACATTGAGCACGCCCGCGGCGGAAAGGAAGATGAGCGGCGTTTTCGTGTCGCCGATGGCATTCAGAACGCCGTTGCCGTAGTTATAGAGCGCGGCGGCGGGCATGCCAAGGAAGTAAATGCGAAGGTACAGCTCCGCGCCGTCGATCAGATCGTCGCGCGTGTTCAGAAGCTCGAGCAGCGGGCGGGCAAAGATAAGGCCCAGCGCCAGCATCAAAAAGCCCGCGATCAGACAGACAAGAAACGACGTGTGGACGGACTCGCGCACGTTTTTCTCGCTGCGTGCGCCGAAATGCGTGGCGACAAGCACGTTGACGCCGCTGCCAAGGCCCATCAGAAAGCCCGTGAACAGGAAGATGAGCGTCGTGGTCGAGCCGACCGAGCCCATGGCGGCGGAGCTTGAAAAGCGGCCGACGACCGCAAGGTCGACCATGCTGAAGAGCATCTGCAAAAGGTTAGTGAACATCAGAGGCAGCGAAAAGCCGATGATCTGGCGGCCAAGGCTGCCCTGCGTCATATCGAGCGTGGCGGAACGCGCCATAAAATATCCCTCTCTCTCATTCTCTATTCAGAGTCCTATCCTTATAGCATACTTTTCCCCGCTTTGCAAGCGGGAAGGGTGCGGCGCGCAAAAAATAACGAAAAACAGCGGAAATTTTTTCAAAAAAGCCGCAAACTGCGCGCAAAAACGCTTGCATTCCGCAGCTTTGTGTGATAGTATGCTTGTGTTATGGATGCAGGAAACGCAGAGTGGACCGTTTGGCCCGCTCTTTCTTTTGCAAATTTCGGAAAAAACACGGATTGCGAGGGATACAATGAAGAAAGTGACAGAGACCGTGCGCGAACTGGCGCTCCCCGTGGTCGAAAAGAACGGCTGCAAGCTCTGGGACGTGGAATATGTCCGCGAGGCCGGACAGTGGTATCTGCGGATCTACATTGATAAGGACGGCGGCGTGAACATCCTCGACTGCGAGGCCATCTCCCGCGCGCTGAGTGATATTCTGGACGAGGCCGACCCCATCGAGTCGAGCTACATTTTCGAGGTCGCGTCCGCCGGCGCGGAGCGCCCGCTCAAGCGGCCCGGTGACTTTGAGCAGTTCATGGGCTCGCCCGTGCTCTTGAAGACCTACAAGCCCGTGGACGGGCGCAAGGAATTTTCCGGTGACCTCGCGGGCTACGACAACGGCGCGGTCACGCTTCGCATCGGCGAAGAGGAAAAGCGCTTTGAAAAGGACGCGGTCGCGCTCGTGCGCCTGCGCTGCGACTTTTAACCAAAAAGAATACCAATTACTTTGATTATACAGAATAGGAGCATACCCATGAAATGTGATGAAATCTTCGCAGCGCTTGCGATGCTGGAAAAGGAACGCGGCATTTCTCAGACCTTTATGATGGATAAGATCGTTCAGGCGCTCACCACCGCCTACAAGCGCGACCACGAGGGCGTGGAAAACGTCGTGGTCGATGTGGACGAGGGCAAGCGCGAGCTCAAGATGTTCGTGCAGAAGGAAGTCGTGGATGAGGTCGAGAACCCCGGCACGCAGATGAGCCTCGATGACGCGAAGGCCATCTCCGCCAAGTACAATGTCGGCGATATCGTCAACATTCCCGTCGACAACATCGAATTCGGCCGCATCGCCGCGGGCAACGGCAAGCAGGTCATCATCCAAGGCCTGCGCGAAGCCGAGAGCGGCATGGTCTACGACGAATACAACTCCAAGCAGCATGAAATTCTCACCGGTGTCGTCACGCGCATCGATCCCCGCACGGGCAATGCGTCCCTTCGCATCGGCACCGGCACGGAAGCGACAGACGCCATTCTTCTCGCCGGCGAGCAGGTCAAGGGCGAGACGCTCATCGAGGGCCAGCGCATCAAGGTCTACCTTGTCGACGTGCGCCGCCAGTCGAGAGGCCCGCAGGTCGTGATTTCCCGCACGCATCCGGGTCTCGTCAAGCGCCTTTTCGAGCTTGAAGTGCCCGAGATCTACGACGGCACGGTCGAGATCCGTTCCATCGCCCGCGAGGCGGGCTCCCGCACGAAGATGGCGGTGTGGAGCAACGACGAGAACGTTGATCCCATCGGCGCGTGCGTCGGCCCCCACGGCCAGCGCGTGAACAGCATCGTCGAAGAGCTGCGCGGCGAAAAGATCGACATCATCAAGTACAGCGACGATCCCGCGGAGTACATCGCCGCGGCGCTCGCTCCGGCGGACGTTGTCGACGTGCGCCTTGCCGAAGAGGGCAAGGCCTGCCGCGTCATCGTGCCCGACGATCAGCTTTCCCTTGCCATCGGCAAGGAGGGGCAGAACGCACGCTTAGCCGCGCGCCTTGTCGGCTACAAGATCGACATCAAGCCCGAGAGCTATCGCGAAGAAGAGTGATCTTCAAAAATGTGCATAGGCACATTTTTGAGCTTCAATTTGCACCCCGCTGCGCGCACTCGCTTGCGCTCGCACACTTGCGGGGCGAGAAGTGTTTTTACTGACGCACCGGTCGCCGGTAAAAACGATTTCAGTTCATTTGCGCCGTGCGCGGCGCAAAAAAGTCCGAGGCGCTGAAAGCGCCAAAGAGGAGGGCGGCTCATGCAAAAAGTAAAGAAGATCCCGCAGCGCCAGTGTGTGGGCTGCCGCGAGATGAAGGACAAACGCGCGCTCATCCGCGCCGTCAAATCGCCGCAAGGCGAGGTGTCGCTCGACTTTACGGGCAAAAAGCCCGGGCGCGGCGCTTACGTCTGCCCGAACAGCGAATGCCTCAAGCGGGCGCGCAAATCCCGCGCGCTCGAGCGCGCGCTGGACACGGCCATCCCCGAAAGCGTCTACGAAGAAATGGAAAAGGAGATGGCAAACGGTGGATAAACTGCTCAATCTGATCGGCCTTGCCAAAAAGGCCGGAAAGCTGGAGGTCGGTGAAGAGCCCGTCGGCGCGGCGGCACGAAGCAAGCACGCGCGGCTCATTCTCATCGCCTCGGATGCGGCGGACAACACGCGCCGCCGCGCGCTCCACTTCGGCGAGGCGGGCGAGTGCATCTGCCTTGAGATCCCGCCGACGAAGGAGGACCTCGGCAGAGCGCTGGGGCGCACATCCTGCGCGCTGCTGGCGCTGACGGACATCGGCTTTGCCGAGGCCGTCGCGAAAAAGCTGGCGGAAAGTGACGAAGCGCACTACGGCGAGGCGGCCAAGCGTCTGGCGATCAAGGCGGCCCGCGCCGCCGAGCGCCGCAAGGAACTCAAACAGCATGAAAAGAACGTGCGCACCGGCAAGAAAAAGCCGCATCAGGAAGAGCCGCAGCCCGCTCCCGCCGCAAAGGCCAAGAGCGCGGAAAAGAGCGAGAGCAAGCGCCCGAGAGGCGCGGTCAAGCACGGACGCACGCGCGCCGAGAGAGAAAAGGCGCACCGCGCCGCGGAAAAGCAGCGCGCGGCAAGGCGCTTTGCCCATTCCCGCCCCGTGAAGAAGGGCAAGGGCAGCATTAAGAAAGACAGTAAGCAGAGATCACAACACACGGAGGTGCAATAATTTGGCTACTACAATGAACAAGAACAAGGTATCCGATATGGCAAAGGACTTCGGCCTTACGTCGAAGGACATTCTGTCCGTTCTGAGTACCTATGAGGACGGGAGCAAGAAGCCTTCGCAGGTGTTGTCCGCGGACGAGGTCAACCTGATCTTCGAGCATCTGACGCAGAAGCATCAGGTGAAGATCGAGTCGATCTACGCCGAGTCCGCTCCCCAGAAAAAAACCGAGCCCAAGGCTGCCCCCGCCCCCGCGCAGAACCAGCCGAAGGCGAATAATGCCCAGAACCAGCCGAGAAATAACAATAATAACGGCGGCAGCCGTCCCCAGCCCCAGCAGGGCCAGCAGGGTAAGCCCGCCCAGCCGCAGCAGAACGCTCAGCCGGTGCAGCAGCAGAGCAAGTCCACCGCCACGCAGCATCCCACGACGCGCGTGCCGGAAAAGAAGATCGTCGACACCCGCAAGGTCACGAACGTCAACCTTGACAAGTACGACGAAAAGCTGCAGGACATGGCCGAGCGCTCCGGTGACCGCCGCGACTTAGAGCGCGGCAGCAAGGAAAAGTTCCGCAACAACAGAAACCGCAACAACCGTCAGCAGCCGTTCTCCGGCAAGCGCAAGCAGGAGGAGGCCGAGAAGATGCGCCGCCTGCAGCTTGAGATCGCGAAGAAGACGCCGCTGACCGTCAAAATTCCCGACGAGATCTCCGTCGGCGAGCTGGCCTCCCGCATGAAGAAGACGGGTGCCGAGGTCGTCAAGTGCCTGATGAAAAACGGCGTAATGGCGTCCCTTTCCCAGATGATCGACTTCGATACCGCGTCCTTTGTCGCTGAAGAGCTCGGCTGCAAGGTCGAAAAGGAAGTCGTCGTGACGATCGAGGAAAAGCTCATCGACGATCACAAGGACAGCGCCGACGAGCTCCAGCCCCGCGCGCCGGTCGTCGTCGTCATGGGTCACGTCGACCACGGCAAGACGAGCCTTCTCGACTATATCCGCAATGCCCACGTCGCCTCCGGCGAGGCGGGCGGCATCACCCAGCACATCGGCGCCTATCAGGTGCAGATCAAAGGCAAGCCCATCACCTTCCTCGATACCCCGGGCCACGAGGCGTTCACCTCCATGCGTGCCCGCGGCGCGATGATCACGGATATCGCCATCCTCGTCGTCGCGGCGGAGGACGGCATCAAGCCGCAGACCATCGAGTCCATCAACCACGCCAAGGCCGCCGAAATTCCCATCATCGTCGCCATCAACAAGATGGATAAGCCCGACGCCAACCCCGAGCGCATCAAGCAGCAGCTGACCGAGTACGGCCTTGTTGCTGAAGACTGGGGCGGTGACACCATTGTCTGCCCCATCTCCGCCAAGACCGGCATGGGCATCGACAACCTGCTCGAAATGGTCGCGCTGACCGCCGAGGTCGCCGAGCTCAAGGCCAACCCCAACCGTGCCGCGTCCGGTGCTGTGGTCGAGGCGCGCCTTGACAAGGGCCGCGGCCCGATCGCAACGCTGCTCGTCCAGAACGGCACGCTCCATCAGGGCGACATCATCATCGCCGGCACGGCCGTCGGCCGCGTGCGCGCGATGATGAGCGACAAGGGCCAGAAGCTCACCACCGCGGGCCCCAGCGTGCCTGTGGAGATTACGGGCCTTGGCGAAGTGCCCGAGGCCGGCGCACACTTCAACGCCGTCGCCGACGAGCGCCTTGCCCGCGAGCTCGTGGAGCAGCGCAAGGAAGAGGAAAAGCGCAAGGCCAACGCCCCCATCACGAAGGTCTCGCTCGAGGACCTGTTCAGCCAGATCCAGGCGGGCGAAATGAAGAACCTCAACATCATTGTCAAGGCGGACGTCATGGGCTCGGTCGAGGCTGTCAAGGCGTCGCTTGAGAAGATCTCCAACGACGAGGTCCGCGTGCGCGTCATCCACGGCGCGGTCGGCGCGATCAACGAGAGCGACGTCATGCTCGCGGCCACGTCCAACGCCATCATCGTCGGCTTCAACGTCCGTCCGGACGCCGCGGCGCGCGACAGCGCGGCCCGCAACCATGTCGACATGCGCATGTACCGCGTCATTTACGACGCCATCGACGAGATCGAGGCCGCTATGAAGGGTATGCTCGCGCCGAAGTTCCGCGAGGCCATCATCGGCCACGCCGAAATTCGCCAGACCTACAAAGTCTCGTCCGTCGGCACCGTCGCGGGCTGCTATGTCACCGACGGCAAGATCCAGCGCGCGTGCGACGTGCGTATCGTGCGCGACGGCATCGTCGTCCACGAGGGTCACCTCGCCTCGCTCCAGCGCTTCAAGGACTCCGTCAAGGAAGTCGCGCAGGGCTACGAGTGCGGCCTGAGCTTCGAAAAGTACAACGACATCAAGGTCGGCGATGTTATCGAAGCCTTCGAAATGGTCGAAGAAGCCGCTACGCTGTAGTGGCATGAAATAGATGAAATTGGAGGGGGGAAGGGAGAAACTTTCTGAAGAAAGGCTTCTCCCTCCCCCTTCAAACCTCCCCTATCCCTCTCCAAAGACTTTCGTATGCGGGCGCCGGTTCCGGCTTTGTTCTCAGGAACGGGCCGATCGGCGCCCCTTCCTTTGGTTGGATGATTCAAAGTCAATATATCTTCACAAAATGGACAGGCTTTTTCTGTAACATGCAGCCTGTTACATGCAAGAAACGCATCAAACGG
>OIZB01001488.1_pt1 | contig 12247 bp, 9 predicted proteins | sample 1588401 | NCBI WGS metagenome assembly OIZB01 (sample SAMN03283270) | human gut metagenome | biome: human-associated habitat; material: feces | host: Homo sapiens | place: USA | collected 2013
CCCGCCGGTGTCTCATGGCGGGCAAGCACGTGGTCACAGCCAACAAGCAGCTTGTGGCGGAGCATGGCTGCGAGCTGCTGGAGCTGGCCCGGAAAAACCATGTGAATTACTTGTTTGAGGCCAGCGTAGGCGGCGGCATCCCTGTGCTGCACCCCCTGACCCAGTGCATGGCGGCCAACCGCGTGGATGAGATCTACGGCATCCTGAACGGCACCACTAACTTTATCCTCACCAAGATGGTGAAGGAGGGCGCGTCATTTGCCGAGGTTTTGAAGCTGGCGCAGGAGAAGGGCTACGCGGAGGCGGACCCCACGGCGGACGTGGAGGGCATCGACGCCGGCCGCAAAATTTGTATTCTGGCGGATCTGGCCTTTGGACATCAGGTGGACCCGGCGCAGGTACCCATGGAGGGCATTACCGGCATTGATCTGAAGGATGTGGAGATCGCCGGACGCCACGGCTACCGCATCAAGCTGTTGGGCCGCTGCCTGCGGCTGGAGGGCGGCCGCCGCACCGCGTATGTGGCGCCCCACCTGATCTCGGAGGAGAACCCCATGTCCGATGTGAACGATGTGTTCAATGCGGTGATGGTCCGGGGCAACGCTACCGGTGAGGTCATGTTTTACGGCAAGGGCGCAGGCGAACTGCCCACCGCCTCTGCCTGTGTAGCGGATGTGATCGAGTGTCTGCAGGAGGAGCGCCACCGGCCGGAGATCGGCTGGAGCGCCGATACCGGCGGCTTTGCCTCTCCGCTGACGCTGAAGAACCGTTGGTATTTCCGGGTGGGAACGGACACCCTTCCGGAGGCCTTACATAGCGCAAAGCTGCTGGAACAGGGCACGGAGACCGCCTTTATCACGCCGCCCATCACCGGCACGGATGCGGAGCGGCTGGCGGCTTACCTGCCCACGCTGGCAAAGATGCGGGTGCTGGATTGATTCCCCAATCCTGGCTTCCCACGTATGATGGAGTGGACCCTGCTGCCGGTCGGTAAGATTTCAATGGACTGGCGGCAATCTGAAGCAAAGAGGGAACAACCATGAGCTTGATCGTACAGAAATTCGGCGGCAGCAGTGTGCGGGACGCACAGCGGATCCGCAACGTTGCCGGTATCATTGCGGAAACTTATTTGGAGGGCAACGATGTACTGGTGGTGCTTTCCGCACAGGGAGACACCACGGATGACCTCATTGCCAAGGCGGAGGAGATCAATTCCCATCCCTCCAAGCGGGAAATGGATATGCTGCTGGCCACAGGCGAGCAGATCTCCGTAGCCCTGTGTGCTATGGCACTGGAATCCATGGGCCTGCCCTGCGTGTCCCTGACCGCCTGGCAGGTGGGGATCCAGACCACCGCCGTCCACGGGGACGCCCGGATCAAGCGGATCGATTCTGAGCGGGTCCAGGCGGAGCTGGATCAGCACAGGATCGTACTGATCACGGGCTTTCAGGGAATGGATCGGGCCGGGGATGTTACGACCTTGGGCCGGGGCGGCAGCGACACCAGCGCGGTGGCGCTGGCGGCGGCGTTCCGGGCCAAACTGTGCCAGATCTACACGGATGTGGACGGTGTTTACACTGCGGACCCCCGAATCGTGCCCAACGCCAGACATCTGGACGAGATCACCTATGATGAAATGCTGGAGCTGGCGTCTCAGGGGGCCGGCGTGCTCCACAACCGCAGCGTGGAGCTGGCAAAGAAGTTCCGGGTGGATCTGGAAGTGCTCTCCAGTCTGGAGAGAAAGCCCGGAACCAAAGTGAAGGAGGTCACAAAAGTGGAAAAGACGACCATCGCCGGTGTGGCGAAGGATACCAGCATCGCGCGGATCGCGCTGATCGGGCTGCGGCACAATCCAGGCGTCGCGTTTCAGGTGTTTGATCTGCTGAGCAAGCATAACATCAATGTGGACCTCATTTTGCAGTCCATTGGCCGGGAGGACAGCAAGGATATTTCCTTTACTGTTCACGAAAAGGATCTGGAGGATGCTCAGGAGATCCTGACAGAAAATCAGGAGGTTCTGTGCTTTGACCATATCGAGGTGGACGGCAACATCGGCAAGGTCTCCATCGTGGGTGCGGGCCTGATGACCAACTGCGGCATGGCCGCCCGGATGTTTGAGGCGCTGTATGAGGCGGGCATCAACATCCAGATGATCAACACCTCTGAGATCCGGGTCTCCGTCCTGCTGGACGAGGGGGACGTGGACCGGGCAGTCCGGGCCATCCACGCCAAATTCTTTGACGAAATCTGAGTGATATAGCGGAACACGGGGAAGCCGGTATGGGTTCCCCGTGTCCCTTTGACTGTTTGGAAATCATTAAATAAGCCGCATCAAGCGGCGGAATGGAGATAGGTATGAACGCAATCGTAACCGTGATCGGAAAGGACAAGGTGGGCATCATCGCCGCCGTGTGCATCAAGCTGGCGGAGATGAACGTCAACGTGCTGGACATTTCCCAGACCATTCTGGACGGCAAGTTCACCATGGTCATGGCGGTAGATGCCGCCAATGCCAACGTGGGCTTTGAGGAACTGGCTGCCCAGCTCCGGGAGCTGGGGGAGGGGATGGAACTGTCCATCCGCATCCAGCGGGAAGAAATTTTCGATGCCATGCACAGAATATAAGGAGAGAGAACGATGCTGAATCAAAAAGAGATCCTCTCTACCATCGCCATGATCGACCAGCAGCACTTGGACATCCGCACCATCACCATGGGTATTTCCCTCCTGAGCTGTTGCGATCCCGATGCGAAGAAGGCCTGCGATAAGATCTACGAAAAAATCACCCGGTATGCGGAAAAGCTGGTCAAGACCGGCGAGGACATCCAGCATGAATTCGGGATCCCCATTGTGAATAAGCGGATCTCCGTGACCCCCATGGCTCTGGTGGCCGGAGCCAGCGAGACGGAGGACTATGTACCCTTCGCACTGGCGCTGGACCGGGCGGCAAAGACCTGCGGCGTCAACTTTATCGGCGGTTATTCCGCACTGGTGCAGAAGGGGATGACCCTTGCCGACGAAAAGCTGATCCGTTCCATTCCGGAGGCCCTGGACCGGACGGAGCTGGTGTGCTCCAGCATCAACGTTGGCTCCACCCGTGCCGGCATCAATATGGATGCCGTGAAGCTCATGGGCCGCATCATCAAGGATACCGCCGCCCGGACGGCGGACCGGGACGGTCTTGGCTGCGCCAAGCTGGTGGTGTTCTGCAACGCTGTGGAGGACAACCCCTTTATGGCCGGCGCCTTCCACGGCGTAGGCGAGGCGGAGCGGGTCATCAACGTGGGCGTTTCTGGTCCGGGCGTGGTGTACCATGCCTTGCAGTCCGTGAAGGGCCAGCCCCTTGACGTGGTAGCGGAAACCGTGAAAAAGACGGCGTTCCAGGTGACCCGCATGGGCCAGCTGGTGGCTAAGGAGGCCAGCAGCCGTCTGGATACCCCCTTCGGTATCGTGGACCTGAGCCTGGCTCCTACCCCGGCCATCGGTGACTCTGTGGCCCGGATTTTAGAGGAAATGGGCCTTGAGGTCTGCGGCACCCACGGCACCACTGCTGCACTGGCCCTGCTGAACGATGCTGTGAAGAAGGGCGGCGTCATGGCGTCCTCCTCCGTGGGCGGACTGTCCGGTGCCTTTATCCCTGTCAGCGAGGACGAGGGTATGATCGCCGCCGCTAAGGCGGGGACCCTGTGCGTGGATAAGTTGGAGGCCATGACCTGCGTTTGCTCCGTGGGTCTGGATATGATCGCCGTGCCCGGCGACACCTCGGCGGAGACCATCTCCGCCATCATCGCGGACGAGGCGGCCATCGGCATGGTGAACAACAAGACCACCGCCGTCCGGCTGCTGCCCGCCCCCGGCAAGACCGTGGGGGACCGGATCGAGATGGGCGGCCTCCTGGGCAGCGCCCCGGTGATGCCGGTGCACCCGGAGTCCAGCGCGGACTTTATCGCCCGGGGCGGCCGCATCCCGGCGCCCCTCCACAGCCTGAAGAACTGAGCCAGCGGGCCGTCCGGAAGGGCGGCCTGTTTTGCCATACAGATGGGGAAAGGCGTTCAGATATGCCGCAGCTTCATGTGCAGCAGGGCTCACGCCTTTTCGCGGCATACTGTCCTATACTTGGAGTTTCACGCCGGGGTATGGGACGCGCCCTGCCGCGGTAAACTGGGAGAAAAGGAGGAATCGCATGGACATTCTCTTTGAAAACGGCACCATCCGCACTCTGGAGCGGAACAGCCCTGATGCCCAGGCCCTGTTGGTGCGCAACGGCCGGATCGCCGCCGTGGGGGGCAGGACGGCGGTGGAGGACCAGACGGGAATCGACGTCCGCCGGGTGGATCTGGCAGGCAGGACGCTGCTGCCGGCGTTTCTGGACGCCCACAGCCACTTTACGGCGGTGGCCAACCAGTTTCTGCAGGTGTCTTTGGAGGGCTGCACCTCCTGGGCGGACATGCAGGACCGGATCCGGGACTACATCCGGCGGGAGCGCATCCCTGCCGGGCAGTGGGTAACGGCACAGGGGTACGACCACAACCTGCTCTCGGAGCGGCGCCACCCGGATCGGCTCTGCCTGGATGCGGCGGCGCCGGACAACCCGGTGGTGATCTGCCACCAGTCCGGCCACATGGGCGTGTTCAACACCGCGGCGCTGGAGCGGCTGGGTGTCACTGCGCAGACGCCTGCCCCCGCCGGAGGCGTCATCGGACGGGAGAACGGCACCCTCACCGGCTACATGGAGGAAAACGCCTTTCTGGAGTTCCAAAAGCGGGTGCCCATGAGGCCGCTGGAGTCGTTTCTGGCGGCCTACCGGAAGGCCCAGGACCTGTACGCCTCCTACGGAATCACCACCGTGCAGGAAGGGCTGCTGCGCCGGGAGCTGGTACCCCTGTATCAGGCCCTGCTGGCGGACGGGTCCCTGAAGCTGGATGTGGTTGCCTACGGAGATCCGGAGGGAGCGGAGGCGGCCCGGCAGGCATTTCCCGAGAGTGTCCGGCAATATCACCGGCGCTTCAAGCTGGGCGGGTACAAGATGTTTCTGGACGGATCTCCCCAGGGACGTACCGCTTGGCTGCGGCGGCCCTATCAGGGGGAGCAGGAATACCGGGGCTACGGCACCCTGACGGACGCAGAGGTGCTGGACATGGTCCGCCGAGCCGGGACAGATGGAATGCAGCTGCTGGCCCACTGCAACGGGGATGCCGCCTGCGCCCAGTATCTGGCGGCGCTGGATGCGGCGGCGCGGGAAGGCGTGGATCTGGCGGCACTGCGGCCGGTGATGATCCACGCCCAGCTGCTGGGCAGGGACCAACTGCCGGAGGTGAGGCGGCTGGGGGTGATCCCCTCTTTCTTCGTGGCCCACGTGTACCACTGGGGGGATGTCCATCTGGAAAATCTGGGACCCGGCCGGGCGGAGGCCATCAGTCCCGCAGGCTCGGCGGCGGAGCAGGGGATCCCCTTCACATTCCATCAGGATGCGCCGGTGATCCGGCCCGATATGCTGGAGACGGTGTGGTGTGCCGTGAACCGGGTGACCCGGCAGGGCCGCGTCCTGGGCCGGGAAGAGCGGGTGGACGTCCGGACGGCCCTGGAGGCGGTGACGGTCCACGCTGCATACCAGTATTTTGAGGAGACGGACAAGGGCACCCTGGCGCCGGGGAAGCAGGCGGATCTGGTGATTCTGGACCGGGACCCCCTGGCGGTGCCGCAGGAGGAGCTCCGGGATATTCGGGTACTGGAGACCTGGAAGGATGGCGTTCCCATCTTCTGCCGGGAGGCATGAGTCTGCCGCCGGGTGGAAAAGAACGCTTGCAATTTTTCGCACGAGAGGTAAAATAAGGAGGAACGACGTGCCCAACGCGTTGGAACATGGGAGGTGAGCAATATGGAGAAAAAGAGCAAGCTGGTGCTGGCCGTTTTACAGGGAAGTGATTCCGACAACACCATCCGCAACCTGAATGAGCGCGGCTTCATGGTGACGGTGCTGAGCTCCACCGGCGGCTTTTTGAAGAAAAAGAGCACCACGGTGATGATCGGCGTGGAGGAGGATCGGCTGGAAGAGGCCCTGGACGTCCTGCAGAAGTATGCGGGACACCGGAAGGAGACCGTGTACCAGAGCGTGACCATGCCCCACGGGGAGATGTCCGCGGTGCCGCCGGTACCCATGGAGGTCATGGCCGGCGGTGCGGCGGTGTTCATCGTGTCGCTGGACGATATTCGCAAATTCTGAATCCCTGCGTCTCAAATGGCAAAAAAGACCTGCGCGGCAGCTGCCGTGCAGGTCTTTTTTGCGCATCGAAGGGAAGCTCGTCAGCCCTGTCGGGCCGCCTCCTCCGCGTCAAATTTTGCCCGGTCCCGGTCGATCTGCTTCTGATAGCGGTCCGCCTCGGAAAAGACGCAGCCGCAGTACTTCTGCATATAGAACCCCAGCTCCCGGGCCCGCTGGTTGCCGGCCCGGAAGTTTGACCGGAAGTCCCGGTAGAGAAATTCCACCCCGTACTGCCGGGCATACATCTCCGCTGCGGCGGCGATGGCCTCGTGATTCTGATAGGTGCTGGCCAGCAGGGTGGAGGTGAAGGCGGCAAAGCCGTGCTCTGCCGCATACTTCGCCGTGCCCTCCAGCCGGTGTTCGTAGCAGTAGGCGCAGCGGTGGTCGATGTCTCCCGCCACATGGCGGACAAAGTCCTTCAGACCGTAGTCCTCCTGTACCCGGACCTCCATACCGATGGTGGGGGCATACGCCAGCAGGCAGTCCCGCCGGGCCTGATACTCCTTCCAGGGGTGGATGTTGGGGTTGTACCAAAACGCCACCGGCTCGATGCCCTCGCTCCGCAGAGGTTCGATGCAGCTGAGGGAACAAGGGGCGCAGCAGGTGTGCAGCAAAACGCGTTCCATGTCGAAAATGCCTCTCTTTGGTTCTGAGATGGAACCAGTATAGCATAGAAGAGAGAAAAGGCCAAGCCCCTTTCCCAGCCAAGTTTCTTAACGAAAAATTAACAGTCTTTCAGAATATTGCCGATTGAACATCCCATGGAAAAAGTGTATGATGTCAACTAATGTGGTATCATGCGGTTAGCTGTTGAAAACTCTGACGCAACCGTTTTCCCAGAAGGAGGAAGCAGAGTTGAAAGTTGGACTTGACGTAGGATCCACCACCATCAAATGCGTGGTGCTGGACGATGCGGATAATCTGGTATACAGTACATACGAGCGGCATTACAGCCATATTCTGGAAAAGTCGGAGGAGCTGCTGCGCCGGGTGGCGGATCAGCACGGCGCAAAAGCGGATCTGGCCATCTCCGGCTCTGCCGGCATGGGCATGGCGGAGAGCGTGCAGGTCCCATTCGTGCAGGAGGTGTTTGCCACCCGCGTGGCGGCCAACAAGCTGGCCCCGGGGACGGACTGCATCATCGAGCTGGGCGGTGAGGACGCCAAAATCCTGTTCCTCACCGGCGGCATGGAGGTGCGGATGAACGGCTCCTGCGCCGGCGGCACCGGCGCCTTCATCGACCAGATGGCGACGCTGCTGAAAATGAGCGCCGACGAGATGGACGCCGCCGCTCAGCGGGCGGAGAAGACGTACACCATCGCCTCCCGCTGCGGCGTGTTCGCCAAGAGCGACATCCAGCCCCTCATCAACCAGGGGGCCAAGCCAGCCGATATTGCCAAGAGCATTTACCAGGCGGTGGTGAACCAGACCATCGCGGGTCTGGCGCAGGGACGGCCTATCAAGGGCCACGTTCTGTATCTGGGCGGGCCGCTGACCTTTTCCAAGTGTCTGCGGCAGAGCTTCGACGAGACTTTGGGCGTCACCGGAACTTGTCCGGAGAATAGCCTGCTGTTTGTGGCTCTGGGCGCGGCGTTTTACGCCGAGGAATCGTGGGACCTGCTGAAAACGGCGGAACTGTTGGAGCAGCGCGGCATGTCGGAGACCTACCGCTCCCAGCCGCCCCTCTTTGAAAATCAGGCGGAATATGACGCGTTCAAAGCCCGCCACGCCAAGGCGGCGGTGCCGCAGGCGGACTTCCCGACGGACTACGCCAAGCCCGTCCACATCGGCATCGACTCCGGTTCTACCACCGTGAAGGTGACGGTGATCGACGAGGACGCCAACCTGCTCTTTACAGATTACCGTCCCAACCAGGGAGACCCCATCGCACTGCTGCAAAAGGTGCTGCTGGGGATATACGGGAGCCATCCCAGGCTGAACGTGGCCTCCGTCACCACCACCGGCTACGGCGAGGATTTGGCCAAGGCCGCCTTCCACACGGATTTCGGCGTGGTGGAGACCGTGGCCCACTTTACCGCCGCCAAGCATTTTATGCCGGATGTGGACTTCATCATCGACATCGGCGGCCAGGATATGAAGTGCTTCAAGATCGAGGATGGTGCCATCAGCAACATCTTCCTGAACGAAGCCTGCTCCTCCGGCTGCGGCAGCTTTTTGCAGACGTTCGCCCAGGCGCTGGGCTACGACGTCAAGGAGTTTGCCGCGCTGGGCCTGTTTGCCGACAAGCCCGTTGACCTTGGCAGCCGCTGCACCGTGTTCATGAACTCGTCTGTCAAGCAGGCGCAGAAGGACGGTGCCTCGATTGAAAATATCAGCGCCGGTCTGTCCATCTCCGTCGTCAAGAACGCGCTGTACAAGGTCATCCGCGCGTCCAGCCCCGAGGAGCTGGGCCGCAACATCGTGGTACAGGGCGGCACCTTCTACAATGAGGCTGTGCTCCGCGCCTTTGAGAAGGAGATGGGCGTCAACGTCATCCGCCCCGACATTGCGGGCCTGATGGGCGCTTACGGCGCGGCCCTGTACGGCAAGGCCAAGGCAGGCGCGCACGCACGCAGCACCGTGCTGACCCAACTGGAGCTGGAGCATTTCAGCCAGAAGGTCAACACCGTGCAGTGTCAGGGGTGCGGCAACCACTGCCAGCTGACCGTCAACGTTTTTGCCGATGGCAAGCGCTTTATCTCCGGCAACCGGTGCGACAAGCCCGTGACCGGCAAGGCCAACAACGAGGACCTGGACCTCTACGCCTACAAGCTCAAGCTGCTGGACGGCTACCGCAAGGCAGCAGCCCCCGCGAACAGCCGCGGCAAGATCGGCATCCCGCTCTGCCTGAATATGTACGAACTTTTGCCGTTCTGGCACACGCTGTTCAGCCGCCTCGGCTTTGAGGTCGTCGTCAGCCCCTTCTCCAACCGCAAGCTGTACCAGAGCGGTCAGGCGACGATCCCCAGCGACACGGCCTGCTTCCCGGCCAAGCTGAGCCACGGCCACATTCACTGGCTGTGTGAGCAGGGCGTGGACGCGATCTTCTACCCCTGCATGAGCTACAACTTGGACGAGCACCTGGGCGACAACCACTATAACTGCCCCGTCGTGGCCTACTATCCCGAGGTGCTCGAGGGCAACTGCCCCGAGCTGAAGGCGACGAAGTTCATCTACGATTACTTCAACCTCGAGCGCCGCAAGGATTTCTACAAGAAATTCCAGCAGACGCTGGACCATTATTTCCCGGGGCTGGACCGGAAGGCCGTGCACGAAGCCATTGATGCGGCCTACGACGAGTACGCCCGCCACATGCAGCAGCTGCGCGACAAGGGCACCGAGATCATTGCGCAGGCCCGCAGGGAAGGCCGCCGCATCATTGTGCTGGCGGGCCGCCCCTACCACGTTGACCCTGAGGTCAACCACGGTATTGACCAGCTCATCATCCGGCAGGGCGCTGCCGTCATCAGCGAGGACTCCGTCAGCTGGCACGAGCAGAAGTTCCAGACCTCTGTCCTGAACCAGTGGACCTACCACAGCCGCCTGTACGCCGCCGCGAAATACTGCACCGAGAACCCCGATATGGACCTTGTGCAGCTCGTCTCCTTCGGCTGCGGCCTGGACGCCGTCACCACCGACGAGACCCGCGAGATTCTGCAGGCGGGCAGCAAGCTGTACACCCAGCTGAAGATCGACGAGATCACAAATCTGGGCGCGGTGAACATAAGACTGCGCAGTTTGTTTGCGGCGCTGGAAGAACGCAAAGAGGACAAAAAGTAAGAGGCAATTCCATGGAATACATGACCCCCAACTTTACCAAGGACATGGTAAAGACCCATAAAATTCTCATTCCGAACATGGCCGTGACTCAGTTTCGGCTCATGCAGGCGGCACTGGCCAGCGAGGGCTACCAGACCGAGGTGCTCGGCAACTGCGGCAGCGAGGTCGCGCAGCTGGGCCTGAAATACGTCCACAACGACACCTGCTACCCGGCGCTGCTCGTCATCGGGCAGTTTCTCGACGCGCTGAACAGCGGCAAATACGATTTGGACCACACCGCGCTGCTCATCACCCAGACCGGCGGCGGCTGCCGTGCGTCCAACTACATCAAGCTGCTGCGCAAGGCGCTCGTCAAGGCGGGCTACGGCAATATTCCCGTAGCATCGCTGAACTTCTCCGGTCTGGAAAAGGGCAGCGGTCTGCCGCTGACCGTGCCGCTGCTGCGCAAGGTCATTGCGTCGATCTTTTACGGCGATATGCTGGTCGCCCTGCGCAGCCAGACCCACGCCTACGAGAACCACAGGGGCGACGCCGACGCCATGACCGAGAAGTGGATCTCTACGATACAGGGCTGGATCCGCGACGACAAGAACTACTCCGCCCATGACATGAAGCGCCGGTTCTACGACATTGCCGCGGACTACGCGACCATTCCCGTCACCCGCGTGCCGAAGGTCAAGGTCGGCGTCGTCGGCGAGATTTATGTCAAATACTCGCCGCTGGGCAACAATGATCTGGAAAAATTTCTGGAAAGCCAGGACTGCGAGGTCAACCTGCCCGGCCTGATGGGCTTTGTGGAGTACTGCGTGGCCAACTACAAGCTGGACATCGACCTGTACGGCGGCAACAAGCTGGTGGCGGGCGGCGCGGACGCGTTCTTGAGCTGGCTGGACGGCATCGGCTGCGCCAGCTATGACGCCATGCGCAAGTACGGCTTCTACGCGCCCGGCTCGTTCCGCGAGCTGATGAAAAAGCCTGAGGGCATCATCTCTCTGGGTGCCAAGATGGGCGAGGGCTGGCTGCTGACCGCCGAGATGATCGAGCTGGTCGAGGGCGGCTACGGCAACATTGTCTGCGCCCAGCCGTTCGGCTGTCTGCCGAACCACATTGTGGGCAAGGGCATGATCAATAAGATCCGCGCCCTGCACCCGGACGCGAACATTACCCCCGTGGACTACGACCCCAGCGCGACCCGCGTCAACCAGGAAAACCGCATCAAACTGATGCTGGCCGTGGCCCGCGAGAAGCTGGACCAGCCCGGCGAGGTACAGCCTGTCACCGCGGAACAGCTGGCAGGCGGCGCACCGCAGGTGGAGACGGTGGTACGATAAATGTATAAAAAAGGCCGCTGGCATAATTGTCAGCGGCCTTTTTATACAGGCTTCAAGCCTTCCCCCTTGGGGGAAGGTGGCCCCGCAGGGCCGGATGAGGGGTAAGTTCACGGAAATAACCCATTTACAGGCAATCTCCGCAAAGTTGCCCCTCATCAGTCAGCGGTCGGGGCCGCTGACAGCTTTCCTCACATCTCCTCCACCTGTTTCAGCTCTACCTCCCGCTTATCGATCACCAGCAGTCCATCCTTCTGCATCTGGCTCAGCGCATTGCTCAAGGCGCTGCGGTCCACACCAAGGTGGTCGGCCAGCTGCTGGCGGTCAAAGGGGAGCGTAAACCGCAGGCTGCCGTTTTGCCGCGCCAGCACCGAAAAGTACGCCGTGATCCGCCCGCGGATCGTCTTGGGGGCGGTGTACAGGCTGCGCTGCGCCAGCCCCAGATTTTTACGCGCTGCAATGCGCAAAAGATTTTGCGTCAGCTTCCAGCGCCACGGCTCGCAGCCGCACTGCAAAAGCTGCCCGGTCTCCAAAAACAGTGCTTCGCCGTTTTCTGCGGCCACAACGCTGACCCGCAGCGGCTCGTCCGGCAGACAGGCGTAGGTCTCGGCAAACAGGTCACCCGGCCCGGCCTGGCCCAGCAGCGTCTTGCTGCCCCAGACGTCCAAGTGCTCCATGTGCACCCGCCCGGCCAGCACCACGCCCAGCGCCGGGGCTCTCTGCCCGGCCTCCAGCAGAATCTCCCCCTTGGCAAATGCCCTGCGGCGCATCCGCAGCGCAGTTACGGCTGCCTCGGCCTCGTCGGCGGTCAGTCCGCGGAACAGTGGTACATCCGGCAATTCCATAATTATGCACCTCACATGTTGTTGCTACAACA
>OIZB01001507.1_pt1 | contig 12116 bp, 10 predicted proteins | sample 1588401 | NCBI WGS metagenome assembly OIZB01 (sample SAMN03283270) | human gut metagenome | biome: human-associated habitat; material: feces | host: Homo sapiens | place: USA | collected 2013
CCCCCTCCAGAGCGGAGGCGGCGGGGATCACGCTCACCGTCAGGACAAGGACACAGAGGAGCGAAAGAAGTCGTTTTTTCATGGGGTAGCCTCCAAATCTTGAGAATGGCTCCATTTTAGCACCGGGCAGAGCGCTTGGCAAGGCCCGGTCCCTTTACTGCCCGGGCCGATTTGGACGTTCCCAAGACTCTCTTGGCGGAAAAGACGGAACAGAACGGTATATAAAAGGCCCCGCTGCCGCACATGAGGGCCTTGGTTCCACTATTCTGTATATTGGGATCATGCTCTTCTGCCCTTCAGAAAAGAACGCATCAGCATCGCGATCATGCCAATCATGAGATAGCAGACGCAATACAACAAAAACGCTGTTTCACCCATCGCAAAGAATAGCCACGCCCCTGCCAGAAATAATCCCGCGACAACAATTGGAAGGGGCCACAGCCGCTTGATGTCCTTTCCTGCAAATACGCCGCATACAGCAGAAAATATGGGATTGACCCCAAAGAACAGCAGAAGGCAGACGGCCATTCCCGCGCTGCCTGCAAATGTTGCTGCCAACCACGGACAGCCTATCATCAACAGCATTGCCAATATAGACCAGAAGATCAATGGCTTCATGTGGATGGCCTCCCTTTTATACGGAAATGGTTGCTTTTCTATATGATATCATATACGTCTGGCTGCTTCAAGGTTTGGAAGCGGGCCCCTTCAGCGAAAGCGCCGGAGCTGCCCATCCGTCCGGAGGAGGCGGGGGAGCAAGGCCCGTCTCACTGGACAGGCGGGCCAAAGTCTGCTATACTGAATCTACCTTTTGGAAAGGAAGCGGCCCATGGCGGAGCGATTGGCGGAGGACCTCTGGCGGCTGGACATCCCCTTGGTGGGGAACCCGCTGAAAAACTTGAACAGCTATTTGCTGACCGGAGAGCGGAGCCTGCTGATCGACACGGGCTTCCGCCAGCAGTCCTGCCGCGAGGCCATGGAGCGCCAGCTGGCGGAGACGCACGTGGACCGGGACCGGCTGGACATTTTCTGCACCCACCTCCACAGCGACCACACAGGGCTGGCGCCGGAGCTGATCCGCCCCGGCTGCCGGATCTATATCGGGGAGATCGACAGCCCCGGCGTGAAAAACGCCTCGGATCCGTCCTGTTGGAAGCGGCTTTACGGAGAATATGCGCGGGACGGCTTCACCCAGGCGGAGATGGAGGCCCTGTGGGGAGACAATCCGGCCCAGACGGCGGCCCCGCCCTGGCGGGAAGGGCTCTATACGGAGCTGCAGGACGGCGCGGCGCTCCATTACGGCGGCCGTATGCTGCGGTGCGTGCTGACGCCGGGCCACACGCCGGGGCACCTGTGCCTGTATGACCCGGCCCGCCGGCGGCTGTTCTGCGGCGACCATGTGCTGTTTCACATCACGCCCAACATCTGCCGCTGGCAGGGAGTGGAGGACTCTTTGGGGGACTATCTCAGCAGTCTGGACAGGACGGCCGCTCTGGACACAGCGGAGCTGTATCCCGCCCACCGGGCGGAGACCGGGGACCTGCGGCAGCGGACGGCGGAGCTGAAGGCCCACCACGCCCGCCGGCTGGAGGACACCCTGCGGACCGTGGAGAAGGCGCCGGGCCTCACCGCCTATCAGATCGCAGGCCGGATGCGTTGGAGCATCCGCTGCCGGAACTGGGCGGATTTTCCCCTGGCGCAGAAGTTCTTTGCCGTGGGAGAGGCCCTGGCCCATCTGGACCATCTGGAGGCCCAAGGGCGGGTCTTCCGCCAGGAGATACATGGAAAACGGGTATATTTCGCCGGCGTGGGCGACAAAATATGAATGATAAAGGAGATGCTTCAAATGGAAGTGAAAGAGATTCTGAGCAAGTGCGACCACACTCTGCTGGCCCAAACGGCCACCTGGAAGGAGATCCGGGCCATCTGCGACGATGGTATGAAGTACGGCTGCGCCAGCGTCTGCATCCCTGCCAGCTATGTCAAGCAGGCGGCGGAGTATGTGGCGGGAAAGCTGCCCATCTGCACGGTGATCGGCTTCCCCAACGGGTATGACACCACCGCCGCCAAGTGCTTCATGGCCACGGACGCCGTGGAGAACGGCGCCGAGGAGGTGGACATGGTCATCAACCTGGGCTGGGTGAAGGATCAGAAGTGGGATGACCTGCTCGCCGAGATCAAGGCCGTGAAGGCCGCCTGCAAGGGCAGGCTGCTGAAGGTCATCATCGAGTGCTGCTTCCTCACAGACGAGGAGAAGATCAAGATGTGCGAGATCGTCACCGCCTCCGGCGCGGAGTATATCAAGACCTCCACAGGCTTCGGCACCGGCGGCGCCACCCGGGAGGACGTGGCCCTCTTTGCAAAGCACGTGGGTCCCGATGTGAAGATCAAGGCCGCCGGCGGCATCGCCGACCTGAAGGACGCGGAGGACTTCATCAACCTGGGTGCCTCCCGCCTGGGCACCAGCCGCATCGTCAAGGCCGTGAAGGCCATGGAAGAGAAATAAGGAGGAAATGAAAGCATGGGAACTCCCCATAACGAGGCGGCCCAGGGGGCCTTTGCCAAGACCGTTCTGATGCCCGGCGATCCGCTGCGGGCCAAATTCATCGCGGAGACCTTTCTGCAGGACGCGAAGCTGGTGAACAACGTCCGGGGCGTCCAGGGCTACACCGGCACCTATCAGGGCACGCCTGTGTCCGTCATGGCCTCCGGCATGGGGATGCCCTCCATCGGCATTTACTCCCATGAGCTGTTCCACTTCTATGATGTGGACAACATCATCCGGGTGGGCAGCGCCGGTGCCATCTCCCCCCAGCTGAAGGTGCGGGACGTGGTGTTCGGCCAGGGCTCCTGCACGGACTCCAACTACGCCCACCAGTTCGGCCTGGGCGGCACCTTCGCCCCCATCGCGGACTTCACCCTGCTGGAGACCGCCGTGACGGTAGCCCGGAAGCTCGGCATCGAGCCCCATGTGGGCAGCCTGCTCAGCTCCGACGTGTTCTACAACAAGGCGGGCAACACTCTGGACTGGGGCAAGATGGGCGTGCTGGCCGTAGAGATGGAGAGCGCGGCCCTGTACTGCAACGCCGCCGAGGCGGGCAAGCGGGCCCTGGCCATCTGTACCATCTCCGACAGCTTGATTACCGGCGAGGAGCTGCCTGCCGCCGACCGCCAGACCACCTTCACCCAGATGATGGAGATCGCCCTGGGCGTTGCTGTGGAGATGGAGAAGAAGTAAGGCGAGTTCAAAAAAGAAGAATCAGACCCCGCGGCCACGCAGGGGAAGCATGAAGGGGGACGTTGAGTCCCCCTTCATAGTTAATCGGCCCGCCGCAGCGGCGACTTTCGGCAAAGGTGAAAGCGGGAGGCCCGCCGGCAAAGCCGCCGGGCCGGGACGCGGAGCATCTTTTCCATATTTTCCCGGTCCGGCACAGGCCGAACCTCTCCGGGAAATGACCGGTGACAATGGAAACAGAGCTGTGACAAACCACAGCAAAAATTTTGCAGAATTGGTTCTGCTTTTTACAAAACCGTAAAAAAGATATCCGAAATTCATAAAAATTTCAACAAAATGTGGCGAAAAAGAAAACAATTTGGAAATGCGGTTGCAATCCTCAGGAAGAGTTGTTATAATGGGCCTGACCCGTTGAGGTCATCCTGCGCGGAGAGATTTTCGCGCGGATAACAAAACGAAGGAAGGTAGATTCCAATGAAGAAGTTTCTTGCATTGCTCCTGGCATTGGTGATGTCCCTGTCCCTGGTCGCCTGCGGCGGCGGGGACGACACCGCCGCTGACGGGGGCGCCGATGCGGAGGATGGCGGCAACGCCGAGACCGCCGCTTATCAGGTGGCTATGATTACTGACTACGGCGATATCACCGACCAGTCCTTCAACCAGACCACCTATGAGGCCTGCCAGGAGTTCTGTGACGCCGAGGGCCTGCAGTTCGAGTACTACAAGCCCGCCGGTGACTCCACCGCCGAGCGTGTGGCCATGGTGGACGCCGCTGTGGCTGACGGCTACAACGTCATCGTGATGCCCGGCTACGCCTTTGCCGAGACCATCAAGGAGACCGCGGAGCTGTATCCCGACGTGACCTTCATCGCGCTGGACGTGGCACAGGGCGATCTGGGCGAGGACTACACCGTGCCCTCCAACGTGTACTGCGCTGTGTATCAGGAAGAGCTGTGCGGCTACATGGCCGGCTACGCCGCCGTGAAGCTGGGCTACACCCACCTGGGCGTGCTGGGCGGCATGGCCGTTCCCGCCGTGCAGCGGTTCGGCTATGGCTTCGTGCAGGGCGCTGACGCCGCTGCCGTGGAGATGGGCATCGCCGACCAGGTCGTGATGGAGTATGCCTATGGCAACCAGTTCTATGGCGACAGCGATATCACCGCCTACATGGACAACTGGTATCAGACCCTGGGCGTGGAGGTCGTCTTCGCCAGCGGCGGCGGCATCTACACCTCCGCGGCTGAGGCTGCTGCCAAGGTCGGCGGCAAGCTGATCGGCGTGGACGTGGACCAGTCCGCCAACATCGACACCTATGGCGAGGGCATGTGCGTGACCTCCGCCATGAAGGGTCTGGCCGAGACCGTCAAGCACATGCTGGGCGAGGTCGTGGCAGGCAACTTTGCCAACTACGGCGGCCAGGTGGAGACCCTGGGCCTGGTGAACGGCGATGATCCCACCGCCAACTATGTCCAGCTGCCCATGGAGACCACCCAGTGGGGCGACGGCTTCACCCAGGACGACTATAAGGCCCTGGTGAAGGCCATGTACGACGGCGATGTCACCGTTTCCAACGACATCTCCGCCATGCCCGCAACCACCATCACGGTGAACTTTGCCGGCAACATCAAGTAAGGATCAGAGTCTTTGCAGGAAGAGGACGGGAGCAATCCCGTCCTCTTTTTTTGCCTCTGGACAAATTTTACAAAACAAACCTGATATTCCTGCATTTTTTCTTTGAAATATTCCGGAAGATATAGTACAATAAATACACTATACAAGAGGAGGAGGGCGGTAAGCTTGGAACAGCCATATGCCATTGAAATGCTGAATATCACCAAGCGCTTTCCGGGAATTGTCGCAAACGACAACATCACGCTCCAACTGAAGCGGGGCGAGATCCACGCGCTGTTGGGAGAAAACGGCGCCGGAAAGTCCACGCTGATGAGCGTGCTGTTCGGCCTGTACCAGCCGGAGGAGGGCGTCATCAAAAAAGACGGCCAGGTGGTGCAGATCAAGGACCCGAACGATGCAAACGCACTGGGGATCGGCATGGTCCACCAGCACTTCAAGCTGGTGGAATGCTTTTCCATTTTAGACAACATCATCCTGGGCGTGGAACCCTGCAAGAACGGCTTCCTGCAGAAGCAGGAGGCCCGGGAGAAGGTCCTGGCCCTGTCGGAGAAGTACGGCCTGCAGGTGGACCCGGACGCACTGGTGGAGGATGTCACCGTGGGCATGCAGCAGCGCACGGAGATCCTGAAGATGCTCTACCGGGACAATGAGATCCTGATCTTCGACGAGCCCACCGCTGTGCTGACGCCGCAGGAGATCGACGAGCTGATGCAGATCATGAAGAACCTGGCGGCAGAGGGCAAATCCATCCTGTTCATCTCCCACAAGCTGAATGAGATCATGTCCGTGGCGGACCGCTGCACGGTCCTGCGGAAGGGCAAATACATCGGCACGGTGAACATCGCCGAGACCAGCCGTGAAGAGCTGTCCCGCATGATGGTGGGCCGGGACGTGGAGTTCGCAGTCCACAAGGAGCCCTCCAAGCCCAAGGATCCCATCCTGGTGGTGGAGGGTATGACCGTGGCCTCCAAGCTCCATAACAACAATGCTGTGAAGAATATCTCCTTTACGGTCCGGGCGGGAGAGATTGTCTGCATTGCCGGTATTGACGGCAACGGCCAGACGGAGCTGATCTACGGCCTGACGGGCCTGGAGCCCCTGGAGTCCGGCAAGATCACGCTCTGCGGCCAGGACATCACCCGCGCCCCCATCCGGCAGCGGTCTCTGCTGGGCATGAGCCACATTCCGGAGGACCGCCACAAGCACGGCCTGGTGCTGGACTACACCCTGGAGGACAACATGGTGCTCCAGCGGTACTTTGAGCCTCAGTTCGTCAGCAAGGCGGGCTTCCTGAAGCGCAAGGCCATCCGCGAGTACGCCAACCGCCTGATCGAGCAGTACGACGTCCGCTCCGGCCAGGGGCCTGTCACAGTGGCCCGCAGCATGTCCGGCGGCAACCAGCAGAAGGCCATCATCGCCCGGGAGATCGACAAGGACCCGGAGCTGCTGATCGCCGTGCAGCCCACCCGCGGCCTGGACGTGGGCGCCATCGAGTATATCCACAAGCAGATCGTGGCCCAGCGGGACGCCGGCAAGGCGGTGCTGCTGGTGAGCTTGGAGCTGGACGAGGTCATGTCCCTGTCCGACCGTATCCTGGTGATCTATGAGGGCGAGATCGTGGGCGAGCTGGACCCCAAGACCACCACGGCGGAAGAGATGGGCCTGTACATGGCCGGCGCCAAGCGGAAGGGGGCTTGAGAAACCATGAGACAAGAAAAATCATCCCTCCTGCGGAACAAGGGATTCCAGTCCCTGCTGGCATCCCTGCTGTGCATCGTGCTGGGCCTGCTGATCGGCTACATCGTGCTGCTGATTATCAACCCCGCCGGCGCGGGAGAGGCCATCCGCACCATTGTGGAGAACTTCCTGTACTATCCCAGCGCCGCGGCCCGGCTGCGGTATCTGGGCAACACGCTGGTGAAGACCGCGCCGCTGCTGATGTGCAGCCTGTCGGTGCTGTTCGCCTATAAGGTGGGCCTGTTCAACATCGGCGCCGCCGGCCAGTACGTCATCGGCGCCGGCGCCAGCCTGTACTGCGCCTTGGGCTTCGGGCTGCCCTGGTACGTGTGCCTGTTGGCGGCTATTGCTGCCGGTGCGGTGCTGGGCGCCATCTCCGGGCTCCTGAAGGCGTACCGCAATGTGAATGAGGTCATCTCCTGCATCATGCTCAACTGGATCAGCCTGTATCTGGTGAACGCCCTGCTGTCCCAGGTGAAGGAGACAGCCAGTCCCTACACCTTCACCCTGAGCAGCACGAATCCCGACGCCATCCTGCCCTCTCTGGGCCTGGGCGCCCTGTTCTCCGACAACCAGTATGTGACCATCGCCATCCCCCTGACGGTGATCGTGGCCGTGGGCATCTGGGTCCTGCTGGAGAAGACCAAGCTGGGCTATGAGCTGCGGGCCACCGGCTGCAACAAGTTTGCGGCCAAGTACTGCGGCATGAAGGAGAAGCGAAACATCATCCTCACCATGGCCATCGCCGGCGGCCTTGCCGGCATGGGCGCGGCCACGCTGTTCCTCACCGGATTCGAGCAGTGGCAGGTCACACAGTCCGCGGTGCCGGCCATGGGCTTCAACGGCATCGCCGCCGCCTTCCTGGGCGGACTGAATCCCATCGGCGCTATCTTCTCCTCGTATTTCATTCAGCACATCACCAACGGCGGCGCGTATGTGGACAAGACCATGTACTCCGCCCAGATCTCTGATCTGATCTCCGCCCTGATTATCTACCTGTGCGGCTTCGTACTGTTCTTCAAGGTCTTTATGAACAGCCGGCTGGACCGGCGGGATGAAAAGCGGCGGGCAAAGGAAGACCGGCCCGGCTCTGAGGAAGGAGGGAAGGCGTAATGTTACTGCTGCTGCAATACACGCTGATTTTCGCCTCCGTCCTGCTGCTGGTGGCGCTGGGCGGCTGCTTCTCTGAACACTCCGGCGTCATCAACATCGGCCTGGAGGGCATCATGGTCATGGGCGCCCTGGGCGGTGCGCTGATGATGAAGTTCCTGCCTGCAGGCACCTCCGCCTTTGTGGTGGTGCTGTTGACGGTGCTGGCCAGTATCCTGCTGGGCATGATCTACTCCCTGCTGCTGGCGGTGGCGGCCGTGAACTTCAAGGCGGACCAGACACTGGTGGGCACGGCCATGAACCTGCTGGGCACCGCCGCGGCCACCGTGTTCGTGAAGGCCATGAACACCGCCGCCGATCCGGACAACGTGTCCTCCACCATCCAGTACCTGGACGGCCGCAAGGCATTCCTGGTGAACATCGGCGGCTTTGAGTTCAACTGGTGCATGCTGCTGGCGGTGATCGCCCTGGTAATCGCCTATGTGGTGCTGTACAAGACCCGCTTCGGCCTGCGTCTGCGTGCCTGCGGCGAGCATCCGCAGGCAGCGGACTCTGTGGGCATCAACGTCTACAAGATGCGCTATGCCGGTGTTGTCATTTCCGGTGCACTGGGTGCGATCGGCGGCATGGCTTACATCGTGCCCCCGGTGCAGACCTGGAACTTTGAGGTCGGCGTGGCTGGCGCGGGCTTCCTTGCACTGGCTGTTATGATCTTTGGTCAGTGGAAGCCTTTCAACATCTGTGCCGCCGCCATGTTCTTTGCCGTGTTCAAGAGTCTGGCAAACATTGCAGACTCCACCTTCCTGGCGCAGCTCCACTGGTCCAGCAACATCTATAACATGATGCCGTTCATCGCATCCATGATCATTCTGGCCTTTACCTCCAAAAACAGCATGGCCCCCAAGGCTGAGGGCATCCCTTACGACAAGGGTTCCCGCTGAGCGAGGTTTGTTCCAAGGGCGCAGCTGCTTTTCCGGGCAGCTGCGCCCTTGGTGTTCAAAACCCGACAAAGGAGACGGAATGTGGATTGCCTTTGTCAAAAAGTCTGTTATAATGGAATTTATTGAAAGTCATACTGTCAGACAGGAGAATTGCGATGCGTATTTATGATCTGATCGCGAAAAAGCGCGATGGCGGTACCCACACCCGGGAAGAGCTGGAGGCCATTGTCAACGGCTTTGTCAGTGGGGAAGTGGCCGATTACCAGATGGCTGCCTGGATGATGGCGGTCTACCTGCGCGGCATGACCAACGAAGAAACAGCCGAGCTGACGGACGTGATGGCCCACAGCGGCGTGATGGTCGATCTTTCCCCCATCCCCGGCATCAAGGTGGATAAGCACTCCACCGGTGGCGTGGGCGATAAGACCACCCTTGTGATCGCCCCTGTGGTGGCGGCCTGCGGCGTAAAGATCGCCAAGATGAGCGGCCGCGGTCTGGGCCACACCGGCGGCACCATCGACAAGATGGAGAGCGTCCCCGGCACCAAGACCGCCCTCTCGCAGGAGGAGTTCTTCGCGCAGGTGAACAAGATCGGCCTGTCGGTCATCGGCCAGAGCGAAGGCATCGCCGTGGCGGACAAAAAGATGTACGCCCTCCGGGACGTCACCGCCACCGTCAGCTGCATCCCCCTCATCGCGTCCAGCATCATGTCCAAGAAGCTGGCCTCCGGCTCGGACGCCATCCTGCTGGATGTTACCACCGGCACCGGCGCGTTCATGAAGACCGTGGAGCAGAGCATCGAGTTGGCCAAGCTGATGGTCTCCATCGGCACCCATCACGGCCGCCGCGTCGCTGCCATGATCACCGACATGGACACCCCGTTGGGCCGCAACATCGGCAACAGCCTCGAGGTCATGGAGAGCATGGATGTGCTCAAGGGGCATGGCCCCGCCGACCTGACTGAGGTGTGCTTACAGCTGGCCACCAATATGCTGGTTCTGGCCGACAAGGGCACCCCTGCCGCGTGCCGCGCCATGGCCGAGGCCGTCCTCGCGGACGGCTCCGCCTATGCAAAGTGCAAGGAAATGTTCGCAGCACAGGGCGGCGACATCCGGGTACTGGACGACTACAGCCTCTTCGAAAAGCCCGCCGCCAGCTATGAGCTGTTGGCCGAGGAGGACGGTTACATCATCGCCAACGACGCCGAGAAGATCGGCTCTGCCAGCGTGCTGCTGGGCGCAGGCCGTCAGAAGAAGGGCGACCCGCTGGACTTTGCCGCCGGCATCACCCTCCACAAGAAGCGCGGCGACTATGTCCATAAGGGCGAGAGCCTCGCTACCTTCTACGGCGCAGCCGACCGATTCGACGCTGCCGCCGCCGAGTACCGCAGCGGCCTCGTCTACGGCCCCGAAAAGCCCGAAGAGGCTCCGCTGGTCTACGCCCTCGTCACCAAGGACGGCGTGGAGCGGTACGAATAAAGCTTGAAAATGCCTGACAGCCTCGGGGTATGCGTACCCCGGGGCTGCTTTTTCCGCCGAAATGGTGCTTTGCAGTGGATAAAACAGGCAGAAGGGCCGATTTTGTAGATATTTGGCCCGAGATATGCTATAATCAACTCAATAGCGCCCAGACGGCGCAGGAGAAGAGAAAGGGTTATTCTATGAAGATCGTTTTGGTGGGCGGCGGCAAAGTCGGCACAGCGCTGGCGCGGCAGCTCAGTGAAGAGGGTCATAATGTGACCGTTGTCGATACGAACAAGGCCCGTGTGGAGCACATCGGCGAATCCTACGACGTGATGAGCATTCTCGGCAACGGCTCGTCCATCACCACCCTGTCTGAGGCGGGCGTGGAGGAGGCGGATGTCTTCATTGCAGTCACCGGCTCGGACGAGCTGAACCTGCTGTGCTGTATGTTCGCAAGAAAGGCGGGCAACTGCCACGCCATCGCCCGTGTGCGCAACCCGTCCTACAGCCATGAGCTGGACTTTATCAAAAAGCAGATTGGCATCTCGGCCATCATCAACCCTGAGATGGCAGCGGCGAAGGAGATCTCGCATCTGCTGCGCTTTCCGGGTGCAAGCAAGATCGACACCTTTGCGGACGGGCGCGTGCGGCTCATCAAGTTCGCCCTGACCGAGCAGCAGGGGCTGGACGGTGTGGCCATCCATGAGATCCCCACCCAGCTCAAGAGCGACATTCTGGTCTGCGCCGTGGAGCGTGACGGCGGGGTCATCATCCCCAACGGCAATTTCGTGCTGAAGAACGGCGATCAGGTCACCTTCCTCGCTACGCAGGAGAAGGCCCACGAGTTCTTCCAGCGCATCCATATGCCGGTGCGGCCGGTGCGCAATGCCTTCATCGTGGGCGGCGGTGCCATCGCCTACTACCTGAGTCAGGAGCTGCTGGAAAACCACATCCGCGTCCGCATCGTGGAGCGCGACCCGGCCCGCTGCAATGTGCTGGCCGAGTCCCTGCCCGAGGCACAGATCCTCAATGAGGACGGCTCCAACCGCGACTTCCTGCTCTCGGAGGGACTGGAATCCACCGAGGCCTTCGTGGCCCTGACCAACATCGACGAGGAGAACGTGCTGCTGACCCTGTTTGCCAAGAAGCACTCCAAGGGCAAGCTGGTCACGAAGATCAACCGCCTCGAGTTCGACGATATTCTGGCCGGGCTGGATCTGGGCAGCATCGTCTACCCCAAATACATGACCTGCGATTACATCGTGCAGTACGTCCGTGCATTGCAGAACGAGGCCGGCAACAACATCAAGACCCTCTACCGCATCCTCGACGACCGCGTGGAGGCGCTGGAGTTCACCGTCCACGAGGAGAGCCGGGCCACCGGCGTGCCGCTGAGCCAGCTGCATCTGAAAAAGAACCTGCTGCTCTGCTGCATCACCCGCGGCGACCGCATCCTCATCCCCCGCGGCGGCGACCGCATTCAGGTGGGCGACAACGTCATCGTCGTCACGCTGGAGCACGGCCTGCACGACCTGCGGGACATCGTGGAAGGGTAACGGGGGACAGAACGTATGAATTATGCGATCGTCTTTCGTCTGCTGGGCTATATCCTGATGATCGAGGGCGTTTTGCTGCTGCTTCCGGCGGTGACGAGCCTCATCTACGCCGAGTGGGCTGTCATGGGCGTGTTCCTGCTGACGGCGGCCATCAGTGCGGCGCTGGGCTGCGGGCTGCGGACCATCAAGCCCCGCAGCAAGGTGTTCTATATGCGGGAGGGCTTCGCGGCCACGGCGCTGAGCTGGATCGCCATCAGTATCGTAGGCGCTGTGCCCTTCGTCCTCACCGGCTGCATCCCGAACCCGGTGGACGCCCTCTTTGAGACGGTGTCGGGCTTCACCACCACCGGTGCCAGCATCCTGCCCGCCGTGGAGGGCCTGCCCAACGGCATCCTGTTCTGGCGCAGCTTCACCCACTGGATCGGCGGCATGGGCGTTCTGG
>OIZB01001515.1_pt1 | contig 12033 bp, 9 predicted proteins | sample 1588401 | NCBI WGS metagenome assembly OIZB01 (sample SAMN03283270) | human gut metagenome | biome: human-associated habitat; material: feces | host: Homo sapiens | place: USA | collected 2013
AGGCTTATGACGAGCAGCAGAAGTTTATTGCTGAAACGAAGGAGTTTATCGAACGGTTCAAGGGGACTTATTCAAAGACGTTGCAGGTGCAGAGCCGTGTCAAGATGCTGGAAAAGCTGGAACTGCTGGAGGTAGATGAGGAAGATACTTCCGCTTTGCGGTTGAAATTTCCGCCTTCGCCCCGTTCGGGAAGTTATCCGGTGATTATGGAAGGTGTCGGCAAAACGTATGGCAATCACGTGGTGTTCCGCAACGCAAACCTGACGGTGGAACGCGGGGACAAGGTTGCCTTTGTCGGGAAGAACGGCGAGGGTAAATCTACCTTGGTGAAATGTATCATGGGAGAGATTGCCGATTTCACCGGAAAGCTCCAATTAGGCCATAACGTGAAGATCGGTTACTTCGCCCAGAACCAAGCGCAGCTATTGAACGAGAACCTTACCGTTTTCGATACGATCGATTACGTAGCCCAAGGGGATATCCGTTTGAAGATACGGGATATCCTAGGTGCTTTCATGTTTGGCGGCGAGGCCTCCGATAAGAAGGTGAAAGTCCTGTCGGGTGGCGAGCGTACCCGTTTGGCGATGATCCGCTTGTTATTGGAGCCGGTCAACCTGCTGATTCTCGATGAGCCGACGAACCACTTGGATATGCGTTCGAAAGACGTGCTGAAAGACGCCTTGAGGGAGTTCGACGGCACGGTGATCGTGGTTTCCCACGACCGTGAGTTCTTGGATGGCCTAGTCGATAAGGTCTATGAGTTCGGTAACCAGAAAGTCGTCGAGCATTTAGGCGGCATCTATAATTTCTTGGAGCATAAGAAAATGGATAGCTTGCGTGAATTGGAACGTTCTACTGGGACGAGTACTTCCATGTCCGGTACCGGTGAGGCTCAGGTATCCCATAACAAGCTCTCCTATGAGGCAAGGAAGGAACTGAGTAAAGTGATTAAGAAAGCGGAGAAAGCTGTTGCCGAGGCCGAGGCCCGTCACGCCGCCGGAGCCGATGGCGTAAAGGCTCTGCAGGGTCTGGTCGGTCATCTTGGCAAGGTCATGCGTCCAGCCGTCGAGGCGGCTCTGCAGATAGGGGATGGAGTCGATATGCCCCAGCAGCGTCTGCAGCAGGCTTGCGCCGAGGCCGGCACACGCCCATGTGATGACGCCGCCGCTGCCGCCCAGCATGAGGATGGTGCCCACGATGGCCGTCGTCAGGACGATGCCCGACATATGCGGCTCCAGCACCAGCAGGCCCACCACCGGGACGAGGGGCAGCAGCGGGATGACCAGCTCCCGCACGATGCGCTGGTAGAGCCATTTCCGCACCGGGACCCGGCGGGGCGAGGAGGGGTCGAGCTTTTCCAGATGGGGCGCTTTCGCGGCCAGATGGGCCGTGAGCAGGATCATCTCGAACTTGGCGATCTCCGACACCTGAACCGTGACACCGGCCACACGCAGCCAGCGGCGGCAGCCGTTCAGGGGCGCACTGAAGAGCACCGCGATGAGCATGAGGATGCAGATGAAATAGCCCGGCCAGACCAGCCTGCGCAGGAAGCGGTGGTCGATGCGGGAGAAGAGCAGCATCGCCCCCAGCCCCAGCCCCAGACAGAACATCTGGGACTTGATGTAGTAGAAGCTGTCCCCCATCCGCAGATAGCCCGTGGTGTAGCTGGCGCTGAACAGCATGATCAGCCCGAACACGATGATGACCGCCAGCGTCGCCAACCAGTTGATGAGCACCTGCGGCCATGGGCCGGGGTCTTTCTGGACGATGGCAAACGGCTCAGACTTTTTTCTTCGGATGGTCGCCATCCGCACTCCCTCCTTATGGGCCGCTCAGCTGGCCCGCGCCGCCTGCAAGGTCAGCGCGAGGCCCAGCAGGGCCAGAACTCCAAAGATATAAAAGATATTCACCGGGTCAAAGCCCCGCTTCTCGAGCCAGCGGTGGAGCGGCGCAGTGCCAAACAGCTGCCGCCGCCCGCCGGAGGCCTTCCATACGACGATCTGCAACGCCACCATGCCGCCCTCCAGCCAGTAGGGCAGAGCCAGCGGCAGGGTCAGCCCGGGCCAGCCGATGCTCAGGGGCACACAGCCCAGCGCACCGGCCAGGAACTGGCATCCCACCGCGCCGGGGCGGAGCTTTGCGGGATAAAAGTTCCAGAGCAGAAAGGCCATCAGGGCCCCGGCCAGCGCCGCTGGGAGGACGCCCAGCGGGAACCAGCCCAGAAGCGTCATGGCCGTCATGAGGCCCAGCATGGCAATGAAAGCGCAGCCGCAGACCGTGCCGTCCATCCCGTCGGCGGTGCGGACGCTCTCGGCCAGCGCCACGAGGAGCACCAGCCAGACCGCCGGGGCCAGCGGCCCGAGGGTGCAGTAGCCAAGGCCCGGAACGGCCAGCCCGTCGGGCAGGCAGTCGTTCAGACCCAGCAGAGCCAGCACCAGCGCGCCGGAGGCCGCTTCCAGCCCCAGCCGCACCGGACGGCGCAGCCCCAGCGGCGAGCGATGCCGCAGCCGGGCCAGATCGTCCGCGAGGCCCACGCCCCCGAAGCAGAGCGCCCCGAAGAGGGCGATGAGCAGCCGGGTGGTCAGCAGGTTCTCGCTGCCCAGCAGCTCAGGCTGGGCAACGCAGGCCGCCGTCCAGCCGACGCCCACCGCCGCCATCGTGCCCGTCATGAGGCACAGCCCGCCCATCGTGGGCGGCTCGGTTTCCTTCTGAGGCTGCTGCCGGTCGTGGAACGCCCGGAGCAGCGGGGTCATTAAATTCCCGAGCGCCGCCGTGAGGAAAAATCCCAGCGTCGAGGCGACGATCAAGGCAAAACGAATCATAATAATACTCCAAGTATTTCTTTACTTCCCGCAGACGGGATAGAACAGGGCCAGCGCCTTTTCCAGCGCCATGCCGCGGCTGGCCTTGACCAGCAAAGCGTCTCCGGCCTTCATCCGGGCCAGCAGGGCGTCGGCCGCCTGCTGGTAGTCCCCGGCGTGGACCACGTCGGCAAGGCCCGCCGCCTTTGCGGCCTCCGCCGTCCGTGCAGCCTCGGGGCCGTAGGTGACGAGGGCGGTCAGCCCGGCCCCGGCCGCCTGACGGCCCAGCTCCTCGTGGGCAGAGGCGCTCATCTCCCCCAGCTCCAGCATATCGCCCAGCAGGGCGAAGCGGCGCTTGCAGGGGTACTCCCTGAACATGGCCAATGCGGCCTTCATGCTGTCGGGGTTGGCGTTGTAGCAGTCCTCAATGACATCCATGCCTCCTGCGTGGACCACCTTCTGGCGCATACCGGTCTGCTCGAAATCGGCCAGACCCGCGATAACACCCTCGGGCGCGAGGCCCAGACGGGTGGCGGCGGCATACGCGGCCAGCGCATTCGCCACGTTGTGACGGCCCATGGCGGGGATGGTCACTTCATAGCAGCCTGCGGCCCTGTCGCAGAGGGTGAAGGCCATGCCGTCCCCCTCCTGCCGGACGTTGAGGGCACAGACGTCGGCGCTCTCGTCGCCGAGGCTGAACCACACCGGACGGACGTGGCCGGGCAGAGCAGCTTTGCGGAGGAAGGGGTCGTCGCCGTTCAGCACGAGGGGCGAACCCTCCGCAAGGCCCGCGCAGATCTCCAGCTTCGCCTTGCAGATGTTCTCCTGACTGCCCAGATTGCCGATGTGGGACACGCCGATGCAGGTGATGATACCCACATCGGGCCGGGCACAGCGGGCCAGACGCTCGATCTCGCCTGCGTGGCTCATGCCCATCTCCACCACGGCGTATTCGGTCTCCTTCCCGATGCGGAACAGGGTGCGGGGCAGGCCCAGCTCGTTGTTCTGGTTGCCCTCGGTCTTGATGGTATCCCCAAAGCCCGCGATGGCGGCATAGGTCATCTGCTTGGTGGTGGTCTTGCCCACGCTGCCGGTAACGCCCACCACCTTGGGGTGGAACTGGCTGCGATAGTTCGCCCCCATGACCATCATGGCGTGGTAGCTGTCGGGGCTGATGACCGCCTTTTCTGCCGGGACCCCCTCCACCGGGTGGTTCAGCACAACATAGGCCGCCCCCTCTTCCAGCGCCTTGGCCGCGAAATCGTGGCCGTCGAACCGCTCGCCCGGAAAAGCCACGAAGATGCAGCCGGGGCAGACCTCGCGGCTGTCGGTGGTCACAAGGCCGATGGGCTGGCCGTCGGCGAAGCCCTCGGGGGCAAGGCCCTTCAAAAGCAGATCTGCTGCGATATGTTCCATAGATCATTCTCCCCTTATTAAGATGATGTAACGACTTCCGAAAGCCTCTCCCTTCGGGAGAGCCTCCCTCCATTATCCGCAGGTGATGGTAACGACGGTGCCCTTCTGGACACTGGCGCCTGCGGCCTCGCTCTGGCTCTGCACCGTGCCGGCGCTTTCCCCTGCCACCTGACAGTTCAGTCCGGCGGCGGTCAGCATCTGGCGGGCAAAGTCGGCGCTCTTGCCGCTGACGTCCGGCACCTCGGTGTGACTGCCGGAATAGGTATCGGTATACAGATAGATGGTGGTGCCGCTGGCCACTTCTGCCCCTGCATGAGGGTATTGATAGGTGACGACGGCGGCGGTCTGGCTGCTCTCGCTCTCCACCAGCTGGTGCTTGAGGCCCTTGTTGTTCAGAGCGACCTGCGCGTTGCTCCACTCCTTGCTCACGAGGTTGGGCACCTTCACGGTGGTCTGGCTGCGGTCGATGCCGTCGGTGGCGATGCCCAGATAGGGGGCGATCTCACTGATGATGTTGCCGACCACAGGCGCGGCCAGAATGGAGGAGTAGTCGGTGCGGGCGTTGTTGGGGTCGTCCAGCATGACATAGACCAGAATTTCCGGGTCGTTGGCGGGCAGGACCGCCGCGAAGGAGGCGACCTTCTTGTAGTCGCCGTCGGCGCGGCGCTCCATGTTCAGCTGCTCGGAGGTGCCGGATTTGCCGCCGATGCGGTAGCCTGCGACGTAGGCATTGGAGCCGCCGCCGCTGGTGGAGCCGTCGCCCACCTCGTACTCCATGATCTGGCGGATGGTCTCGCTGGCGCTCTCGCTGATGACCTGACGGCGGACGTTCGCGCCGACCTCCTCGACCACATTGCCGTTCTGGTCGGTGATCTTATCCACCACGTGGGGGGTGACAAGATAGCCGCCGTTGACCGCCGCCGAGATGGCGGTGCAGACCTGCAGCGGGGTCACGGCCATGGCCTGACCGAAGGCGGAGGACGCAAGCTGGACCTCCCCCAGCTGGTTCTTGGTGTAATACTTCATCATGCCCGTTTCATTGGGCAGGTCCACGCCGGTGCGCTCGGTGAAGCCGAAGGCGTCGAAGTAGTCATAAAAGACGCTGGAGCCGAGCCGCTGCCCCAGCTGGATGAAGTAGATGTTGCAGCTGTTGCGGAGGGCCTCGGCAAGGTTCTGGACCCCGTGAGACTTCTTTCCGGCGCAGTGGTAGGTCTCCTTCGCCACGCCGTAAGCACCGGAGCAGTTGAGGGTGGTGTAATAGGTGGCCTTGCCCGAGTCCACCCCCATCGCCGCCGTGATGACCTTAAAGACGCTTCCGGGGTAGTACAGCTCGGTGATGGCCTTGTTCTTCCACTGGATGTCACGGTAGGTGCCGGTGTAGTCCGGGTCCGGGTCGGGGACCTTCTTGCCGTTCTCGTCCAGCAGGAATTTTTTGGGGTCGTCCGGGTCCTTGAGGTAGATGGTATAGATCTCCGGCTCGGCCTGCACCTGCTCGCTCAGATAGGTCAGGTTCGCGCTGAAATCCAGCGGGTCATTGGGGTCGAAGTCGGGCTTGGAGGCCATTGCAAGGATGGCACCCGTCTTGACGTTCATGACGATGGCCGCACCGCGGTTCTCGACGTTGTTGGCGTAGACAGCCTCGTTGAGGTAGCGCTCCACCACCTCCTGCACGTTGACGTCCAGCGACAGCACCAGATTGGAGCCGTCCTTGGCGGCATAGGTGGTGGCGTTGGCGTCGGCGATGGCGTTGCCGTAGGCGTTGCGGCGGGTGATGGTGCGGCCGTTGACGCCCGCAAGGGTGGAGTCGTAGGACTTTTCCAGCCCATAGAAACCCTCGCCATCGCCGTTGCAGAAGCCCAGCACCGACGCGGCGAACGCACCGTAGGGGTAATCCCGCTGGAAGCTCTTGGACGAGGAGACGGAGATGCGGCCCTTCCGGACGGTGGTGCCGTCCTCCAGCGTCTTGGCCTTGGTGTGCTCTTTGTTGTAGGTGCTGACGTATTTCTCGATGGAGAGCTTGACGGCGTTGTTCACCTTGGTGGCAAGGACCTGATAGGAGGAGGTGTTCTTCGCCAGCGCGTCGTGGACGGTCTGGTACTGGGTCTGGTACTCCGCCGAAGAGGTGTCCACGCGGTCAAGGCTCTCCCCGTCGCCGGAGAGCAGCCGCAGGGTGATCTGACGGCTCACCTCAGCCAGCGTCGTCTCGTCCACCGTCTTGAGGACTTCGCCCGTCTCCTCGGCGGTCTGGCTGGTGAAGAGGGCCGTGGAATAGCTGGGGTCAGCCCAGATGGTCCATACTACGCTGGTAGAGGCCAGCGTAATGCCGGAGGCGTCGTAGATCTCGCCCCGCGTCGCCTGAATGGTGCTGTCCAGCAGCTGCTGCTCGGCCGCATACTGGCGGAAGGTCGCACCCTGTTCGATCTGGATCTTATACAGGCTGTAGGTCACGATGCCCGCAGCCGCCATGACAAAAAATACCGCCGCGCCGAAGCTGAAACGCCGCAGCCGTGCGCTGAGGCGCTCGTGCGGGTCGCTGCGGCGAAGGCGGTAGTAGACGTTCCTGTGCTGGTTTTTGGAGGGCTTGTTTTGCATGGTATTCTCCTGCAGAAACCAGAAAAGCGTGCGCTGCCGCACGCTTTTCTGTCTGTTTGCTTATTTTATGCTGCCGACGGAGGCCAGAACGGTCATTGCGCCGTCGTGCAGAAAATCCGTCCACTGGTGGACAGCCGACTCCCTGCGCACCAGCACGCTCTCGCTGTCGAGGCGGATGTAGGTGATCTGGCTCTGGTCCATCTTCATCAGGCCCAGACGACCGGCCACCTCTTCCACGCTGGTGATGTTGGTCTTGCTGTTGAGGACGCTGTTGTAGTAGGTGTACTGGCTTTGCTCGCTCACCAGCTCTGCCTTGGCCTTCTGGATCTGGTCGTTGACCTCCACCAGCTGGGCCTCGCTCCAGAGCAGGCTGACCGCAAGGCCCGCCAGCAGTGCCATCGAGATCAGCTGAAGCAGATGCTGCATGGCCGCCTGGACTGGGTTGAGACGGCGCTTGCCGCCCTTTTCCACCCGCAGCGCGACCTTGCGCTGCGTCTGAGGTGCTTTTCTGCGGCGCACCTCAGACGACATATCATAGGCTGGCTGACCCATAGTGATCTCCTCCTCTCACCCTGAGCGGTGCCCTGTCCGGCTCAGAGCTTTTCCAAAACGCGCAGGTGGGCAGAACGGCTCCGCCGGTTCTCCTCCAGTTCCTGCTGGTCGGCCTCGATAGGCTTTCGGGTAATGAGCTTTGCTTTCGCCTTGCCGCCGCACACGCAGACCGGGAACTCCGGCGGGCAGGTGCAGGCCGTGGACCAGCGGCGGAATTTGTTCTTCACCAGCCGGTCTTCCAGCGAATGGAACGTGATGACGCACAGCCTTCCGCCCGGGGCAAGGTGGTCGAAGATGGTGTCCAGCCCCTCCTCCAGAGCGTCCAGCTCATGGTTGACTGCGATGCGCAGCGCCTGAAAGGTACGCCGCGACGGGTTCTTATTCTTGCGCCGCTCTGCCGGCGGCATGGCGCTGGCCACGATGTCGGCCAGCTGTAAGGTCGTCTCGATGGGGGCCTTCTCCCGAGCCTCCACGATATGCCCGGCGATCTGCCATGCATAGGGTTCCTCGCCGTAGTCCCGCAGGATGCGGGCAAGCTCTTCCCGGCTGGCGGTGTTCACGAGGTCTGCCGCCGTCTCCCCCTGCTGGCTCATCCGCATATCCAGCGGAGCGTCCGCCCGGTAGGAAAAGCCCCGGGCCGCGTCATCCAGCTGATGGCTGGAAACGCCGAGATCCAGCAGCGCACCGTTGATCTTCTCGATGCCGAGACCCTCGAGGGCTTGTCCGGCATAGCGGAAATTGATCTGCACCACGGTGGCCGGAAGCCCCGCCAGACGCGCCCGGGCGGTCTGCACCGCGTCGGGGTCCTGATCCAGCGAGACGAGCCGCCCGCCCTTTGTGCCGTCGAGGCGGAGGGCGATCTGGCGGGAGTGCCCCGCGCCGCCCGCCGTGCCGTCCAGATAAATGCCTGCCGGGTCGATGTTCAGTCCGTCGAGGCACTCGTTCAGAAGCACGGGGATATGCTCAAACGAGGCCGGGTCGAACTGCGCCATCTCTTCTTTCTGTGTCATCGTGCCCAGCCTCCCTTTGTTTCGTGTTCCGAGCCGTCCGATACGCCGGACATCTCTCCGGGAGTTTGTCCCGTTCAAGTGCTGTCAAGATACCTGACGACTCTATTTTATTGTAGCAAATCACAGCGCTGAATGCAAGTTTTTTCCTTCGCTTTTTTCCTACAAAATCGCACAAAAAAAGCCCCTGCGAATCGTCACTTTGACTCGCAGGGACTTGGAAGCCCTCTTATGCGCCGCGGCGGGGCGTCTGGCGCAGGTTCGCACGGACATTTTTCACCTGTGCGGCGTTCTCGGCCATGGTCTCCTCGGTGGTTTTCAGCATATTGTCGCAGTAATCCGTCACGGTCTGGCGGACGGTGCGGGCCTCGGTCTGGGCGGCGGAGACGATCTCCGACGCACGCTGCTGGGCGGCGCGGACGATCTCGGCCTCGCTCACAAGGATGCGGGCACGCTCTTCGGCCTTCTTCACGATGGCCTGCGCCTGTGCGTTGGCCGACTCGATGAGCTGGGCACGGTCGCTGACGATGGACTGGGCCTGCCGCAGCTCCACCGGCAGGTTCGCGCGGATGTCGTCGAGATAATCCCGGATCTGCTCCACATCCACGATGCGCTTGCCGCCCGAGAGGGGCATCCCCGTGCTCTCTTCCAGCAGATCCTCAATGGTATCCAAAAGCTCGTTGACGTTCATCAGGCTTCTCCTTCTTCCTCGGCGGCGTCTGCCACCGGCTTGCCATATTTCCAGAGCAGGACCTTGCCGTACTTGTACTGCTTTTTCAGCTGCAAGCCGCCCACCTCAGCGGGGAGGACGAGCTTCGTTTCGCTCTCGCAGATGACGATGCCGCCGGGGGCGACGCACTTGTCCACGAGGGGGAGGATGTTTTCCAGCGTGCCGTTGTGGAAGGGTGGATCCAGCAGCACCAGATCGAACTGCTCCCGGCAGGCAGAGAGGAAGCGCGCTGCCTCGCCGATGTTGACCCGGCTGCGGTCAAAGACGCCGCAGCTCTTGCAGTTCTTCATCACGATGCCGACGGCCTCGCGGTTCTCATCCAGAAATACACACCGGGCAGCGCCCCGGCTCAGCGCCTCAATGCCCAGCTGGCCGCTGCCTGCGTACAGGTCCAGCACACGGGCACCGGGCAGGTCGAACTGGACGATGCTGAACATCGCCTCCTTCACCTGATCGAGGGTGGGGCGGGTAATATCCGTGCCGGGCAGCGCTTCCAGCCGTCTGCCGCGGGCTTCTCCTGCAATGACTCGCATGTTTTGGCCTCCTTTGGTCTTTCCTGTTATCGTAACTTCATATTATCGTCATACCGCCGCTCTTTGTCAAGGGCAGCGCCAAGATTCGTTGCGTTCCGGGCCTGAATGTGCTAAAATTATCCCAGAACGCCGCTTTTTCGGGCGTAAGAAGGAGAGTATACATCATGAAAGTCCTGCTCATCAACGGCAGCCCCCACGAAAAGGGCTGCACCTATACCGCACTGACCCTCATCGCCGGAGAGCTGAACTCTGCCGGCATCGAGACGGAGATCCTGAACGTCGGCACCAAGCCCGTGGGCGGCTGCATCGGCTGCGGCGGCTGTGCCGCCGGCAAGGGCTGCGTCTTCGGCGGCGTGGTCAACGAGGCCATCGAGAAGGCCAAGACCGCCGACGCCTTCGTCTTCGGCACGCCGGTGCACTATGCTTCTGCCTCCGGCAACATGACCAGCTTCATGGACCGCCTCGCCTACGCAGGCGGCAAATATCTGGCCTACAAGCCCGCCGCCATCTGCTGCTCGGCCCGCCGCGCCGGTACGACGACCACCCTCGACCAGCTGGTAAAGTACCCCGAGTTCTTCCATATGCCGCTGGTGAGCGGCTCCTACTGGCCGATGGTCCACGGCTCGAACCCGGAGCAGGTGCTGCAGGACGCCGAGGGCTGCGCCGTGATGCAGGAGCTGGGCCGTAACATGGCATGGCTGCTCCGATGCATCGAGGCGGGCCGGGCCGCCGGCATCGACCACCCGGAGAATCCCCGCCGCCCGATGACGAATTTTATCCGATAAACCTCTCAGTCAAAGCCTGACGGCTTTGCCAGCTCCCCTACCGAGGGGAGCCTCTGGCGAAGAGGAAAAGCTTTGCGAAATGCTAAGGCCTCCCCTCTTTAGGGGAGGTGGCACGCCGTAGGCGTGACGGAGAGGTTTTCTCCAAGGGGCTGCTTTCCCGCCGGGGGAGCGCCCCCTTCTTTTTTGAATTTTTATTCCAAAACCGATAAAAACCGGCCCGGATTCTTTTTTCGTTCATAACTTTGTGGTAGCATAAGAGCAAAAGTATTCTTTGCCACGGAGAGCATTTGTGATGGAACACTACGATTGGAATGACGGCTGGCAGTTCACCCCGGTCTTCGACCCCGCCATCGTGCGGCCGGAGTCCCCGGAGCTGGAGCTGGAAGAGGTGCGCCTGCCCCACACGGTCAAGACCCTGCCCTACAATTACTGCAATGAGAACGACTACCAGAAGCTCTCGGGCTACCGGCGGGAGTTTTTTGCGCCCAGAGAGTGGGAGGGCCGCACCGTCCTGCTCACCTTCGGGGCCGTGGCCCACGACGCCACGGTGTTCTGCAACGGGCGGCGGGTGTTCCACCACAGCTGCGGCTACACCGCCTTCACGGTAGACCTGACCAGCGCCCTCCATCTGGGCCAGAAAAACGTGGTGGCCGTCCGCTGCGACAGCCGCGAGGACCTGAACATCCCGCCCTTCGGCGGGCAGATGGATTTTCTCACCTACGGCGGCATCTGCCGCGCCGTCTGCCTTGACGTCAAGGAGACTGCCTACCTGCGGGACATCTTCATCGAGACGAAGGCCGAGGGCGGTTTCCGCATCTACACCGCCACCGTGGGCGAGACGGTAGGCTGCACGCTGCAGGCCGAGATCCGCAGTTCCTCGGGCAGCCGGGCTTTTTATACCGGTGAGCTTTCGCTGCCCATCACCGGCGCGCTGAACAGCGTCCATCCGTGGAGCATCGAACACCCCACCCTCTACACCCTCACCGTCCGGCTCATCCGGCCCGGCACCGGCGGTCTGCCCGACCGGGTGCTGGACGAAAAGAGCTGCCGCTTCGGGTTCCGCACCTTACAGTTCGTGGCCGGGGGGCTTTATCTCAACGGCCAGCGGGTGGAGCTGCGGGGCCTCAACCGCCCCCAGAGCTACGCCTATCAGGGCTATGCCATGCCTGACAGCATCCAGCGTCTGGACGCCCAGCTGTTGAAAAAGCAGCTGGGCTGCAACGCCGTCCGGCTCACGATGCCCCCCAGCCCCGCCTTCCTCGACGCCTGCGACGAGCTGGGTCTGCTGGTCTTTGTGGAGATGCCCGGCTGGCAGTATGTGGGCGACGACATCTGGAAAGCGCAGGCGCTGCAGAACTGCCGCGAGATGGTCTGCCAGTGCCGCAGCCATCCCAGCATCTTCCTCTGGGGCGTCCGGGTCTGCGGCAGCGCCGACGACGAGAGCTTCTATAAGCGCACCAACGAGACGGTCCGCCGCCTCGACCCCACCCGCCCCACGGCGGGCACCCGCAGCACCCGCCGCAGCCAGCTTCTGGAGGACGTCTACGCCTACACCGACTACTCCTACCGGGGCCGGGGCGTCGGCTGCGAGGCCCGCACTGCCGTCACCCCCGACCC
>OIZB01001518.1_pt1 | contig 12024 bp, 4 predicted proteins | sample 1588401 | NCBI WGS metagenome assembly OIZB01 (sample SAMN03283270) | human gut metagenome | biome: human-associated habitat; material: feces | host: Homo sapiens | place: USA | collected 2013
TGTGTGAGAAAGCTGTATATCGACATTGCAAGGAGCAAAGAGAAGTATATCCCGGTGATGAGTGATTTTTACGATATCCTTATGGCACAGCCGGAGGACGAGGCAAAGGACATTGCATTGTCATTGGAGCTTTTTGTAAATGGTTCACTTAACATCTTCAACCATCAGACAAATGTGGATGTGGATAACAGATTCACAGTATATGGCATCAGGGACTTAGGTACAGAGCTTAGTCCTATCACAATGCTTGTCATGATGGAGTCCATTCAGAACAGGATTGTTGAGAATGGTAAGAGAGGCAAGGCAACATGGCTCTATATTGATGAGTTCCATGTCTTACTTAATTCCGAGTATTCTGCAAAATATCTGCAGCAGCTCTGGAAGAAAGTGAGAAAACAGGGAGGTCTTTGTACCGGTATCACGCAAAATGTAGTCGATCTGTTGCAGAATTACACAGCAACCACAATGCTTGCAAACTCTGAGTTTGTGGCACTTTTAAAGCAGGCGAATACAGACAGTTCCAAGATGGCGGAGGTTATCGGAGTATCAGAGGCACAGCTTAGATTTGTAACCAATACTGCATCTGGAATGGGACTTATCAAGTGTGGTTCTGTGGTGATTCCGTTTGATAATCAGATAAGTAAGGATACGGATTTGTATAAGCTGTACAATACCAACATTCACGAGATAATTGAGATGAAAAAGCATGCAAATGAAAAATGTTAATTCTTTATGAAGTCATGAATTTTGGATTGACATATTTTCATATGACAGGTAATATAATATTAAAGACAGGCAACTTGAGTGTCTGCCAAGCGGCAAAGTAAGGTGTTGTGCCAGAGAGCAGTGCCTTATGAGCTTTATAAGGGTTTGACATTTACCACAATCTGGCTAGAGGTTAATCCTCGAAAGAAAATGTTAGAAGGGCTCTGCTTATGCAGAGCCTTTCTTAATCTAAGGATGTAGTGGAGAACTGTAATGAGGAATGTTTTAGATTGCATAAATGCATTTATTCCGCTATTATCAACCGAATATGAGCTTGTACTAGGGAGAAAAGGTGTTTCAGTTACATTAAGAATTTCATTTGATAAAAAAGATTGTTTTCATCTTATGGGATTACAATATCTGGTAGACAGACCTGAATTGAGCCGAGACAGAGGCAGAGTATTTGATGAGATAGCAGATGGAACAATTACAATTGAAAAAATAGAGTCATCAGATTTTTATAATAAGATAGAGCAAAGAGTTCATTTCCTGCCATTGCTTGAACAAATGATTGATAGTAATGATACTGTGTTTAAGTATAATAAGAAAGCAAATATGTATTCAATGATTGAGGCTGATTATCTTATGGAAAACAACGTGGAGAGCAGGAATCTATTTTTGTTTTTATCTAATGATGAAGGAGATAATTATTTCTGTCGTTCATTTTTTCCAGAGGAAAAGATGGATTATTCAAAAATCAAGCATCGTGGACACTTCTTTATAAGAAAAAGATTGATTTATCAACCAGAATAGAGACAGTTCTTTACAATAGAATCAAATAGATTTTTACATAAGCCATTTGGACTAATCATCCAGATGGCTATTTTTTTACCCATTTTTGGGTAATGGATGTAGAAAGAAGGTGAGAACAATGAAGATAAAGAAAGTGGATGACAAACCAATGGTCATTCACACCAAGGAGAAAGCCAAGATTCATGCCCACGAGCCAAAGGGTGCCAAGATTAAAGGCAGCAACATCTATACAGTAGAGAGAGGTCCGAAAGTGCATGATGCTAAAGCCAATGAAATGGATAAAAAAGCATCTGCAAAATTAATGCTTCAGAAAAGTGCTGGTGGAAAGCGTACTTATAGAAAGAGTACCATTCATCAATCGGAGGCTAAGGATAAAGGTCTTTCTAGGTTTAAGCGTAACATCAGAGAGTCAGGAACTTCCATCAAGACCAAGAACACCAATCTTCACATTGCAGGAAGAACAGGAGCACTTGCAGCTGGGGCAGTAACGGAGCAGGTGGAGGGCGGGCAGGAGATATCGCAGGCAGCATATCTTGCATATGAATCAAGCCGACCTGTTACCGGAACTGCTTCCAAGGGTGCAGCACTTTTCAGGAAAAAGGCGGCAGCCGAGGCAAGAAAGCGTATCAAGAAGGTAGAGGCAGGAAAGAAGCTGGCAAAAAGGACAGCAAAGAAAGCTGCCAAAGATACTGCCAAGACTGTAGCTAAAGAGACGGCAAAAGAAACAGCAAAGACTACTGCTAAGGTTGCAACAAAAACTGCGACAAAGGCAGCTGCTACGGCGGCAGGAACAGCGGTTGCACCGGGAGTTGGCACGGCAATCGGCATGGCAGCCGGATATGCTGCAGGTGTGTCCATAGAGGTCAAGGATGAAAAGATGACCAACCGGAGCAGGAAGATAAAGTTCTTTCTGGATAAGATGAGAGCACAGGAGAATCAGACGGACAGCGTGGCAAAGCTGGTAAAGGATCTGATTGTGCGAAAAGCGATTACCTGGGTAAAGGCAGCTGCACCGATTATCGGATTGGTGCTTTTATTACTTGTTCTTGTAGTTGCCATGATTGCGGTTCCGGTTATAGCGGTGATAGCAATCCTTTACAATTCTCCATTTGCTTTATTCCTGCCACCACTTGAATCAGGAGATACCGTGCAGACAGTAACGAGTGCTTATGTGCAGGAGTTTAACGGGGATGTGAATACGAAAGTGAATGAGCATACCGGATATGACCTTGGAGAGCTTGTATATGTGGATTATGAAGGTATGGAAGAAAACCCAAGCAATTACTATGACATCATGGCAGTCTATATGGTCAAGCATGGTGTCGGAGATACTGCAACAGTCATGAATGATACTTCAAAAGGCTGGCTGCAGGCAGTTGTAAATGATATGTGTTCATACACTACAAGTACAGGAACGAAAGATGTGGAAGAAACAGATGCAGATGGCAATGTAACTACTTCCACGAAGTCAGTTTTGTATGTGAATGTCACGCTGAAATCTTATCGGGATATGATTTCGGTCTATGGATTTAATTCTGATCAGGTGGAAATGCTTGAGCAGATCATGAGTCCGGAGTTTATGGGACAGCTTGGATATGCTGGAAGCGGAAGTGGCGGCGGAGGCGGAAGTCCGGGAGTAAGCTCCATGACTGAGGATGAAATCAATGCCATCCTAAACGAAATTACAGACAGCAAGCAGAAAACAGTCTGCTCCTATGCACTACACAGAGTTGGTTTTCCTTATAGTCAGGATTTAAGAGACAGCGGTAACTATTATGACTGCAGTTCCTTAGCCTATTATTCATGGAAGGATGCAGGCGTGGATATTAGTTACGGTGGGGCAACCACAGCGGCAGCGGAGGCACAGGGACTGGATGAAGCCGGAAAGACAGTCTCCTTTGATGAGTTACAGCCGGGAGACCTTATCTTTTATAGTTTTACAAGCAATGGAAGATATAAGAACATCAGCCATGTGGCAGTATATGTCGGAAATGGCAAAGTGGTAGAGGCACTTAATGAAAGTCTTGGTGTGGTTTACCGGGATGTGGCAAGCACAGGAAAGATTGTTGTGATAGGAAGACCATAACAGGAAATTTGCAGAGAGGGCATAGTCTCTCTCTGAGACTGGAGGTAAGAATGGATTTAAAAGATATGATACTGGTAACAGAAAACGACAGGGGAACAGAGACAAATATGCTGATGACTCTGGATGATTATAAGAGTTTTATAGCAGTTGATGACATGTCAGAGCTTGCAGACAATTTGTTGCAGCTTGGAAGAACACTTGGTGAAGCAGATAACTTCGCAGAGTATTACAGGGCAGCAAATGTAACTGCATCTGCGAGATTCTGTCTGGATGATATTCAGCTGGGGCACTTTCTTCAGGGACTTTATAACGATTCCAAAGAATTTCGGTTTGATAAAGAAGCCAGTTCTTCTGAATGTGTTGCAAAGCTTAAGGAGATTGGAATGACCGATAAGGGCTGGGTGGATGATTTTAACCTGCATTATGAAAGTGTGGACAGATCATTTGAAAGGGGACAGACATTTCATAACTTCAATGACCATGATTACATGGTGCTTGAAGCATTATCACCAAGGAATCTCGTGGTGATGGATATGAAGTCAGGTTCTCTTACAATCGCCCTTGGTGCGACAGAGTATAAGCGTTATCCGAAGGATGAGAAGCCTACAAAGGACAATACCACAATCGGGGTATCGTGGGAGCATGGCATTTATCTCGGTTCCACACTCTCAACCACGAATTTCAAGGCATACAAGAGGGAGTATGGCACACCGGAAAAGATAGAGGATATCTATGATTACAGGGCAAAGCTAAAGCAGAAGTTCTATTTTTATCAGGATATGTCAAAGGATGATGATGTGCCAAAGAAACTGCAGAATGATTTCCTTCACCAGATGTATGAGGATTTCGGAACGATTGAAGAGGACTGTTTTTACGACAGGCTGGAAGATGGAAAGTACGATGAGGGCTTTAAGGAAAGACAGGTAAAGGAAGAAAAGTGCCGGTGATGAGATTTTTACAGGAGGCGATATCATATGGAACAGGAATTTGATGTTGAGATAAAAGAAGTGCTTTCACGAGTACAGAAAGTAAAGGCAGAGTCGCTTGACGATGCCATCAATAAGGCAATGGATATGTATTATGCAGAGCAGATAGTCCTTGGAGCAGAGGACATGAAGGGAGTTGATTTTGCGCCTATCAGCGAAGGTCAGCTCCCTTCTTCATTAAAAGAAAACGGAGGAAAAGCAAGATGAAAAGTGATTCAACAACAGTAATTAAGAACATGGAGTTTTTAGTAAAGGAACTTCATAAGGAGTGGGACAGATCGGGTACTTCTAAGGCATCCGTTATTATTTCCCTTGAGGAAGTAGATGGTATCAATGATAAGTTAAAAGAGATTATCTATCAGACACAGAAGTCAGTCGATGAGGATGAGCTGACCTTTAAACAGAGCATTGCAAAGTCCAAGGAGTGCTATGTGCTTCTTCGTGTGGTGCGTAAGATTGCAAAGAAAAAGGATAAATGCGAAAAACAGGCAATCGACAATGAATTTGCAATCGAGCTGGATAAGGATGAGTTAAAGCTCTTTAAGGGATTGTTTGCAGAGATGTTTAAGTAGAGGAGGACAAAGGTATGGGCGTTGATATGAAGGTCAAAGCGATATACGATTCTGAAATTGGTAACATCACCAGATCAGAAAAGAACTGGAAGGATGTGTTAAAGGTCGCAGGTCAGTTATACCGCTATGAATTTGACAATATCGTTATGGTAACAGCTCAGAGACCTCCGGAAAAAAGCACACTCATGGCAGATTATGATACCTGGAAAAAGGTGGGAAGATATGTAAAGCGTGGTGCGAAAGGCTGCGCTATCTTCCCGTCAAGGGCACTGAATCCACGCATGAGGTATATCTTTGATATCAGTGATACCGGAGGGAAGAATGTTAAGCTGACATGGGACCTTGAGGGAGAAAATCTTAAAGATTATGTGGATTTTCTCGTATCAGAAGGTCAGATTGAGCAGTACGATAACAGCAACAGGGAGTCTCTAAAAAATACACTAAAACAGTTTACAGGAACAGATGTTTGGCTTATAATAAAAGAAGAGTTCGGAGACCGAATGACCGAGCTCATGCAGCTATCAGGTAGTGTGATAAAGGAAGAAAGTAAGAAACGCAATGGCTTACAGCAGGAAATGGACATGGAGCAGCTTGTATATGCAAGTGTCATGTATGCTGTAGGGACGAGATGCGGATTTGACTTATCTGTGCAAGAACAGGATTTCAGTCAGATCGTAAATATCAAAGACGAAGAGATCATTTACCGTCTTGGTTCCATTGTATGCGATGTCTCCTGTAGTGTTCTTAGAGAATTTAGTCGTAACTTAAAGGCAATCGAGAGCGAAAGGAGAATTGGATATGTTAGAAGAAATGACTTACAAGGAAGTGGACGGACTGCTTTATCCGCAGATAGAGATGCCGGACGAGACGGAGGATCTCACGAAGCTGGGCAAATACGGAAGGATGGCGATGAACTATCTAAAGGAGAACGAGCCGGCAAGATACAAGACGCTGATGAGATTCGGGAAGATGTACGAGAAGATGTCAGCGGTAGAGGAGGAAGCGAACCAGCTGTACGACCAGCTGGAGATGCAGTATCTGGCGAAGCACAAGCCACAGAATCCGTCATCGACAATGGAGATGTGGAAGATAAGAGAGCAGGCGAAGATGCAGGCAGAGGAAGTGGTACTCCATCAGATAGTGATGCGATTCCACTAGAATCAGATGATACAGAACTGAATAGGGAACTTGATGAAATCAATTCATTGGGTGTTAGTAAGGAAGCCGAATATACACAGGCTTCCTTTTTTTTCGACCAGAACGGGCAGGCAAGCATTGGCACCATTCATACTGAGGACGAAAACAATAATCAGTTTATGCGTCAGTTCGAGCAGGACAGAAAAGCTGCATTAGCAGGTAAATACAATTATCTGAATCCCAAAAAGTCTGCAACAGTACCAGGTGAGTATATCAAACAGGTGCTTATGAGAGGTACAGGCTTTGTCGGTGGCAAGGGCAGGGTATGCAAGATTTTTGAAACAGAGATTGATGCAGGAACCAGGGCAAAGCGTATCAAAGCAGAGTATGGTCAGGGAGGTGCAGGCTGGCCGGTTGACGGACTAGGGCTGCACGGATATGACACATTTCATGGGAATGGACTGCGTTTTCAGTGGCGAGATGAGGATGGAGAGGTTGAAGGATATGTTTCGTGGAAAGATATCGAAAAAGAGCTTGGTGTCCTTATTCTTACAGGGGAATACCAGTCTGAGACACCTCGTATTGATGAGCTTGCGATGGACGGACTCCGTGAGGATGATGAGGTCATTGATGCCGAATATCAGGAAGTGGAACCGGAAGAGGCAGAATCAGAGATTGATGATTATGCAATACCGGATGAGCCGGAGAGCTATGCTTCTAACAGAGATTATGTAAGTGTAAAAGGCATGACACCACAGGAAACTGCCGATGAAGACCGCATGGTAACACAGGCAGAATATGGTGCAGAGATAGAAGCTGAAACAACTGAAAAAGATCCATCAGAGCTTCAGTATATTACACCGATTGATTATGCCAAGCGTATTGCAGAGCTTGATGAAGACCTGCGTGATGCGGCGGAGATTCTTGTAACAGATTGCAGCTGCTACACTCCGTTTAGGGCATTCCTTATGGATGTGGTGCAGTCTGATTTTGCATTTATGCCCAATAAACTTGACCTTATCAGGGATATTGCATTAGGGACAGATAATGCAGAAAGAAAGGCATATTCCAACAATAAGTATGGTCTTGTGGAGTACTCAATCAGAAGCGGATATGTGAAGATCAGCTATAAGAACAGGAATGGTGTGCGTAAGGAAGGTGCTCTCGATTGGCGTGAGTTATATGAAATCTTATCTTATATGGTAAAACAGCCATTTTACTGCGGAGAAGACCAGAAGAAGTATTATCAGGAGACAAAGCAGAAGGCTGACAGGGATAAGATGAATCCGGTCTATAAGAGATTCTTTGATATCGAGGATAGTGTAAAAGCCAATCGTCTTGAAACCAGGGAAAGAGCAATAGCGAATGGCTGGGAAACCAAGATTGATGAGAATGGACATGTGGTTTCAGATGATGCAGTATCAGTATCTGTGGATGATATTCAGGCTGATACAGAATCACAGGAAACTGTAGATTTTACACCAAAGCAGGAACCAGTACAGCAAGTAGAAAGTCTTGAAAATGAGAAGAATGTTGACAGGCAGACGAAGCACAACTTCCACTATAATCTCTGGGAAATGGAAAAAGGTGGAGCTAAGACCAGATACCAGTGGAATATGGATGCAATCCGTACTTTAAAGCAGATTGAATCAGAAAACAGGATTGCCACACCGGAGGAGCAGAAAGTTCTGTCGAAGTTTGTCGGATGGGGCGGACTGTCACAGGCATTTGACGAGGAAAACGCAGGCTGGAGCAAAGAGTACAAAGAACTCAAAGAGATGTTATCGGATGAAGAGTATGCTGCAGCTAGGTCAACAGTAAACAATGCCTTTTACACTTCACCGGAGATTGCCATGTGCATAAATTCGGCACTTGTCCAGTTTGGTTTCAGAGGCGGCAATGTATTAGAGCCATCTATGGGTATCGGTAACTTCTTTGGAAGTATGCCGGCACCTATGCAGAGAAGTAATCTGTATGGGGTGGAGCTTGACAGCATTTCAGGAAGAATTGCAAAGCAGCTTTATCAGAATGCCAATATCAGTATCACAGGATTTGAGAATACCACATATCCGGATAACTTCTTTGATGTGGTTGTCGGAAATGTGCCATTTGGTGATTATAAGGTATTTGATCCAAAGTACAACAAGTATAACTTCCGTATCCACGATTATTTTCTGGCAAAAGCACTTGATCAGGTAAGACCGGGAGGCATGGTTGCAGTAATCACCACAAAGGGAACACTTGATAAGGCAAATCCTACTATCCGAAAGTATCTGGCTGAAAGAGCAGAGCTTGTGGGAGCAGTAAGACTTCCGAATACTGCATTTAAAGATAATGCAGGAACCGAAGTGACAGCAGATATCCTGTTTTTGCAGAAGAGGGAGAGAAAGATTGATATTGAACCTGACTGGGTACACCTTGGTGTAACTGAGAATGGCATTGCAGTCAACTCTTATTTTGCAGAGCATCCGGAGATGATGCTTGGATCTATGGAATATGACACAAGGATTTACGGACAGGACAGCAGATATACAGTCTGTGTGAATAATGATGAGAACTTCAATATGTATGAGACTCTCAATAAGTCTATCGGTAATATCAAAGCCCAGATGACAGATTTTGAGAGAGTGGCAGATGAGGCGGAGCAGACGGAGGAAGTTATCCCGGCTGATCCGAATGTGAGAAACTACACTTACACATTTTTTGAAGGAAAACTCTATTACAGGGAAAATTCCGAGATGGTAAAAAAAGAAGTATCACAGACTGCCGAGGAGCGAATCCGATGCCTTGATGAAATCAGACAGATAACAAGAGAGCTGATTGATATCCAGATGGATGGCTGCAGCGAGGAGGAGCTTTCTGATAAGCAGAGACTTCTTAATGTAAAATATGATGCCTTCGTAAAGCAGTATGGAGCCATTACTTCAAAAGCAAACAGAATAGCATTCAGGGATGACAGCGATTATCCACTTCTTTGCAGTCTTGAGGAAGTAAACGAAGATGGGGAGGTGAAAAAAGCGGATATGTTTTATAAGCAGACGATTAAGGCAAAGACAGTCATAGACAGAGTGGAGACCGCTGTGGAAGCATTAAATGTATCCGTCAATGAATTTGGATATGTAAATCTTGCCTATATGCTTTCTATCTATGAGCCGGATATTACAAATGCAAAGGAAGAACTTGCAGAAAAGTCCGGACAGACAGTGGATGAGATAACGCTAAGTGATGATGCATTAGCAGAGCTTAGAAGGGCAGTCCTTGTGGAAGAGCTGGACGGACTGGTTTTCCTAAATCCAGACCGCTACAACGAGAACAATCCCGACATTGGCTGGGAGACAGCAGACGAGTATCTTTCGGGAAATGTGAGAGACAAACTTCGTGTAGCAAAGGCTATGGCGGCTGATACAGACAATCCGCAGGCAGAAAGATTTGCAGGAAATGTGGCAGCACTTGAAAAGGTGCAGCCGGAATGGATTGAAGCCTCGGATATTGATGTAAAGATTGGTACGACATGGATTGAACCGCTTGATTATGAGCAGTTTATCTATGAACTTCTCAATACGCCAAGGCGTGCAAGGGAAGTCAGAAGCCAGTTTTACAATACAGGCATTCAGGTACACTTAAATAAGATGAGCATGGAATGGTTCATTGAGAATAAAAGCATGGATAAGCATTCAGTGGCAGCTACTAAGACTTATGGTACAAGCCGCATGGATGCTTATTCTATTTTTGAGGATACGCTGAACCTAAAGACTGTAACAGTCAGGGACAGGATTGATGATGGTGATGGCAGGTATCATTACGAAGTCAATAAGAACGAGACAATGCTTGCAAGGGAAAAGCAGAACATGATCAAGGAGAAGTTCAAGGAGTGGCTGTTTGCAGAGCCGGAGCGAAGACAGAAGTATGTGGAGTATTACAACGAGACATTTAACAACATCCGCCTGCGTGAGTATGACGGAAGCCACTTACAGTTTCCGGGAATGAATCCGGCGATTGAGCTAAAGCCCCATCAGAAGAATGCGGTGGCAAGAATCCTTCTCGGAGGAAACACCCTGCTGGCACACTGTGTCGGTGCCGGAAAGTCCTTTGAGATGATGGCTACCTGCATGGAGCAGAAGAGACTAGGACTTGCCAATAAGACGATCATGGTTGTTCCAAAGCCGCTTATCGGTCAGACTGCATCAGAGTTTTTAAGGCTTTATCCGTCAGCAAATATCTTAGTTGCCACAGAGCGTGATTTTGAAAAGAGCCGTAGAAAGCAGTTTGTATCAAGGATTGCAACAGGTGACTATGACTGTATCATCATGTCGCACTCGCAGTTTGAAAAAATCCCGATCTCAGCAGAGAGAAAGGAAAGAATGCTCAATGAGCAGATTGATGAAATCAGCTATGCGATTGATGAGATGAAGGAGCGTAACGGAGAGCGATGGACTGTAAAACAGATGGAAAGCCAGAAGAAAAAACTGGAGGAACAGCTGAAATCCTTGTCAGATGAGAGCAGGAAGGATGACCTTATTACCTTTGAGGAACTGGGTGTGGACTCTATCATGGTAGACGAAGCACATAATTTTAAGAACCTTGCGATTTTTTCAAAGATGAATAATGTGTCAGGTATCAGCAGCAGTGGAGCAAAGAAGTCAACGGATATGCAGCTTAAATGCCAGTATTTGTCTGAGATAAATGATGGCAGAGGCATTGTATTTGCAACAGGTACACCAATATCCAATACCATGTGTGAGATGTATGTCATGCAGCTTTACTTGCAGAAAGCGGCACTTGAAGAGATGGGGATTTATCACTTTGATTCATGGGCAGCGAACTTTGGTGAAGTGACAACCGCACTGGAGCTTACTGTAGAGGGAAGCGGTTTCCGTTTTAAAAGCAGATTCAATAAGTTTACGAATCTGCCGGAGCTTATGAATATCTTCCGTGAGGTAGCAGATGTGCAGACCGCAGACATGCTTGACCTTGATGTGCCGGCACTTCGTGGTGGGAAGCCTATCATAGTGGAGTCAGAGCCTGACTGGTATGTAAAGCAGGTTATGGAAGACTTTGTTGTGAGGGCAGAGCGTATCAGAGGTGGTGGAGTTGATCCAAGTGTGGACAACTTCCTAAAGATTACTCATGAGGCAAGATTACTCGGAACAGATGCAAGGCTGATTGATAAGGACGCACCAAGTAATCCTGACGGAAAGCTCAATAAGGTAGCAGAAAATGTGTGGAAAGAATATGAGAAAGGAAATGCCAACGGTCATATAGGCTGCCAGCTTATTTTTTCGGACATCGGCACACCGGGACCGGATAAGGACTTTACCATCTATGATTATCTGAAAGAAACTCTTATCCAGTATGGTATTCCGGCAGAGGAGATAGCTTTTATCCATGATGCAAAGACGGATGCACAAAGGGACGCACTTTTTAAGGAGATGAGGACAGGTAAAAAGAAAGTTCTTATCGGTTCAACAGATAAGTGTGGAACAGGTGTCAATGTGCAGACACACCTTGTAGCAATGCATCATGTGGACTGTCCGTGGAAGCCAAGCTCCATTGAACAGAGGGAAGGACGAGGCATCAGGCAGGGCAACGAAAATGAAGAGGTTGCAATCTACAGATATGTCACCAAAGGAACCTTTGATGCATACAACTGGTCGCTCATCGAAAATAAGCAGCGATTCATCAGTCAGGTCATGACAAGCAAGGCAGTAAGCCGAAGCTGTGAGGA
>OIZB01001526.1_pt1 | contig 12000 bp, 16 predicted proteins | sample 1588401 | NCBI WGS metagenome assembly OIZB01 (sample SAMN03283270) | human gut metagenome | biome: human-associated habitat; material: feces | host: Homo sapiens | place: USA | collected 2013
GAACACCTCTGCATTGCCGAACACCTCTGCATCGCCGGACACCCTTGCATTGCCGAACACCCATGCATCGCCGGACACCCTTGCATTGCCGAACACCTCTGCATTGCCGAACACCTCTGCATCGCCGGACACCCTTGCATTGCCGGACACCCTTGCATTGCCGAACACCTCTGCATCGCCGGACACCCTTGCATTGCCGAACACCTCTGCATTGCCGAACACCCATGCATCGCCGGACTGGTTTACATTTTCTTCTTTTTCTACCCATCCGCCAGTTTCTCCAGTTTTTACAACTCCAAATGAAACGAGCGCCTTGATTCGGAAAAGTTTCTTTCCGAAAATGTTAATTTTGGTTTCTGATGTTAATTCAAATTTCTTCATTTTCTTCCTCCTCTTTAATTACTGTGAAGTTGCAGTTTCTTTCTTATCTGATTCTTGCTCCAGATTATTCTAAGAAAAAACTTTCCGTCTTCTTCTCGAATAATGTCTTGCCATTCAGATTAGCTCGAAGCTCATATTTATGATCTTGATATTGACTCTCTTGAAGAATCTGGGCTAAAATGTCGTTTGGAGTAACCAATTGACATGTAAAAGTAGCTTGCGGACATTGAAGTTGTGACTCAATATCTGATATTCTCTTTTCAAGAGAACGGATCTTTTTCCTGGTTGATTTTTTCACGCCTTTCTCCTTTCTGCTGATAAAATTTCGTGTTATACTCTCCTTTGGAAAGGAGGAATTTGCTATGCCCGATAATTTTGGTTTAAGTTACAGTGAACTTTCAGAAATCCGTACTATCAATCCAGAACTGGCAGCACACAATATTGCTTTAGCTTATATCCAAGTAACTGCACAAGTTAATAAATTAAACAGCGAAGATGAAGTTAATTCTTCTGATGTACTGTCACTGTCCAACCAGTATGTACAAGCCTATAACTATGCTTATAATTTTGTCGTTCATGAAAATAAGATTATAAACGAGGCTGAATAGTATTTATTAAGGTGTCTTGACTCCGCTTATACATTTCTTCCATAACAGAGTCCAGATGCTTACGGGCAACTTTGCTTTCTGCGATTGTCAATTCTCCCATTGCCATTACGCAATTTTCTACTGCCTTGAGAATCTTTTCTTTATCATATCCAAGCATCTCAAAAGCATAGTCCGTAAGTCCGGCGATTGATTTTCCTTCCATCTTCATACACTCCTTTCTACTTAACTTCTGGCAACCTTGGTTCAAGAAACTTGTCGGTCCCAACGGATAACGCCCCACAAATTAGTTCGTATTCATCGAAATCTAATCTGCGATTTCCATTGAGAGAAAGATTGAGTTTCTGAACAGGAATTCCAGTTCTGTTGGCGACAAATGTCTGTGTTATGCCGTTGTTTTCAAGGTATGACTTGATTTTCTTACCAACGCACATTCTTCATTTCTCCTTTCTGTTTGAATTTCGTTCCTATCGAACAATTATAGTATAACTTCGAAATATCCGAATGTCAAGAAGAAGTTTCGAAAAAATCGAAATTATTTTATTGACAGTCCGAAATTTTTATATTATTATTAGTTATGAAGGGAGGAAACGATAATGACATTTGGCGAGAAAGTCAAGCAAGCCAGAACGGTAAAGAAGCTGACCCAGAAACAACTTGCAGAAAAAATCAATGCAAAGCACAATTCAATTAGTGACTGGGAAAAAGATAAGTGTAAGCCAGACATGGACACTATTGAACTTCTATGTGGCGTTTTGGAAGTAACACCGACATACCTCATGGGTTCTAAAAGCGATGATGATTATGCAACCATAATTGGAAATCTTATGTCGGAACCTGACATCTTAGATTTTATCGAGGAATACAAAGCACTCGATAAAGAAGATAAGAAAGCAATAAAACAAATAGTTTCATCGCTAAACAAAAGGAGCAAGGGTTAATCCCCTTGCTTCTTTGATTTCAGATATTTAATAAGAATCGTATAGACAAATTTTAACTTGCCCTCATTTTCAGTATTCTCTATCATTTCAATAATTTCCTTTTTGTAATCCATTTTCCGTCCCTCCAATATCACGCAAGCAAGAACATTTGTTCTCTTTTATTCCATTATACCCTCTTCTCAGCGATATAGAACGGACTGGATCATACTTCTTGCCCTCTGCTTAAAAAGTGTTCCCTCCATTTGTCTTGAACGATTGAAAAAGAAATGACATGTACATTCCGCAGAAATATTGTTGCTTTTCTTCACAACAAATGACTGCTGCTCTGCTTCAGATACAACCGCCTGTGTATAATTATGTATCACATATTGATTGTTGGCACTTGTCTTAATAATCACTTCGGAATCTGTTGGATCAATACTCTCACATAGCGGCGCATGCACAGAAAATGTGAGCATTATTCCGAACAGAAAAAATATAACCAGCTTTTTTATTCCTTTCATAAAATTCCTCCCAAATTAGTTTATATTATACTCTCAATATAACAATTATACAATATCTCAATCTTGCACAAATTTTCTTACATTAATGCTGTATTTGACGAAAATCGAGAAAATTCTACTTTTTTCGTTCAGTCGTCCCAGATTGAGCGCTGTCCGTTTATCATATAGATTTCGTCCTGGAGATACAGGGGTGCGTCATATCGTGCGATCACGTTCAAGGCAGAGTCACACTGGTTTCGCTTGATTGACTTGTAGGAGCGCACACGGAAGTTCGCTTTTAAGTCTGCATAGATGTTACTGTATACTCGCTGCCTCATTGACCTGTCTTGGTATGCGTTCGAGCCTTTTCCACCTAGGATATCCACGCCACGCTTGCGTACTGCCTCTGTGATCCTGTCGGCTTCAATTGGAAGGATTGGCAAATCAAATTCCAGGCGTTCAAGTTCCTGCCGGACAATATCCACTTTCTTCTCAACCTGGGTTACTCTCTTATCTACTACGATAACGGCTTGCAGTTCTTTGGAAATGCCAGAAAGGGCAAGTTCGTTTCTCTTCTGGAAATATTCATCCACCAGAGCGTCATATACATCCCACGCCTTGTCAGTGTTTAATGACTTTGCGTGAAGAAAAGCACCTTTCTGTGTCCAAAGGTAGAGTTTGTTGAGTCTTGACGAATCGTCAAAATGACGTTTCGTTTTAAACTCTTTTAATTCTTCACCCTCAAGGCAAATAAAATGTTTGCCCTCAATGTATCTTTCTTTATTTCTGCTGAAATTTTTTGAATAATTTTAGTATCAGTTTCGTATGCTTCCGCAATCTGCTGTGTAGTAAGAACTAAAGTTCCATTAAATTCAACTTTTTGTAATCCGTTCATAATTTTTTTATCCTTTCTATAAAAAAATATTGATTTTTTACGGAAAGTGTGTTATCATACAGACACTCGTGGAAGAGTGATTTATAAAAATAACACAACTTTCCATAAGGGCATATTGGTCTATGCCTTGGTAAGTTTTGCTTGTGCGACAATTCCACGGCGCACAATTTCGGCTTTAGATACGCCCTGTTTGCGCGCTGTGGTGACAAGCAAATCATAAATTTCCTGTTCCATTCTGATTTGGAAATATGTGTTTTTTGTAATCTCTTTTTTAGGTCTACCCATAGTCTCCTTTCTGTCGTAAATTCCATTTTATTGTAATGACAACTAAATGTCAATTTACTCTAAGTATATAAATTATTGTAATTGGTTAGGTGCCCGCTTTTATGCAGGCACCATTTTCTTATTTTATGCTCTTTTCAAGCATATTCTTGATTTCGATAATTTCCTGCAAGATTCTATCTTCCTTATCTGCACGAATGTCTCCATCAATTAATCTTCGGATATAGTCGTTTTTGCTCACCCCCATTTCCTTTGCCTTTTCACCAACAAAATCAATTTGTTCCTCTGTGAGTCTTAACGTAAATGTTTTGATACTCATTGGCTTCTCCTTTCTTTTATGAAGTCGTATTGACTTCTTGTGTTTAATATAGCATGAAGTCATTTAGAAGTCAAGTATTATTTTTGTCGAAATCTGTCGAGTTATTATAAATTATTATGTTTTATTTTATTTTGCGCTGTGGTACAATCAGATAAAATAAACCATATGAGGAGGATTTTCTATGGAAAAGACCAAAAAGTGCAAATATTGCAAAACAGAGATTCCGGCAGACGCTAAAGTGTGTCCGCAGTGCCGGAAGAAATTAAAAGGTGGAAAGTTTAAGTGGATTCTGCTTACCCTTATCATCCTTTGTGCTATAGGTGCGGTGACAGGCGGAAGTAATAGTAATTCCAGTACGAAATCTACAAATTCTACATCAAGTAAAAAAGAAGATATACCAAAAGAATACACTTCCGTATCAGTTAATGATATGATGGCAGATCTTGATAACAATGCCATGGGAGCGTCTGATAAATACAAAGATAAATATCTTGAAATTACTGGAAAACTTACAAACATTGACGCTTCTGGAAAGTATATTGACTTGATGGCTGATGGAGACTTTGAGATTATCGGAGTTCAATGCTACATAAAAAATGATGAACAAAAAACAAAAGTAGCTTCCATGACCAAAGGAGAGACAGTTACTTTAAAAGGGAAATGTACAGATGTTGGAGAAGTCTTTGGATATTCTCTTGATATTGATGAAATAGAATAAATAATAAAAAAGCCGGCTCCTGCGACCAACAGGAACCGGTTTTAATAAATAAGATAATCCGGAGAAAATCTTACCTACACCATAATTATATCATCTCCTGGATTATCGCACAAGTAAAAAAAGGAGAATGATAAAATGAATGAATCAGTATGCATCTATCTAAGGAAATCCAGAGCCGATCGGGAAGCTGAGGCGCACGGAGAGGGCGAAACGCTTGCCAGGCATGAACGGATCTTGTTAGATCTTGCAAAGAAAAAAGAGTACATTGTAGGTGCAATTTACCGCGAAGTGGTATCTGGAGAAACTATCGCCGACCGTCCTGTCATGCAGCAACTTCTGCATGAGGTAGAATCCGGTATGTGGGATGGCGTTCTGGTTGTGGAAGTGGAACGACTTGCCCGTGGTGATACTATCGATCAGGGAATCGTATCCAGGGCTTTCAAATTTTCAAATACCAAAATAATAACACCTCTCAAAACATATGATCCAAATAACGAATATGACGAAGAATATTTTGAGTTTGGTCTCTTTATGTCCAGAAGAGAATATAAGACCATCAAGCGCCGACTGAATGCCGGAAGGATCTCATCAGTAAAAGAAGGGAAATACTGTGGCAACAAACCACCTTACGGATACGAAAGAGTAAAACTCGAAAAAGAAAAAGGCTATACTCTCCGACCTGTTCCGACTCAAGCTGAGATTGTAAAAATGATCTACACCTGGTATTCCGGTGATGGCTGCGAACAAATCGGAGTTGCGAAGATTGCACGGAAATTAAATGAAATGGGAATAGAATCTGCACTGGGCGGTGACTGGACTCCTGCCAGTATACAGGGAATTCTGACAAATCCGGTATACATCGGGAAAATCCGATGGAATGGGAGAAAAACAGTGAAGACTATACAGACTGGTCAAGTAATTAAGACACGCCCACGATCAAAAGATACTCTTATTTGTAATGGATTACATCCGGCTGTTATATCAGAAGATCTGTATAATTCCGTCCAGGAAATACGAAAAAAGAACCCGCCTCGCCCAGTTAGTATAGCAAACTCGATTCGTAATCCACTTGCCGGAATTGTCTATTGCAGCAAATGTGGTCGCGCCATGGTTCGCCGCCCTTATCAAAAGCGCGGGCAGGAAGATACCCTCATGTGTCCATATACGTCTTGCCCCACAGTGAGCAGCAAGTTATCTCTGGTTGAAAAAGCTGTGCTTGATGGAATTAGGGAGATTGTGGAGAAATATAAGTTAAACAATGATATTAATACATCTTCACAGGCTATTGATTTAACAATAATTTCTAAACAAAATCTCATACATGAAAAAGAAAACGAGCTGGAAAGCTTAAACGCCCAAAAAGCAAAACAATATGACCTACTCGAACAGGGTATCTATACCACTGAGGTTTTCCTTGAACGTGCCAAAACAATATCTGCATCTATCCAGTCATGCTCCGATACTATAGAAAAATTAAAAGAAGAAATCAAACATGACGAGAACATTATAAAACAACAGTCGGATTTTATCCCGCGCTGTGAAGAGCTACTTGATAACTATTGGAGCCTTGACACAGAATCCAAGAATAAAATGCTTAAAAGTTTGATTGAAAAGGTTGCCTACTCAAAAGATACTAAAAACGCTTATGGGAAAGGCAACGAGATTGGTTTCCAGCTAGATATTTTCCCAAAAATCCAGAAGAATAATTAATGATATCTTCTATGTGCTGACGAATTGGCTCATTGATGTTATCAGTAATTAAATAAAAGAAATTCCCGGGGCTAATTCCCCGGGATATTTTTACTGTTTCTTAACATATTTTGCAGATACAAAGCCATAATACTTTCCTGCGATACGGATATAATACCATTTGCTGCCGTTTTTATCTTTCTGGGTAAAATTCATTACTTCCACTTCATTTCCCTGGTTGAGAGTTGGATATTTTTTAATGTTTGGGTACTCAGTTCCAGCCCATGTACGAACATTCAGAACAGTTGCAGTAACATTTCCTTTAAATAGAACCTGGCTCTTGTTTTGCTTGTCTGTGATAGTGGAAGATTCGGAATTTGCCTTTTCTGTCAGATATCCAGTCCAGATCCAGCCAATACCGATACCGGAAACTTTTACATGCGTCCACTTTCCACTTGTTTTTCCATCAATTTCAACAACGGTTCCTTTATTGATTGAACCCATAACATATCCATTCGGTGCCTCGCGGACATACAAATCATTTACTGTTGCTACTCTGGTTCCTGTCTTTTTCCATGTGGCTGTCTCTTCGTAAGACCCCCAGTCAATCCAAACATATCCATCAATGGAAGAATCACTGATTAAATAGGACTTATTTCGGACTGCACCGCCATTTGCTACTACTCCAGCTGCACTAGAAGTATTTCCTTCATTTGTATAGATTCTCGAGCTATCAAAACTCTGCACACTTCCAACATGGGAGCCATTTCGGAAGATTACAAGCGCACCTACCTTTGGAGTATTGTACCAAGTACCTTTTTTCTTAGACCAGTTAGTGATTGATACACAATTGTAAAAACCACCGCCCATAATTTTGAGCGCATTTGTGATTCCAAGAACTTTTGCCAGCTTCCAGAACTGATACTCTGCACACCACGGCTGCCCCTGGCATCCTGGCTGTCCCCAGCTATTTACATCTCTTGCGAATTTGGTGTAATTGTTGTATCCTGCATTCTTTTTAAAATCATCCAGATAGGCATTACTTTTCTTTTCAAGGTACCCGCCGTTGGATGCGTAATAATAACCAAGGCTTAAAAATTCCTGTAATTTGCTCATTATATCATTCCTTTCATGTTGATAAGTACATGATACAGCGAGCAATTGTGAATTTCAGCCCCACATTTTTATATAATATAGCTGTACCCTTTGTGGTGCTTGGAGCTGAGTTTTTTGATTGGTAGTCGGGAACTCAGCTCCCTTTTTGTTGTTCCGATTTTGATATGCTGATTATAGCATATTCATTTTATGTTTGGTAGTGTTTTGTTATTATTTTCTTGTTTCTCCAATAAACTCTATAGTGAGACATTAGTAAACGCTTACATGGGAAATAATTTTCAAAAAGATTATGTTTTAAGTGGAATGTCTACATATCTTTTTTCTATGTCGTTTGTTGGCGACAGATCAATTGTAAATACTTTTTTTGCCGTAATAACAACCGGTGATAATGCCAGTAAAACTGGAAAAATATTTTGGATTGGAAATTCTGCTGAAAATTATGTAAAATTAACAGATGGCGTTACATTGCATTTATATATTACATCGGATATTTGGGTGCAATGTGCGCTTTCAAAACTATGATTTTTTAACGAATAAAAATAAGAATCCCATCCTAATTTATTTCACTGGTTGATATGGTAGTCTGTTCAACTAATTTAATTTTATCCAAGAACCCCATTTATTCTCTTTATTCATACGTACATAAATATTTCCTGAATCTGGTACACATACAAACTGTACCCCATAGTTTCTCCAAGACGGAATATAAAAAACATTGGCAAAAGACGATTCGCCTGGTATATAATTTAATGCTGAATTATATGCGATTCCACTAAGCATTTGAGTTTGAGCTTTTCCAAAATCATTAAGATTACTTATATTAGAATCAGTGCATAATTTCGTCTTATCACTATTTAGTTGGTTGAGCGCACCCACAATTGTTTGATTGCTAGTCTGCAATTCCGAAATGGTAGCCTCATTTAATTTCTTAGCTACCCACTTCCAGAAAGTACCAAAAAGGAGTTTTTTATTCTTTCCATCTGTAGAATCACGAACCATCACTTCGTCTGCGTCTACTGGTGTTGCTGTTTTTTCGGTGTAGTTGTTCCAATTGTTATTTGCCATAGTCTTATACCTCCGTTGAAATATGTTGTTTGATAAGTTGTTTCAATTCTTCTAGCTCCGTTTTCACGGAATCAAGCTCAGATTGTAAATCTTTGACTTTCTCATGCTCGTTCTTCAACATGGCGAACATACAGGGAATCATAATACGGTAGTTCCAGTTCTCAGCACGTCCTTTTTCGTCATGGTCAACGACAATCGGGAACCTGCGGTCAATATCCTCTGCAATGAACATTGGCATTTCTTTTCCACACCGTTCGTCTTGCTCCATAAGATATCCATCTTTGTACTTCGCCCAGATTACTTTGATTCTATAAAGTTCTTCCAGTTCATCTTCCTTTACGGTTTTCCCGAGAATTTTATAACGCATAGAGGATGATGCAATTGTTCCAACATCTCCATTGCTATTCTTTCCTAAGTTACTACCAGTTATAAGCTTAGGCATTTCTGGCACATTGAGAGTCAAAGAGCTGCTTCCAGTCGTCTCCACTTTCATTCTAGATACAGTTTTTAAAAGAAGACCAGCTTGTTTGCTCTCCAAAACAGTCCAATATCCATCAGAGTATTGCGCGGATAAATCGAGAAGCCCATGAACAAGGGAGGAATCGTAGCCAGCTGTAGCTACAGACTCATTTATCTGGAACCACTCTTTTCCCTTGAAGTTTTTAAACCCAACCGAGTTATCTATTTGAGTTATTATATTTCCATTCGCGTCGTACACCTCAAAGGTGCCATATCCATTATTCGGACCGCCAAGCTTTAACGTTCCGCCCTTCGCATAAGTGAACGAAATATATAACTGGTTGCCCTCTTTATAAATTCCTTTCATGGAACCATTATTTGTAAGAAGATTAAATATCTCTTCGTGGGTAAGTGCGTCCACATCTATCACTACAGGGACAGATTGCATATCCAGCTGATTTGTAGTTCCATCTGCTGCATACAGGATAAATCTAACAGACACAATGCTTCTATCCAGTGAGCTAACAGTATAACTTTTACTCGGCTCATTTACAGTTGAAACCAATACGTTTGTAAATGTAGAGCCATCCGTGGAAGTCTGCACATACCATCTACCAGAATATGCCGTTCTTGTAGCACTGTCACCATCTCGATAATAAGCTTTTGCCGTAATTGTACTTGGTACAACCTTGTCATTCTGACCTCGTTTTAGGATATTAGATGAAAGCTCGATAAAATATGTCCTGCCAGGTACACCTTGTTCTCCTTTATCGCCCTGTTCACCTTTTATCTTCGTCCATCTATATTTTGTCGGGTCAATGGAATCATCCGGCGTGTCGTAATCAGTATATTGGCCAATATACTGCTTTCCGGCACTGACAACTACATCAAAGCCAGTTTTTCCGTCAGCACTATTCGCATAAGCTATGTGGAAATATGGCGTCTTTCCGTCCGCACCTGCTTTTCCAGGGATACCTTGTGCGCCATTCGCGCCTTTTACAAGTGTCCACGCGTAATCATCTGGATTAGTACTATCTTGCTCGGTAAAATCCGCATACATACCGATATACTCACGATTACTGTCCGACACAGAGAAATCTGTTTTTCCATCCGCAGAATTCGCATAGGCAATGTGTGTATAACTTGTTTTTCCATCTTTTCCGTCTGCTCCATCCTTGCCATCAGAACCGTTTTCCCCATCAGCACCTTTGTATCGGGTCCATGTATAATCAGCCGGATCATCACTTTCCGTTGGCGTTTCCTTATTATTTGCAATTCCGATATACGCAACATATTCTGGCTCCAGATAGATTGGATTTCCTACAGTATCACATATTGTATTCCCATCTGTATCAATCCATGGAACAGTATCTGGGTTATCTGACATATCTTCGCCGTTTGGCATAGAAGCGTATTTAATCCAGGTATATCCATTCTTTCCGGGCCGTCCATCATCCCCGCGAAATTTCGCCCAGGTATAGGCAGCTGGATCCGTGCTGTTATCCTGTAAATAATCTGTGTAAGTACCAATATAAATATCTGGTGTCTCTGTCATCTGTTCAGATGTTGGATTTTCTACCGGAGCATATTTAATATGCAAATACGGCGTTTTACCATCCGCCCCGGGAGTTCCAGGAATTCCTTGTTCTCCTCTCGGTCCTTGTGGGCCTTGAATACCTTGTTCACCTTGTGGTCCCGGTATGCCTTGGTCTCCTTTTGGCCCCTGGAGACCGTCAACACCATTTGTACCATTTTTCCCAGCATAAATTTTAGCCAGCGAAAATCTCTTAACTACTGATAGAACACTGATATATGTTGCTTTAATATCTACCCATCCGTCATCAGCGGATAATGCTGTTACCGTGTATGCCTTGGTCGCATTATTCCAGGATCCTGTTACGCTATCCGATTTAATAATTGTAAATTTACAATCAGATGTAATATCCTGTGTTCCGTACATCACGACTGCCTGTGTACTCACGTTGCTCGGAAACGTTCCGTAATTTCCATCAGAATCAACAGAAATACCTTGGTATTCGTTACTCAACTGCAAGGTCATGTTCTTGGCAAGGGCCGCCGCTTCCTGCGCCTGTTTAGCCGCTGTCAATGCATCTTCAGAATCCTGTAATGCTTTTGTTACGTCCGTATCTTTTAATCTTTCCCAGTAATACCCTTTTCCATCATTGCGGAATCTGTAAGCATGGCTGTCTCCATCATAATACAGATCACCTACATGCTTACTCATTTCTGTATCAGTTAGCCACTCGTTTGCCGGGTAATTGCTAAGTGTAGGTGCAGGAGTCCCGGTCCAGGTATTGATATTTCCGTCAATCTGACCTTGCATACTGTTTAACAGTCCGTCCAAAGGTGATGCACCGATTCGCACGGATGCGCCGTCAATTACAATCTGGTTATTATCAATATCGGCTGAAAAGATAATCTTTCCGTTTGTGTCACGCACGATCAGCGCGCCGGCATTGATGTAGCTTGCATTGATTCCCTCGGCGTATAGCAGTCTTGTAATCATTTCTCCTGTAACAGTAAATCCATAAGGATAGGTTTTTCCACCATCTGTAGAAATTCCAATGGCTTCCGCCGTGAGTTTCCATACAATATCTGATTCTTCCAGAGTCGGCTTATTGTGCATATAATAGATTACACTACCGTCGTCCTGTGGATCTTCTGTCATATAAAGCCCGCCAGACTCCTTAAGCGTATTTGCTAGCCTTTCAACGGCTTTTTCGCGCTCTGTGCGTTCATCCTTAACAAGTTGTCTAGCTTCTACCAGTGCTTTTGTAGCTTCCGACATATATGTACTGCTATTTCGGATGGGATCATCTGCCTGCGTTTTTACAGTGGTAATGCCATTTAACGGAGATGATACATCAGTGATTGGTGTAAGATATCCATTGCCGTTTCGATCAAAACTGCGTGCCATATCACCAAATTCTAACAGAGGATTATAAAGCAAATCCCCTTGCAGATTTCGGAATTTAGCTCCGACCAAATTACCGCCAATCCATGCCGCCACAGTTCCGAGGTCACTGT
>OIZB01001538.1_pt1 | contig 11939 bp, 8 predicted proteins | sample 1588401 | NCBI WGS metagenome assembly OIZB01 (sample SAMN03283270) | human gut metagenome | biome: human-associated habitat; material: feces | host: Homo sapiens | place: USA | collected 2013
TGTTATCTTCTGTCAGTGTCACCGTCATCATAACGCGCATGAACAAACAACTTAGTAGACAAATAACGGTTCAACACAAAATTAAATGTATTTTCCCAACTGGCAATTACGGTGTCATAAGTTGTAAAGTACTCCAATTTAGACTCCCACACAATACTGGGGATAATTTTCCAGGTCAGATTACCTGTAAATTTCGAACCGAAGAGATTCGCTGTTTTATGCCCCGGATCCACATTAAAAGCACCCGGATCAGTTATCTTATCATTGCTGATATACATAAAAGTATACGCCAGTGGAGATCCCAACAAAGACAATGAATAATTCTTCTTATTCTGCTTAAAGTCCATACCGAGGGTTATATCCAATTGGGCGGGAGACAGAAAATTAGAAATCATATCATTCGTATTCGTCTTATAATTTCCAAAGAACTGAGTCTTGAACTCGCCCGCCAAAGTATAATACCAGTTTTTGAAGGCTTTTACACCCAGTTTACTGCTTAAACGAAGCAAGTCGGCATTCGTCTTATACTTATGCACTGTATCTGACGGTGCTGTAACAAAACCCAATTTTATTTCCAGCTTATTTTCAAACTCTATACGCTGGCGGTCATCAAAATTAGCTTCCAGCACTAAGCCGGACAACAGCGCATTAGTACTTTCACCACCTTTATACCAGTTATCTGAAATATAATGTTGTGTGAACTGAACATACCCATTCCCCTTATGCGTCCAAAAGTTAGGGCGTACCACCAACAATTCATTATCCGTAGTCAAGCTTTCCACCGGTGTTTCCGGTTGAAGGAAACTTTTGATCTTCTCTTTCCTTGGTCTTTTTACTATCTGATTATTTTCCAGTGGTTTCAAATCAGCCAAATAAAGTTCGTTATTCACCAATCTGCCCGGATATTGCAAATAATAATTCCTTAATATATTATTCGACCAACGGTCGGCAGCGGCCAAGGTTTCCAAATCGGGCAGTTGATATATAGCTGCAGATGCAGAGTCACGCTTTCCCATATACAGCGAATCGACAGCTGTCATTATTTTCGTATCCGGACTCCATTTTATTTCAAAAATTTCTTTTATAGGAGCTTCATAATAAGTGGGCGGAACAAACAACTTATAAAAAGCCGGATTAGGACGTACCCGCCGGGGCGCCGGAATATTCAAATCATCCCACAGCCTGAAATAAGCAAAATAAGATGCGCTTAATGCAGACAATGAATCAGAATAGGCTTTCACAGCCGGATTTTCTTTCGTCTTGGCTATTTTCTGTGCCGGCACTTCTTCCATACAGAATACAGCAAGTATTATAGCCAAACATATACTTTTTCTCATACTAATTTTAGTTTTGTGCAAAAGTACACTTAATTTTCCTTTTCCCCAAAAACTGTTTCCTTTATATAGTGACGAATGATAAATTCAGTTTCATCAAATGATTTTTTAAAGCATATCCGACAATATTGAAAAAGATTTTGTAATTTTGCAACTTTGATAAATATTGCGATTTTGATAATTAAGAAAATAACATTTAAAAATATTAAGTCGTGGGAGAAACTAAGTATATCTTCGTAACTGGTGGTGTTGCCTCCTCATTAGGTAAAGGTATTATTTCATCATCAATAGGTAAATTACTGCAAGCCAGAGGCTATAATGTAACAATTCAGAAGTTCGATCCGTATATCAATATTGATCCGGGAACTTTGAATCCTTATGAACATGGTGAATGTTATGTAACGGTAGACGGACACGAAGCCGACCTCGATTTGGGACATTACGAACGTTTTTTGGGCATCCAGACAACTAAAGCCAATAACATTACAACAGGACGTATTTACAAAAGTGTTATTGACAAAGAACGCCGTGGTGACTATTTGGGAAAGACTATTCAGGTTATCCCCCATATCACCGATGAGATCAAACGCAATGTAAAATTATTGGGAAGCAAATATAAATTTGATTTTGTCATTACCGAAATCGGTGGTACCGTAGGTGATATTGAATCACTTCCTTATTTGGAAAGTATCCGCCAATTGAAATGGGAAATGGGACGTAATGCGTTGTGCGTACACCTTACTTATGTTCCTTATCTGGCTGCAGCAGGCGAATTGAAGACCAAACCTACCCAGCACTCTGTAAAAGAGCTGCAATCTGTTGGTATTCAACCAGATGTATTGGTATTGCGTACCGAGCACGAATTGAGCACAAACTTAAAAAAGAAAGTTGCTCTGTTCTGTAACGTAGATGAAAATGCTGTGGTGCAGTCTATCGATATGCCCACCATTTATGAAGTACCTTTGCGTATGCAAGAGCAGGGACTGGATGTAACCATTCTCCAAAAGATGGGATTGCCCGTGGGTGAAACTCCAACCCTCGGTCCATGGAGAGATTTTCTAGATCGCCGTCATAAGGCAACTGAGAAAGTAAAAATTGGATTGGTTGGTAAATACGATTTGCAAGACGCTTATAAATCTATCCTTGAAGCCTTGTCACAAGCCGCCACTTACAATGACCGCAAAGCGGATATCCACTTCATAAACAGCGAGAAACTGACAGATGCTAATGTAGAAGAGCAGATTAAGGATATGGATGGTATCATCATCTGCCCGGGATTCGGACAACGTGGCATAGAAGGTAAGTTCGTTGCTATCAAATATGCACGTACACACAATGTACCGACTTTTGGTATCTGTCTAGGTATGCAGTGCATGGCTATTGAGTTTGCCCGTAACGTGCTAGGTTATACAGATGCCAACAGCCGCGAAATGGATGAAAAAACGCCACACAACGTGATAGACATTATGGAAGAACAGAAAGCTATCACCAATATGGGCGGCACTATGCGCCTAGGAGCCTATGAATGTATCCTTGACCAACACTCAAAGACTTTTGAAGCCTATAAAAGCGAACACATACAGGAACGCCACCGTCACCGCTACGAATTCAACAATGACTATAAGCAGGAGTACGAAAAAGCGGGTATGAAATGCGTGGGTATCAATCCGGAATCCGATTTAGTGGAAATAATTGAAATCCCGACATTAAAATGGTTCATCGGAGTACAGTTCCATCCCGAGTACAGCAGTACAGTATTGAAACCACATCCTTTATTCCTGTCATTTATCAAAGCGGCAATAGACAAATAAGAAACGAGAATTATAATATAATAAGGTAAACAAGTAAAAATGGACAAAAACACTTTAGTGGGATTCGCCCTGATTGGTGCAGTTGTGATAGGCTTCAGCATCTACAACCGTCCTAGCCAGGAAGAAATGGCACGTGCCAAACATTATCAGGATTCCATTCAGGCGATAGCCCAAAAAGAGGCCGAACGACTGGCACAGGCTGCCACGGCACAGAGTCAGAATGCAACATTGCATTTAGACTCTACCTCTATGTTCTATGGCGCAAACCAAGGTACGGAACAGCTAACGACACTGGAAAATAATGTAGTAAAACTGACTTTCACCAATAAAGGTGGACGGGTGTGCGCAGCCATATTAAAAGATTATAATGGACAGGACGGCAAGCCTTTGATGTTATTTGATGAAAAAGATTCGGGCATGAATTTCGCTTTCGAAGGAAAGAATGAAAATATTTTGACCGAGGATATGTATTTCCAACCTACCAACGTAACAGACAGCACTGTAACTATGCGTTTGGCAGCAAACAATGGAGGCTATATAGATTTCGATTACAAACTTTTACCGGATGCTTACATGGTGAATTTCACTATTCGCGCAAACGGCATGCAGAATTTCTTCCCTCCTGCCCTGAACACAGTCAATATAAACTGGCGTCAACGGGCACGCCAGCTTGAAAAAGGTTTCAGCTTCGAACAGCGCTATACTTCGCTCACCTACAAGCCGGTAGAAAAAAGTTCAGACTATCTGAACGAAATGAAAGAAGCAAAAGAAGATGTTACCGACCGTTTGGATTGGATTGCTTTCAAGAATCAGTTCTTCTCAAGCGTACTTATTGCCGATCAAGATTTTGATAAAGCTTCCCTAACCTCTACCCCCCAACAGGAAGGAAGCGGATATATGAAGAACTATACCGCGGACATGACAACTTTCTTTGATCCTACCGGAAAGCAGCCTACCGATATGCAGTTCTACTTCGGTCCGAACCATTTCAAGACTTTGCTGAACAGCAATGATCTAAGCCTTTCCCAAAAAGATTTGGAACTGGAAGACCTGGTTTATTTGGGCTGGCCCATTATCCGCTGGGTAAACCGCTGGTTCACTATTAATTTGTTTGATTGGCTCTCAGGGTGGGGACTGAGCATGGGTGTCGTATTGCTGCTGATGACGATTATCGTCAAAGTGTTAGTTTATCCGGCTACCTACAAATCATATATGTCCTCTGCCAAGATGCGCGTCCTGAAACCCTACATCAACGAGATCAACGCAAAATATCCCAAGAAAGAAGATGCTTTGAAAAAGCAGCAGGAAACGATGGCACTTTACAGCAAATACGGAGTAAGCCCTATGGGAGGTTGCTTGCCTATGCTGATCCAAATGCCGGTATTCATGGCTTTATTCTTCTTCGTGCCTAACGCTATTGAGTTGCGCCAACAAAGTTTCTTATGGGCCCCGGACTTGTCCACTTATGATGATATTATCAACTGGGGAACCAACATTCCTCTGCTGGGCAATCATTTAAGCCTCTTCTGTTTGCTGTTCAGTATCACCAATATTCTGAACACCATGTACACCATGAAGCAGCAGGATATGGGACAACAGCAAATGCCGGGTATGAAACTAATGATGTATATCATGCCAGTCATGTTTATTTTCATCTTCAACGGTTATTCATCCGGCTTGAACTACTATTACTTCATTTCCGGACTGATTGGTATCCTCACTATGGTGATTCTGCGCAAAACAACTGATGAAAAGAAACTCCTTGCCATGTTGGAAGCCCGAAAAGAAAAGAAGAGCCAAAAGAATGGCGGCAAACCGGGTGGCGGACTGATGGCTAAACTGGAAGCTTTACAAAAGGAGCAGGAACGACTGCAACAAGAAAGAATGAATAAAGGGAAAAAATAACGGGTTTACACTTCCTTAAAAAAACAGCGAAGACCGGCATATATAAAAAAAACAGCGGTCTTTGCTGTTATTTTATATATGCCGGTTACCTCTATATTTGCTCTTCTTTGCAAAGACACCCTTCCACAAACACACAAAGAAACAAAACAAATATGCAGGAACATTTCACATCACCGGCTTTTATACGTATTTTTGCAATCAGTTAATCATCAAAAACAATTTTTAGATATGAATAAATCAAGCGCAACCATCATGGCAGCAGCACTTATGCTAGCTTCTTCCTGTACCGAAGTGAAACAGGAAGGACAGGGCTACGAGCCCATTATAGGCAAGCAAGAAATCACCATCAAAGACGGTCGTCTTACCCCCGAAGCCCTGTGGGCAATGGGACGCATAGGCAGTCTGAGTATTTCCCCCGATGGCAAACAAATAGCCTACACCGTAGCCTATTATAGTGTTCCCGAAAACAAAAGCCATCATGTAATTTACGTAATGGATGCCGATGGAAAGAACAACACCCTGCTTACTCAAACAGCATGGAATGAAAGCGAGCCTCAATGGATAAAAGGCGGAACAAAAATCGCATTCTTATGCAATGAAAGTGGTGGCAGCCAAATTTGGGAGATGAATCCTGACGGTACGGAACGCCGTATCATTTCCGATTTCAAAGGAAACATAGAAGGATTCTCTTTTTCACCGGATGGCAAAAAGATTCTTTTCATCTCACAAATAAAATACGGCCAACGCACTGTAGACCTCTACCCTGACCTACCCAAAGCCAGCGGTATCATTGTAAACGACCTGATGTATAAACATTGGGATGAATGGGTAGAAAGTATTCCACATCCTTTTATCGCTGATTTTGATGGTAACATGATGGGAGCAGCCACCGATATCATGGAAGGTGAGCCGTTTGAAGCTCCAATGAAACCTTTCGGAGGTATCGAGCAGCTGGCTTGGAGCAACGACTCTAAACAAATAGCTTACACCAGCCGGAAAAAGCAAGGATTGGCATACGCAGTATCTACCGACTCGGATATATACCTTTATAATATAGAAAAAGGCACAACACTGAACCTGTGCAAACCGAATGGAAAAGATTCAAATGGAACAGATGAAATGAAAGGATATGACACCAATCCTAAATTCAGCCCCAACGGCAAATACATTGCATGGCAAAGCATGGAGCGCGATGGTTACGAAAGTGACCGGAACCGCCTGTGCATCTACAATTTAGATGACGGTCAAAAGACATTTGTTACCGAAAGTTTTGAATCAGGCGTAGATGACTATTGCTGGAACAATGATTCGCAAAGTCTGTACTTTGTCGGTGTATGGCATGGAACCAGCATGGTATACAATGCCAATCTGAATGGTGATATAAAAAAACTGACTGATGGCATGTATGACTACGGATCAGTAGCCATGGCGGGCGATAAAATAATTACCAAACGTCACTCTATCAGTGCCGCCGATGAAATCTACACCCTCACTCCTGCCGACGGGCAAGTGGCGCAACTCTCACACGAGAATGATCACATCTTTAAACAGCTGAATTTGGGCAAAGTGGAGGAAAGATGGACCAAAACTACTGATGGCAAGCAAATGCTTTCATGGGTGATCTATCCCGTCAATTTTGACGCAAACAAGAAGTATCCTACTTTATTATTCTGTGAAGGTGGCCCGCAAAGTCCCGTCAGCCAATTCTGGAGCTACCGCTGGAACTTCCAGATTATGGCAGCCAACGATTATATTATCATCGCTCCGAATCGTCGTGGGCTACCTGGATTCGGCATGGAATGGTTGGAACAAATTAGCGGTGACTATGGAGGTCAATGTATGAAAGACTATTTGTCAGCCATAGATGATATTTCAAAAGAACCATATGTAGATACTAATCGTTTGGGATGCGTAGGTGCCAGCTTCGGCGGATTCTCCGTCTATTGGCTGGCGGGACACCATGACAAACGTTTTAAAGCATTTATCGCACACGATGGTATATTCAATATGGAGCAGCAATATCTGGAAACAGAAGAAATGTGGTTCGCCAACTGGGATATGGGTGGTGCATATTGGGACAAAAACAATGCAACGGCACAACGTACCTTTGCCAACTCTCCTCATCGTTTCGTTGATAAATGGGACACTCCCATTCTCTGCATTCACGGTGAAAAGGATTATAGAATTCTTGCTTCACAAGGTATGTCGGCGTTCAATGCAGCTGTATTGCGCGGTGTTCCGGCCGAACTTTTATTATATCCGGATGAGAATCATTGGGTATTGAAACCGCAAAATGGGGTGTTATGGCAACGCACTTTCTTTAGTTGGTTAGATAAATGGCTCAAATAACGCCTAAATTACCGCAATATTATCCGTTATTAGAACTATATAGTATAATTTTCAATTTTTGTGTTACCTTTGTAATGTCAAACAAAAAATGAACATTAAGTGATATTTGTTAAGCTACCTTTTATTAGGTGAGTAAACAATAGCTTGTGAAAGTAGTTGTTTACAGTGTTAGTATATAAATAACTTTTTATTCCCCGTGCTTTGTGAGCGCACAAAGCTGGATGATTACAAAATAATAAAGTGATTATTTTTTCGTGATACCGGCTTGTGATAAGTCGGTATCATTTTTTATTCCAGCAAACCAACATCATACTCATTATTATTCTGGAATGCTTATGCCCTCATGCTCTCATTTTACATATAACAATCTAATTATAAATAGCTTACATGATTATAGTAAAAATATTTGCTCTCACTTATGCCCTCATACCCTCACTATATTTTAAAGCAGATTTTCGCATAATACGCTTGCTGTCAACTATATATTCTTTTTTATAAAGTATTCCTGTTTGATATAAAGCAGGGTACTTTCAGACTTTTTCATTTCAAAAATGCATATGAAAGAGATGTACTTCCACGAAATAGCAGTTTACAGAGTTCCGATATCGATAAAAAAGATCAAAACGTTTTTAAAAAAGCTCGTTATCTTTTCCAAAAAGTTCCTGTTGTTATTTGAAAAGCTCTTGATCTTTTTTAAAAACGTCCTTATATTTGGGGGATTTATATGATTCACACTCACATACATACGCACAAATCCGTACATACATATGCGTAGCTTCATGTAGACATACGTGCATAAACATACTTCTTGGCATAGTATAAAACACAATCAGGCAACACTCCCCATATTTTTACAAGTAAATCAATCTTCCTACTCTGTGATAGGGATTTTATATGATCACATCTATTGAAAAAACTCTTTTATTCAATATCACTTCGCCGATACAATAATAAAGAGGCTGAATCAAATTTATCTTGAATTTCAGCCTTTTTATTCATCAATACAACATTGGGAAATCGGACTACATGACCATTCTTGCATTAAGAAAGGCAATTTAATAATGAAACTGCCAAATCTCTAAAAACAACAATATCCATCCGTCTACAGTTTGGTAAATGGATGGATATTGCTTTTTTATTCTTAATCTCTGCCCAAAATAAAAGCAAAGAAGCCTTATATTTAATTTTAACAGAAGAAACTTTCTATTTTTTCTGCATTAATCCTTTAAATGCCGTAGGATAAGGAGTTTCAAACTCCATCAACTCTTTTGTTACCGGATGATAGAAACATAACTTGAAGGCATGTAACGCCAATCGTCCTAAAGGATCACACTCACTGCCATAGCGCCGGTCACCAACAACAGGGTGACCTAAATCCAACATATGCACACGAATCTGATTCTTACGTCCTGTTTCCAAATCCAACTCCACCAATGAATATCCATTGGCCCGCTTTATTGTTTTATAATGAGTGACCGCAAACTTACCTTCCCCATTATCTACAGGACTGGAATAGACATACAATTTCCGGTCGGTCAACCAAGACTCTACAGTACCGTAATCTTTCTCCATATCACCAGAAACGATAGACACATAACGGCGGTCCGTCACAATATCATGCCAATTATCACGTAAAGTATTCTGGGTTTTTTCATCTTTGGCATACATCATCAACCCCGAAGTTTCACGGTCCAGACGATGTACTACAAATACGCGGTTGAAACGATGTGAACGTTTTACATACTCATTCAAAATATGTTGTGCAGTACGCTCCTTCTGATGTTCTGTGCTGACAGAAAGCAGTCCCTCCTTCTTTTCCACCACCAAGATATAAGCATCCTCGTATACCAGTTTCAGCATCGGATGTTTAAACTCACGATTATTCTTCACCTTGGATATCTGCACTTTCATACCTGGTTTCAATGCGAAATTATATTGGGTAGTAATCACATTATCTACCAAAATCACGCGGTTGGCAAGCAACGCCTTTACCTTGCTACGACTGATTCCCGCCATTTTCCGCATCAGAAAATCCATCAGCTCAGCGGGCTCCGTCACATTATATATAGTATATCGGGCAACACTTCTCGCCTTTGGCCTGCCGGAATCACTATTCTTACCTCTTGACATAATTCTATTTACTGTTTAAACAATTTATAATTGAACTATCCGGATTATCCTCTTTTTTCCAGCAACACCACATTTTCCACATGATGCGTATGAGGGAACATATCTACGGGTTGCACGGCCATCACCTTGTATTTGGCATCTAACAAAGACAAATCACGTGCCTGGGTGGCAGGATTACAGCTAACATACACAATCCGCTGAGGTTCAGCAAAAAGAATTGTATTAATCACATCATCGTGCATTCCGGCACGCGGAGGATCAGTGATAATAACATCAGGACGACCATGTTGGTTGATAAACTCCTGAGTGAGGATATCCTTCATGTCACCGGCATAAAATAAGGTATTGTCAATGCCATTAATTGCCGAATTTACTTTTGCATCTTCTATTGCTTCAGGCACATATTCGATACCAATCACTTTCTTTGCCTGGCGTGAAACAAAGTTGGCTATGGTTCCAGTCCCTGTATAAAGATCATACACCAATTCTTTACCGGTCAATCCGGCAAAATTACGGGCCACCTTATAAAGATTATACGCCTGTCCGGAATTAGTCTGATAAAATGATTTTGCTCCTATCTTGAAGCGCAACCCCTCCATTTCCTCGAAAATATGATCGTTGCCTTTGAACACCATTACCTCCAGATCGTTAATGGTATCATTGCATTTGTTATTGACTACATATAATAATGAAGTAATCTGCGGAAAACGTTCTGCCACGAAAGCCAGCAGTTGCTTCATCAGATCCATTTCGCTCTCTTCCACAATCTTGCATTGCAGCAACACCATAAGCTCACCCGTACTCGAAGTACGGATCATCAAGTTGCGAAGCATTCCTTCTTGAGAACGCAGATTAAAGAAAGAATAATTGTGTTCGTATGCATAGTCACGAATCGCATTGCGTATCTGGTTGCTGATATCATCCTGTAACCAGCACTTTTCTATAGCCAGTACCTTGTCAAATGCACCGGGAATGTGGAAACCTACGGCGTTCATCTGATCGTACTTCACATCTTCCTTTACCTCTTCCTCTGTCAGCCAACGTTTGTTAGAAAACGTAAATTCCAACTTATTACGGTAAAACTCCGTTTTTTCCGACCCCATGATAGGTAAAATTTCCGGCAATTCGATCTTGCCGATACGGGTCAGATTATCCGTCACCTGCTTTTGCTTATACTTTATTTGTTCTGTATATGGCAGACATTGCCACTTACAACCACCACATATACCATAATGCTGGCAGAAGGGTACTGCACGCACAGGAGAATACTCATGGAATTTCACAGCCACAGCTTCTGCATAATGATTCTTCTTACGCTTCACTTGTAAATCCACCACATCACCGGGCACTACATAAGGCACAAATACTACCAGGTCATTCACTTTCGCCAAAGCTTTTCCTTCGGCAGCTACATCTGTTATGGTTATCTTCTCTAATAATGGAAGTTCTTTCTTCTTTCTAGCCACTTTTCTGAATAAGTTAATTTGGGGACAAATTTAAGCATTTTCCCTGAATATTGCCTCATAAATCGTAAGATATTAAAATTGCAAAGTAGAAATTGCAATTTCCACTAATTTTTTTCAGTAAAAGGTTTGGAGATAACTAAAATATGTATAGTTTTGCGATTACATTTTTTGAGCGAGTTAACTTTAAATACATTTATTATGGATAAAAAAAGAGTTTACACCTTTGGTAATGGACAAGCTGAAGGAAAAGCAGACATGAGAAATCTGCTTGGTGGAAAAGGCGCTAACCTGGCTGAAATGAATCTAATCGGTGTTCCCGTACCTCCGGGATTTACAATCACCACAGAAGTTTGTAGCGAATATTATGAGTTAGGTAAAGATAAAGTAGTAGAACTGCTGAAAGCGGATGTTGAGAAAGCTATCGCCAACATCGAAAATCTGATGAATTCCAAGTTTGGAGATGTAGAGAACCCGTTACTGGTTTCTGTACGTTCGGGTGCCCGCGCTTCTATGCCGGGTATGATGGATACCATCCTTAATTTAGGTTTAAATGACGAAGTGGTGGAAGGCTTAAGCCGCAAGACCGGACGCCCCCGTTTCGCATGGGATTCTTACCGTCGTTTCGTACAAATGTATGGTGACGTGGTATTGGGTATGAAACCGGTGAACAAGGAAGACATCGATCCTTTCGAGGAAATTATCGAAAAAGTAAAGGAAGAAAAAGGTGTGAAGCTCGACAACGAATTGGAAGTGGAAGACCTTAAAGAACTGGTTAAACGCTTTAAAGTTGCTGTAAAAGAACAAACCGGACAAGATTTTCCGACCTGTGCATACGAACAACTTTGGGGTGCCATTTGTGCTGTATTCCGCAGTTGGATGAACGAACGCGCCATTCTTTACCGCAAAATGGAAGGTATTCCTGCCGAATGGGGTACTGCTGTAAG
>OIZB01001546.1_pt1 | contig 11888 bp, 11 predicted proteins | sample 1588401 | NCBI WGS metagenome assembly OIZB01 (sample SAMN03283270) | human gut metagenome | biome: human-associated habitat; material: feces | host: Homo sapiens | place: USA | collected 2013
CTTACCAGCGGCGCGTCTACCTCCGGGTCCTTCCCCAAACTGACACCGCTGACAATCCGTAAGCGACAGGCAGAGGGGATTGCGGCGGCCAAGGCGAAGGGAAAGCGGTTTGGGCGTCCCCGTATCGCTGTGCCGGAAAACTGGGATGAGGCTAGGGGAGAAATTACCGCTAAGACAGCAATGGAGCAGACTGGATTGAAGCGCACTAGTTTCTACAAGATTGTCAATCGACTTTGAATGATGTAAGTATTTGCTTCCCCTTTTTATCAAATCATAGGTCACTCGTTGGGTATCGCGGATAGTTTGACTCGAAAAGGGAGGAGTATCCGCGGGTTTGTCGGTAATTTTTGCAGGATAATTATGTTACTCAAAGACTAGTGGGCTGAAATATTAAACCACGCATCAACTTTGGATGCGTGGTTTTGAAGATATACGGTGTCAAAAAGCCTATTAGTGCAATTAAAAATCGGGCGGAGTAACAGCGAATACAAGTTCAGCGGTTTCTTTGCCGATGTTGGTCCAAACGTGTTTTACCAAGGAGGGGATGAGAATGCTGTCGCCTTCACATAAAGTATAGCTAACACCATCAAGAGAAAGACTGAATGTTCCTTTTAAGACCAACGCTACCTCTTCGCCTTTGTGCGACATGGCAGAATCAATTGTCGAGCAACCACTCTCCAATTTTAACTGACAGAACTCGATAGTGGAGTTCATATCAGGGGTCAGCAATTCATACTCCACACCATTTTCAATGATATGTTTGCGGTTTTCAGGGCGCACCAAATTGGTGCTTTGTGGAGTGTCGTCCATAAAAATACGAAACAAGGGAACATCCAATGCAGCAGAAATCGTTCGAAGCGTATTTAGAGACGGATTTGCAAGATCTCGTTCAATCTGACTCAACATAGAAGATGTAATTCCTACTGTTTCTGCTAGTTTTTTAAGCGTAATCCCCCGAAGTTGACGAAAATATCTGATCCGTTCACCAATGCTGACAGTGCTATTAGCCATTGCAAATCCTCACATCGTTAAGATATTTTTTATATTGTATCATATTTTTAGTGTATTTCAATCCCATTTAACATTAAAAAGGAGCCAACTGCTCGATAAAGCACCAGGCAGTTGGCTCCAGGGGAGGGAGATAAGAATGATGGTTAAATTAAGGGGATTTGAGAGTTGCTTCGTACATCAACTGTAATTGTGTTGAGTGCAGTATCTCCGCACTTGGTGATGTAGTACTCTGTCAAGTTTGCAGTAGAACAAGAATGGTTGGGAATGATTTCGATTTTGTCTCCAACCTTCAACGTCGTTTCGCCGGATACCTTCAGTTTGCCAACCTCTTCGGAGAGGCCAGCCACAATCACTTCGGGATGACCTTTAACGCGTCCATGGCCGATAATCGAAGCATTACCATGAGCACCCTGATCCAAGCCCAGGCACTTAGCTCCGGCATCACAGATAAATAGATGTTCAGACGGATGAGAAATAATTGTTGCCAACACGGTCAATGCACAGTCATCTTCTGTAGCAGTACCATTTGACATCTGGATACAGTCATTAAATACGTAGTTACCGGGATGATAGATTCCAATGTTTTTATCAGCCAGTGTCATAGAGAATGTAGGAGTAGAGCCAGTAGAAATAATCTCTGTGGAATAACCGGCTTCACTAAGGCTTGCTACAGCTGCGGCAATAGCCTCCATCTCTTTTTTTGCATAGCCAGGAACTTCATCCGCTGCCGCAGCGGCATAAACCTCACCTGAGTGAGAAGAAATACCACGAAGTTTTAAGCCACTCTTTTCTTTAAGTGCATCAGCAAATGCAACCACCTTTTCAGGGGCCATTCCAAATCGGTGGAGACCGCAGTCAACAATGATTGTATAGCTAATTACTACTCCGGCTTCTATAGCAGTAGCATTTACGATTTCGGCACCATCCAGATCATCCAATCGGATAATGAAATCACACTTTGATGCAAGCGCAATCACCCGGTCGATAGATTCCCTACTGGCTACCGGATAGGCATACATTAGGCTTTTGTATCCAGCATCACATAGTGCTTCGCATTCGTCTAAAGTTCCGCACAGAAAACCTGTGGCACCAGCATCCGCTTGCATTTTTGCGATTTCCAACGACTTATGGGTCTTCACCATTGGCCACAACTGCTTGCTGTTTGCTTCACATGCATTTTGATATGTTTGAATATTTTTTTCCAATGCATCCATATCCAGCAGAATTGCTGGAGTTCGTAAACTCTGAATTTTCATAGTACACGCTCCAAATGAAAAAGAAATTACAAAAGAACCAGATTAATACAAACCAGGCAGCACGCCAGACATTGCATTCATTACCATCAGGATAGCCAGACCAATGAGTGCAGCAATGATGTGGGGAAGAGTAGTAACCTTCATCAAATCTTTGGATGCAATTCCATTGTACTTTTCAGGGAACCAGAACACAGCGTCGGTGGGGAAGGTGCCAGCAGTGGCACCCAGACAGATGGACAAGCCAGCAATGACAGGGGACATACCAGTAGTAACACAAGCGGGGCCAACAATAGCCACTGCCGCCAGCATGGCACCGGTACCAGTACCAACCGCAGCTCGGATAAAGCAAGCCAACAGGAAGCCCACCAGAATCATGGGCATATTAGCGGCGGACATGATTCTAACCAGATCGTTGCTCAGGGTAGTGGCCTGCAGCACAGCGGAGAAGCAACCGCCAGCGCCAACGATCAGCAGGATGCCACCAGTGTTATTGGAAGCCTTGTCGATGAAAGACTGCACATCTCTCTTAGGCAGATAGTCGCGAAGGACATAGCCGGTTACCAGCATGCCGATAAACAAAGCTACATTCTGGTTACCAACAAAGGAAATGATGGTGTAGAGAATGCCTTCGGTGCTGAAGATAGAATAGATGGAAGCAATAACGATCAGCAGGATGGGGAGCAGAACCAGGCCCAGGGCGAGGCCGGCAGAGGGCTTATTGGGGTCGGGTGCCAAAAGCTCATCATCGTTGATGATGCTCTTCAGTTCTTCACGATCAATGGCGCCCTCTTTTTTTGCTACCAGTTCTGCATATCCCCAGCCGGCAATCAGGCTGGCGGGCAGACAAACAATGAGGCCCCAGATGATAAACCAACCAACGTTAGCGCCGATCTGACCAGCAACAGCCAGAGGACCAGGGGTGGGCGCCACGCAGCAGTGGGTCAACAGCAGACCAGTAAAGATGGAAATTACATAGGACTTCATCGGCTTACGGGAAATTTTCTGTAATGCGACGACGAGAGGAGCAGTCATGATGTAAGCCACACCGAAGTAAATGGGGATAGACAGGATAAAACCGACCAGATTCAGTGCAAGCAGATCATTCTTCTTACCAAAGGTGCGAACCATGCCCTTAGCCAGTTCTTCGGTTGCACCGGATTCGCCCAGCATATCTCCGAAGATACCGCCGAAGATGATCAGCAAACCAATGCTGGTCATCATGCTACCAAAACCGGCAGGCAGCTTTGCCAGCAAATCAGTCATAGGCATGCCAACCAGCATACCGAAGATAATAGATGCAGCAAACAGTGCTACCGGAGGAGTGATTTTAAATTTGATGAGCGCAATCATCATAATGATGAAGACAACAATAAATGCTACCAACGGACTCATAATATTCTCCTTTCTCCTTGGTATCCTTTGTCTAGTTTAAGTGCGTAAAGCAACGGATTACTGGTTGTGAGGAATGATTTTGCCGGGAGTCGCACCAGTAAACTGTTTGTCGTGCCAGACGATCTCGCCATTCACGATGACATAGTCAATACCATCTGTCAGCTCGCAGGGACTCACATAAGTTGCCCGGTCATAGAAATTATCGTAATCGATAACCAGAATATCTGCATCATAACCTTCTGCCAGGATACCCTTGGACTTAAAGCCCAGGCGCTGAGCGGTCAGACCAGTCATCTTATTGATAATCGCTTCCAGACTCATGACACCATTCTCTCGCACAAAATAATTGATAGCACGAGGCATAGTGGCATAAGCACGGGGATGACCCTTTTCGTTCAGAGCACGAGTCAGACCATCAGAACCAACAATAGTGTTGGGGTCTGTGATGACGTCAAACAGGTTCTGATCTTTCATAGTATTGAACACTGCGCTGCTGTCACCCTTATTATCCACCAGGATGTCGAAGAACGTATCCCAAGGATCCTTATCCAGTTCTCGAGCATACTCGGCAATGGTCTTTCCTTCCACTTCCTTTGTTGCCGGAGAAGTAGTAACCATGACACCTTCCCAACCGCCAGCGTTGAGATAGAAGTTGTCATATTTGGCATCGGTATCTTCAATCTCGGCCTTGATTTTAGCGCGCATATCGGGATCCCGCAGCAGCTCGGCCATGGCCTCCACACCCTTGTCGAAATGCCAAGGGGGAACAATCACATTTAGGGCCGTCTGGTTCCAAGTATAGGGGTACTGGTCACAGGTGACCTGAATTCCTTCTTCCACAGCCTTGTTGATAAGCTGCAGGGTTTTCTGCTGCAGATCCCAATTCTTCTTACCCATAACCTTGTGGTGGGAAATCACTACGGGAACACCTGCCTCACGTCCAACTGTGAGGACTTCCTCCACAGCCTCCAGGATATTGTCAGATTCATTGCGCATGTGAGATGCATAGAAGCCACCATAAGGAGCAATAACCTTAGCCAGCTCGACGACTTCGTGAGTAGTAGCGTAGCAGCTAGGAGTGTAGATTAGACCAGTAGACAGGCCCGCTGCACCATGTTCCATGGCATCCCGCAGCAGATCTTTCATCTTTTCCAGTTCTTCCTCTGTGCACTCACGATTGTCAAAACCCATAGCGGCGACGCGCAGCGTACTGTGGCCTACCAGACTCTTGATATTAGCAGTTTTAGGGACGGAATCACAGTATTCAAGATAACGTTCATAAGTTGTCCAGTTGATCATATCGTCCGGGAAATCAGGTGCGCCGATTTTCAACATACCTTGGATCAACTCCATGGTTTCGGGGTTGATAGGTGCTGCAGACAAACCGCACTGACCTGCCATTTCGGTGGTAACACCCTGAGAGGTTTTGGCGAGTCTGGCAAAATCTCGGCCAAGAATCAAATCGCCATGAGAATGGGCGTCAATGAAGCCAGGGCAGATAATCTTGCCGGTAGCATCGATGATGGTTTTTGCTTCTTCGGTACCATTGGCGTCGCAAATTTTGCCGTTTTGGATACCAATAGAACCAATATATCCAGCCTTTCCTGTGCCGTCGATGATGGTTCCGTGTTTGATTAAACAATCTAACATATAAATTTGACCCCTTTATTTGATGTTTATAGTCTCCCTGCAGAGAAAACTATAGGCTTGAGGGTTCTTGCCAACGGCCGTTAAATTATATTTAATCCCGTTTATTTCCAATGTCAATTGGTTTTTGGAGCCATATGGGTTTTTTCTGTAATTTCAACAAAAACAGCGTACAACATTTATTTAAATTCAACACAAGTGAAATGAATTAAACTTAATTTAATTTTCGGCAGAGGGAGCAGAGTGTTTTTGTTGAGAATACATTTATGATTAGAGTGTTTTAAGGAGGGGGAGCACGAGCGAAAAGAAATAATGCTCAGCACATAAAATAGCGTTTAATCAAAAAATGGGTTGAGTAACTGGGGAATAAGTCGAGGAAAAATGAAATAGCTGTGTCTGTAAATAGTAACGTAAATTGGAGATGATCAAGAGAACGATGACACCTCCCAGCTTATATCTCATGTAGGGATGAGCAAAACTCCGATTTGCTCATGAGCCAATACAACAAATAGCGCAATCTGACTTACTTGAAACCTACATATTGTGACTCGACTTTGCAAAACTCGCGTTTTGCTCAACCCTATTAATCCCAAAAGTTAAAAATAATATCCCCTATTATATTCGATTTCCAATACTCGATTTGTTCCAGCTCTGCTTTGTTAAGTTTACCAACAATATCATGCCAGCTCTGCTCAAGCTCTGGCAGTGTAAGTACATTCACACTTGTGTCAGTGAGATTGAATGGGCTTTCTACAAATTCAATCTTTGTAAAGTCCAAGTTTTTTGCAAATGCAATCCATGGATAATAGGCATTTTCCAAAAGATAAAACCTGCCCTGTTCAGCTTTGATTTCGGCAGAATAAAAATTTTTCGATGCAAGATCTAAATCAAATGAAAGTACCTCACAATGATAACGAGTCGCAATAGAATAACAAAATCTCTGAAATATCCTTTTCTCTTGTTCTGGGATATAGGAATCTTTCAAATTCCTAAAGCCAGTAATCCCATTTGGAAGCATTTTATCCTCCACCTTTCAAATAATTCATGCTTGTATTAATTTTAACATAAAGATATGAGCGAATCTATTTCGATTTTCTTAAATTGGAATACCGCCCGAACAAAATTTCTCTGCTCAGGCGGTCTCACTCTACTATTTTTCTTTCTTCTGTTGTACCTGTTCATGGGCTTCCTGCTGGACAATCATAACCACCGGCTTAGCCGGTGGTTTGACTTGGACCCTATAAGGGTCCTTTACCTGCATATGCCTTGAAGGCATACTGAACATCCGACAGACGCACTACTTTCTCAACTGCCGCTTATACCACCAGAGCCATGATGCGGAGGGCAGGGCCCTCGGGACAAAATGTCTCGAAGTGGTTACTTGTCCTGCTCCATCTTTTTAGGAGCCTTCGCCAGTTCGGGCGGCTGTTTCTCTTTCCACTCGTCCAGCAAAGTCATGATCTGCTCCTTCATTTTGGCGGGAGTGGTCTCCTTGCCAAAATACTTTTCCAGTTCAGCGGTAGAAATAATCACGCCTCGATCCTCCTTTTTCTTTTCTGATAAGATGCCGTCAATGACATCACCATTGAGTTTCCCGTCCTTGTCCAGCTCCCGGAGCTTTTTCGCCTGAGCCAGAGAGGGGGATGCCTGTTCTCCGTCAATGGAAACAGCGATCAGCCGCTGGTTTTTGGGGCGGATATAGGAAATCTCCACAGCGGGCATAAAGCCCATTTTTTTATCGTCCACCTTGTCCAGCAGTTCCGGCACAAGGGAGTTCAGCCGCAGATAACGCATGACCTTTTTATAGTTCATGTCGTGCGCCTCGCCCACGATCTCAACGGAGCGTTTTCCAATATCGCCCTCGGCCACATTTTTCAGCCGCCCGCCCTGGTGCTTGATGTCCTCCACTTCCAGCTCCAGCAGGGCGGCCAGTTCGCTGGGGAGCGTCTGATCCCTCTGCTTGTTGCTGTCCTTCATAGCCTGTACTGCCTCGTGGTCAGTCATTTCCCGGACGATAAAGGGCATTTCCTCCAGCCCGGCCAGCTCACAACCATGATGGCGGCGATGGCCCGCCACGATCTCATAACCGTTGCCATCCTTTTCCGGGCGGGCAAGACCGGGAACCATTACGCCGTTTGCCTTGATGGACGCTACCGTTTCCTGCATTTTGGCATCGTCCCGCACCTTAAACGGGTGGGGGCGGAATGTGTGGAACGGATGCATTTCGGAAAGCTTCAGATAGACCAGCTTTCCTTCCTCCACAGGACGGGGCGGAGCGGCTGGCTCAGGCGGAGCCTGTTCCGGGGCCGGGGCCGCATTTTCGGGTTCCGGGGCAGCTTTAACCTCCGCAGCCTTTTTCCCACTTCGGGACAATTTGTCTCGCTTAGTCGGCGTGGCCTCGCCGGGGGCCGCCTTATCCGCCTTGGGTGGGCGGCCCTTGCGGGGCTTCGCCGCCTCCTTGCCAGCGGGCTTCGCTTTTTCCTCTTTTGGAGGACGGCCCCGGCGGGCCTTTTTCGGTTCGCCATCCCCAACGGCGGGAGGTTCCTCCTGCGTTTTCTCCTCCGGCTCTTTTGCCGCCTCCTCTTTTTCTACCTCGGCCCGGGCTGTCTGCCGCTTTTCATTCATCAGCTCATTGATTTTGTCAAAGGACACCACCACATCACCGGGCTCGGGCTGGGCAGGCCCCTCCTGCTGGGGTGTGGGAGCGGCGGCCTGTTCGGGAGCCGGAGCCTGGAGCCCGTCAGCCGTAACAGGAGCGGGAGACTCCGGGAGCTTCTCCTCACCGGGGCCTGTGTTCAATTTTTCATCTGCCATTCACTATCCTCCTTTTCGTGAAAGTTGCACAATTTTGCGGGTTAAATTTCTGTAATTATTTTTCTGCCGCCTTCCGGTCTATCCACGCAAAAAAGCCGCCCGATTTGAACGCCGGACGGCTTTTTGTGTAATGTGATAGATCAAATATTATTTTTTGTGGTTCGTAGGCTCCGAAAAGCCTTGTATTTACAGCGTTCCTAATAGGAAACAATCATATGCTAATGTTTGCCGACAACTAACTGTGTCCAAGTTAATAGTGTGATTCTTGTAATCGATAATTGGCTGCGATAACGCGCTTGTCATGCTAAAGTCCATCACAACCAGCATTGGTTTTTCCTTGTAGACGCGCAGCAGTTCATCCATCGTGGCCGCAAGGCTTTTTGATGCGGCTTGCATATCAAATCCGCTGTCTTTCAGAACGCTTTCTGCACTTGTCAGAGCTGGAACTGAAAAGCACAAAGGTAAAATATACTGTTTTCCTTTTAGTTTTCCAGCATCTAAAAGAGGCATATAAAAATTCTCTGCTGTGAATTCGTTTGAATCCATTACATCGGTAAGATCGAGAAAAGCTCCATTCATCATACTCTTTTCAATATCTGGAAATAGATTAACATTCGTCAATCGGTTTCCTTCCATAATAAAAAGGTCGGGACCCTTGCCTGAAAGGATTTCCGTATTTAGCTGATGAATCTCTGCCTCACGCTCTGCGGTATCACCCTCTTTTGGCGATACGAACTGTATTGTGATATTCGGGTTCTCTTTTTGATAATCTAGCAGTTTTTCATAGATAGGACAATGTGTATCAGGATTTGCATAGTGAGCGGTAAGGTAGACAGTTAAAGTGACTGGATTTGAGCTATCCTCTGCAACGGGCTTAGCTAAATCAGTTTCCTTCTTGGTAGATGCGCATCCTGTGAGAAGAACCAGCAGGCTTACAATAATAGCGGCAATAAATATACTAAATCGGTTATTTCGTCTATTGTTATACATAACTTCAGGTTCTCCGACTTCTAAAATTTTGCTTCATACCAATACCAATGTGCTGCAATTCGTTCAGTATATTGTGTATTATCACCTTCTGATTCTGCCCACGACCATCCATTTCCACTTTTTACAAACTCAACCGGAACATCTTGAAAGCCATGTGGTTCATCATCTTCAGAATAGTAAAAGCCCTTATATGTAGTACTCGGAATGAGCCCGAAAGAGCCTGTACAAAATTCCACCATATCATCTGCGTAATAATATACTTTCCATCCATTCCACTCTAGCGGTCCCATTGGATGTTCTTCTATCACTTTCCGCGCATAGTTTGTCAGCTCATCCTGATTTCGCAGTACATAAGACTGGATGGATTTTTTGCTAAATGGCCGAACAATCAACGCCGTAGCTACAGCAATACACCCTAGTGCGGTCAAAAGTCCAATGCAAATTCTTTTCATGTTTTTCTCCAGTCAACTGAAAACATATCACGCTGTAAGAACTATGATATCGCAGACTTTACTTTAGCGTGTGTACAATATGCAGTGCCATATCTGCATTTTCTTTGTCTACAAATATCTCTGTGATATACTTTGGTTTTATACCTAGAGTTCCAATTCTTGCCTGATCGAACGTATTACGCCGATTGACATCTTTAGTTTTGCAATAGAACTTGATTCCCGCAGCCGCCAACGCATCCGTGATGCGATTGCACTGGTAGGGGTCAGAAACAGCTGCAACTTGTGATTTGAAAAATTGTTCTAACATAAAAAGGCCTCCTATATACGTTCTAAAAGAAGTTCTTACAAATCCTTTTTAAAACAACGAAATTTAAGCCCGCTTTATTTCATCCGTCCACATTTTTTTCAAAATCGTATGGTTGCACATAAATTTCCAGAAAGCTTGTAGCACAATCACGATTTTTTTCTTTTTATTCAAAGAAACCACCACGGCAGTTCCAGCCACAGGTTATCCATGGCCTGTTCCTCCGTCTTTTTGGCGCGGCCTTTTGTCAGGTGAAAGTATATCGCCGTGCCGATCAGTGGATGCTCTTCGCCATCAGTGAAGCCATAGCGGTACAGCAGGTAGGTCTGCTCCCGCTGGGTCAGCCGTTTCAGACCATCGTACAGTTCCCGGCGCGATTCCTGCTCCTCCATAATGATCTGCGGCTGCATGGCGTAGGGGTCGGCTATGGCTTCAATGCGCCGCAGTTGTTCCTCTCCCGGCAGAACATCGTCCAGCGAAACGCGCTGGTAACAGACGCCGTCCTTGTCCTCCGTTACCATCCGCTGCTCAAAAGCGGCAAAGGCATCCCGCACCATGTCCATCATGGCGTTGCGGATGGCAGGAGCCGCATAGGTCAGGAACTTCATGCCGCGCGCTGCATCGAACTTCGGCACAGCTTTCCATAAGCCCAGATTGCCCGCCTGTTTCAAATCGTCCGTGTCAAGGTTCAGGCCGGACTGTGCCAGATTCATGCTGCGGAAAAGGTCATTTGCCACCTTGCCAATAAAGGACTTGTTGTTGTCGATCAGGCTGTCCAGCGCGGCAGCATCGCCTTTCTGTGCCAGCGCACAAAGCCGTTCATTCGTCTGCTTCATGGGCGTTTTCCTGCTCTGCGGCAGACTGCAAGATTCCCAGCAGACCGTTCCGCAGCTGTTCCAGTGCTTCCGGCGTAGCTCCTTCCATGCCCGAAACGCTGTCCAACATTGCATCCGTCAACTGCTCTGCCGTAATCGTTGGGTGCTGCACATCCTGCCCTTTGGTCAATTCGGTGAACATCTTCTCTGCCACTTTCTTGCTCATGGCTTCCTGTTCGGCGTAATGGCTCCCGATACCCTTTTTGATTTCCTTGACCGCCGCCATGAAGTACATTTCAATGTCATCAAGGTCGCCTTGATACACTGGCTTTCTCCGAAGGCTGATGTCCTTTGCGGCTTTGGCTGCTTCCGGGGTCTTGACCTTTGTGCGCAGCAGGGTGCTCAATGTCGTGAGCATGGCGTTCTGTGCTGCGATGCCGGATGCAAAGGTATCATCAAAATACTGCGCTATGCGGTAAGTAAGCTCTGCAAAGCGGGCGTTTTCCAGCAGCAGGTTGACCACCTCTGCATTGACACGCCCTGTGTAGAGGTTCTTTGCAGCTTCTACGGACAAGCCCAGTTCGGCAATGTCGTAATTTTTGCGGTCGGGGATGTTGGTTTCTCCCAGCAGAAAATCCGTGGACACGTTGAACAGCCTTGCAATTTTCAGCACCTGCTCATGGGTCAGGGTTCCCTTTGCACCGCTGATGAAGCGGCTGATGGTGCTCTTGGAGCAGCCGATTTCCTTGGCAAGTTCTGGTTGGCTGATGTTGTGTTCTTTCATCAAGTCCGCAAGACGGATGTTGGATGGTGCGGGCAGATATTCCTGTGCCATGTGGTCGGCCCTCCTTTTTGAGCTTTTTCCTCATTATAATACGCTCTGCCGTTTTGTTCAATATACGGTTTCTTCTCCGCCCTTGCTGTTGCAGCCCTGCAACCAGTAAGGGCTTTTTTCTTTTTCCGTTGCAGTTCTGCCGCTTTTTTGCTCTTTCTGCAAAATTCCCCGTATATTCAGGCAGGAAACAAAAAACACCAGAGTTCCCACTTTGGGGTCTCTGGTGCAACGCACGAAACAAAGGAGGAATGCCCTTGAGCCTATATCAAAAGATCAAGTCCGCCATCACCGTTCGGCAGGTGGGAGAGATGTACGGCATGGAGCCCGACCGCCATGGCATGGTGTGCTGTCCGTTCCACTCCGACAACCACC
>OIZB01001550.1_pt1 | contig 11872 bp, 8 predicted proteins | sample 1588401 | NCBI WGS metagenome assembly OIZB01 (sample SAMN03283270) | human gut metagenome | biome: human-associated habitat; material: feces | host: Homo sapiens | place: USA | collected 2013
TATGGCCGAGGGCCTTGGCGTGCGCGGCGCGTATGCCAAATACGGCACTATCTGAACCCCTATACGGCTCAGCCGCTGTGAGGCAGGCGCTTCACAGCGGCTTTTTTATGTGCCCGGCCCCGTTCGGCGCAGTGCACGGGCGCGGGGCGCGCCTTACTCCAGGTTTGCGTGGCGCGCCTTCATATCTGCTTCGGTGACGCCGCACTGCTCCATCAGATATGCCACCAGCCAGTCGCAGACCAGATCGGCAATCTGGCGGCTGTTGTCCTCCTGCATCATGGCGTGAGTGTTGCCGCGAATGCCCATCTCGGGAAGATGCATCCACGTGCTGTCGCCGCCCAGTTCCAGAATACGCTCGTGCAGTTTACGCATCGTGCCCTGACTTGATGAAAGCATCGTACTTATCGGCGTCAAACCGGGTGCCCTCATAGCTCTCCGGGTACTTGGGGCCCAGACGGTAGGTGGTCCAGCACTCGGCGTAACTGTTGAAGCAGGGAGGGACCGGATTGATCTCGGGGAACTTGGCCCAGCTGGCGCGGCCGCGCTCCACGGCGTCGGACACGCAGACATTGAAGCCATGGCGCAGGAACAGGGTGTCGAAGCCCTCGCGGCCATCGGGAGTGGTCTCCCAGGTAACGCCGGTGAGACCGCCGCCGTGCCACATCAGAATGGGGTAGGGGCACACGGGCTCGGCCAACTCGGTGTACTGGACGTACATCTGGAGCGCTGCAGGGCCGCCCACTCCACCGAGGTTTCGTAACACAAAGAACGCCGGGGAAAGCGTACGCTTTCTCCGGCGTTCTTTGTGTGATATGGCGGTCCAGGGCGGCAGGCAAAGCAAGCCGCCGGACGGGAGGAAAGCCTCCCATCCGGCGGTCTTTTTCAGGCAGAGCCTTTTACTTGGCGAACTCCTCCGCCAGCTCCTTGGTGACGCGCAGATACTCCTCAATATCCTCCACCGTGTGGCAGTGCATCGGGGAAACACGGATGGCGCCGGTGAGGCCCACACCCTCCACGATGCGCTTGGAGTACACGCTGCTGTTCACGCGCTCGAACACGGTGACGCCGCGCTTCTGATACTCCTCCACACACTTGGTCATATCCACGCCGTCGATACCCATGGCCACGATCAGGTCACGGTGCGTCAGATCCTCGGTGTCCACATAGACGTGGACGCCCGGGATGTGGCGCAGGCCGGCGGCCTTGTCCGTGCCCTCCAGCATGGTGTACAGCAGAGCCCGCTCCTGCAGATGGATGTGCTCCATACCCACCAGGAACAGCTTGCGGCGATCGGTCTCCTTGGTGAAGTGGCCGCCCAGCCAGCAAACATAGTCCACCACGGCGCTCATGGCCGCGAAGTTGCCGGGGGTGGGAGAACCCAGCTCCCAGATCTCCTCGGGACGCTGCAGCACCTTGCGGTGGGGCAGCTTGGCCACACGGTCGGACACGTAGCCGTAGCCCATGCCGCGGGTGCCGAAGAACTTGTAGGGCGCGAAGTTCACGCCGTCGAAGCCCAGCTTGTCCACATCCATGGGGGCGTGGGGCGCATGCTGCACCGCGTCGGTGACGATGTAGATGTCGGGGTTGATCTCACGGGCGGCGCGGACGATGCCCTCCATGTCCATGATGGTACCGGTGATGTTGGAGGCGTACATGACGCTCAGCAGGCAGGTGTCCTTGTCCACCACGCGGCGGATCTCCTCGGGGTCGATGCCGCCGGTTTTGGGATTGGCCTGAGCCACGCGGAACTCCTTGCCAGTCTTTTCGCAGTAGTACTTCACGGCGTCGAAGGCGGAGGGATGCTCCAGCACGGAGGTGACGGCGTTGGTACCCGGGCAGTTCTCCAGAATGGCACCCACCATCTGGAACATGCACTGGGAGGCGGTCATCTCCGTCAGCAGCGCGCCGCCGGAGGCGCCGAACACCACATGCATCACATCGTCGATGCCCCGCAGCTGGATACGCTTGAGCTCCTTGGAGCGGGCGTGTACGCGTTCCGGGCAATCGGGGAAGGCCTGGTACTTGGCCTGCTCCTCCACAGACGCCTTCAGGCGCAGGGAGCCGCCGGAGTTCTCAAAGAACAGACGCTTGCCGAACTCGGGGTCGGCATCCACATAGCAGAAGCGCTCCTTGATCTCCGCAGACAGGGCGGGGTCAAACAGCAGACCATGCTCATAGTTTTCCATAGGGATCTCCTTTTTCCATTCTATCTGTAAATTATTTGTTTACTTGGCAGCCTGGGGCTTGTCGAAGCGGCGGCCCACGCCGGTGATGGCGCTGAGGGTGAACAGGACGATCAGCATGATGCTCTGGAAGTTGTAGGGGATAAAGTCCAGGAAGGAGAAGGACTCACCCACCACACCGCTGGCGATGGCCAGACTCACCGCGTTCAGGCACACGGGGTTGTAGGGGACCAGACCGGCGAAGCCGGTGCTGATGCCGTCCATCAGGTTGGAGCCGCGGGTACGCTCGATGTTGTGAGTCTCCAGCAGCTTGCGGACCAGCGGGCCCACGAACAGGATGGTGATGGAAGCCGCGCCGATAGCCACGCTGCCCACGAAGCAGATCAGGATGGTGACCAGCTCCGCCTGACGCGGGGTCTTGCTGGCGTTATGCAACTTGCCCAGCATGATGTCAAACACACCGCTGCGGGTGAGCATCTCCAGCAGGGCGAACATGAAGAAGCTGAAGCAGATGACGTTCAGCATGCCGGTGAGGCCGGCGCCGATGGGACCGGCGGCATCCACCATCTTGGCGGGCTCGATAAAGCCAAACACCAGGCACAGCACGAAGCCCACCAGGTCGCAGACGATCAGAGTGCCGATGAGGTTCCAGCCCTTGAGCATCAGGATGATCATGATGACGGGGATCACCAGCATAATCAGGGTCTTGGCGTAGGAGGCGTCCACCAGCTCCGGCAGGGTCACGGCCTCGGAGGTGCGGAAGCCGATGATGACGAACAGAACGGCGGAAACCACACCGGCGATCAGGGAGTAGGGCAGACGGGTGCGGACCACGTCGCGGACCTCAGCGCCCTGAGTCAGGGCAGAGGCGATGGTGGTATCGGAAATGGGGGCCAGGTTGTCGCCGAAGATGGCGCCGCTGACGATAGCGCCCACCACAACGGCAGGATTGGCGCCCACGGTGGTGGCCACGGGCAGCAGCACCGGCAGAACGGCCACAATGGCGCCGTTGGAGGTGCCGCAGGCCGTGGAGATCAGTGCGCAGATGATAAAGCCTACCAGCGGCAGGAAGCCGGCGCTGAGGCCCAGCTCCGTCACCAGCCAGGTCAGGCCCTGGATCAGACCGCTCTGGCGCAGCTCCTGGGAGAGGACGCCGGCCAGCAGGAACGCGAAGATAATGACGCACAGGGTATCGTTCTTCAGGCCCGCGACCACCGCCTTCTCAAATTCCTTCTTGTCCTTGGCAAGCAGGAAGGCTGTGCACAGACCGGCGAAGCCCGCCATGCAGAACAGGACCAGAGAGACCTTCTGCAGGGCTGCAATGGTGATCATCAGTGCCATGAACACCAACAGCGGCAGGCACGCGCCGAAGGTGCCGCCATAGAACTGCATCTTCTTTTGATTTTCCATTTCTCATCTTCTCCTTTTTTTAGTGATTCCCGCCGAAAACGGTGGAGGACCATGGTCTCCGGCAGGTTTGTTCACATCTTATTCATATAAGACAGAAAGTCAATAGGTTTTCAACAATTTACATCGCTGCTGTTGCATTTTCTACAAAATATACAGTATAATGTTGTTGCAGCAACAACAATTGCCGCAGACTTTGTGACAGAAGGAGTTTTGCCCCATGAACACCAGCTTGCAGCAGCGCATTCAGAGCGCCGATCTCACCCGCACAGAAAAGCGCATCGCCGACTATTTTCTCGACCACAGTGAGTCGCTGTACTTCATGACCGCCCGAGACATCGCCCAGGAGCTGGGCGTCAGCGACACGTCCATCATCCGGCTGTGCCGCACCCTGGGCTACCGCGGCTTCCGCGAATTGCAGGAGAGCCAACGGGCGGAGCTGGCTCAGGTCATGGAAAACGGCCGCTACGTCATCCCCCGGCAGCAGGTGGAGGGCAAGCTGGAGCAGTACCAGAACTGCAGCCCGTTCCAGTGCCTGCAGCTGGCCATGGAGACGCTGCAGGAGACGTACCGGAAGAACCGGCCGGAGAAATTTGAGCGGGCCGCCCAGCTTCTTTTGCAGAGCGAGCACATCTTTATCTCCGGCTTCCGCGGCTTTTCCGGCTCCGCCCGTTATATGGGGGTGCTGCTGTCCCAGTACCTCAACCGCGTCACCTACTATTGCGATGCGGACACCCGCTGCGTGGAGGGCCTCATTGACTACGGCTCTCAGGACTGTGTGGTGGTTTTCGGCGCGGAGCGCTACTCCCGCATGTCCTGCGTGCTGGCCCAGATCGCCCGGGACGCCCATTGCCGTCTGATCGTTATCACCGACAAGCTCACCGCGCCCCTGGCCGTGGGGGCGGACATCGTGCTGCTGGCGGATTTTACCAGCCCCACCGCCGTCAACTCCTATCTGGGTGTGAACTTTCTGGTGGAGGCCATCGCCTTCGAGATCAGCCGCCAGCTGGGCGTCTTTCCCCAGCAGCGGCTGTCCCGCATGGACCACTACCTGTCGGAGCTGCATCTGTATTGATGCGTGCCAAAAAATGAACAGCACCCCATTTATTAGACAAGCATGGTAAAATACCTGTACTAAGAAATGGGGTGTTTTTCTATGCCAAGGAGAGCAGAGGGCAAGCGGTATACACCGGAATTCAGAAAAATGGCCGCAGAGGCGATGCGGCAGGAGCCGCCGGTCCTGCGTCCGAAGGGGCAACGGCGCTCACCTCTCCACCAGATGGACGTTCAGGTGGTCGTAGGTCATCTCCACCCCCGCCGCGGCAAAGGCATCGCGCAGGTTCTCGTTCAGCGCGAAGAAAGCGTTCCAGTAGTCCTCCGCCCTGGTCCAGCAGCGGACGCTGTACTCGATGGCGCTGCTGCCGTACTCCGTCAGATACACCACCGGCGCAGGCTCCGGCAGCACGTCGGGCGTGGCCGCCACCGCCGCCAGACAGGCGTCCTTCACCGTCTCGGTGGGCGCGTCGTAGGAGGCGGTCACAGTCCGCACCACCCGCCGCCGGCCCATGGCCGTGTAGTTGATGATGCGGCTGGAGGACAGCTCCTTGTTGGGCTGCATGACGAACTGGCCGTCCGGCGTCTCGATCTTCGTATGGTTCAGGGTGATCTCCCGCACCGTCCCCACGGTGTCCGCCACCTCGATGTCATCGCCGATGTTGAAGGGATGGGATGTCAGGATCACCAGACCGCCGGCCACGTTGCCCAGAATGTCCTCCGCCGCCAGGGTCACGCCCAGCGTCAGCACCGACACCAGCGCCGTCAGGGACGAGGTGTTCAGTCCCAGGGCCTCCGCCGTGATGATGCCCGTCAGCAGATAAAGTACCACCTTGGCCGATGTCAGGACGATCTGGCGCAGGCGGGCAGTCAGCTTTTTGCTGCGGTCCAGCAGCCGTTTGGCCAGCTTTAACAGCAGCCGCGACACGATGAGGCACACCAGCAGCGTCAGCACCGCCGACAGAATGCGGCTCAGGCTGTACCCTCCCAGCGATGTCTCCAGTATTTTCGAAAGCTCTTGCATCGGAATGTCTCCTTTCTCATGCTGACACCAGTATAGCAAATTCCCCGCCGCTGCGCAATCGCATTCATAAGGAGGGAGCGGAACACGGTGCGTTCCGCTCCCTCTTTATTCGCTCTGCACCCCGCCGAAAACATCCCTGTCTCCCCCGCCGGAGCTTGTCGCAGGTGCACAAAATATCTGCGTTTGCCAATTTTTACTTGCCAGTCAGGGACGGCTCTGCTATGATAGACGCGAAAAATGCCAAAAAAGGGGGTACTGCCATGGGCATATCCTACAACAACCTGTTCAAGCTGCTCATCGACAGGGGCTGGTCCAAAACGGAGTTTGCCCGCGAGGTGGGCATCAGCTCCAACACGCTGGCCAAGCTGTCGAAAAACGAGCCGGTATCGCTGGAGGTGCTGGTGCGTATCTGCCGGCGGCTGGAATGCACACTGGGCGATGTGGTGCAGATCCTGCCGCCGGAGCCGCCGGCCATCGTGGAGAAGCTGCGCGCCGCGGCAAAGGAGGGGATACACAGATCATGAGCCAGAGCAAAGCAAACGGCGCCACGTTCATGGAAAAGCTGTCCACGTTCATCGTGGATAAGCGGAATCTGATCTTTCTCATCACCATCATCGGCCTCATTTTCTCCGCCTTTTCCCGTAACTGGGTCCAGGTGGAGAATGACCTGACCTTCTACCTGCCGGACAACTCTCAGACCAAGCAGGCGCTGGCCGTCATGGACGAGCAGTTCGTCACCTACGGCACGGCGGAGGTAATGGTGGCCAACGTCACACCGGCCCAGGCCCAGAAGCTGGCTGACAAGCTCCGGGACATCGAGGGCGTCCAGAGCCTGACCTACGACAAGACCACCGACCACTACAACGACATGTCCGCTCTGTTCTCCATCACCTTCGCCTACGACGAGGATGACGACGCCTGCCTGACGTCTCTGGATGCGGTAAAGGCAGCCCTCAGCGGCTATGACCTCTACGTCTCCACGGATCTGGGCAATACCCAGCAGGAAACCATTGAGCATGAGATCAGCGTCATTATGATCTACGTGGCCATCGTCATTGTCATCGTGCTGACCTTCACCTCCGAGACCTACGGCGAGGTGCCGGTGCTGATTTTGACCTTCGTGGTGGCGCTGGTGCTGAATCAGGGCACCAACTTCCTGATGGGCAAGATCTCCTTCGTGTCCAACTCCGTCACCAGTATTCTGCAGCTGGCGCTGTCCATCGACTACGCCATCATCTTCTGCAACCGCTTCAAGGAGGAGCACCGGCTGCTGGACCTGCGTGAAGCCGTCATCGTCTCCCTGAGCAAATCCATCCCCGAGATCGGCGCCAGCAGCCTGACCACCATCGGCGGTCTGGTGGCCATGCTGTTCATGCAGTTCAAGCTGGGCCCCGATATGGCCCTGTGCCTCATCAAATCCATCCTGTTCGCGCTGCTGTCCGCCTTCGTGGTGATGCCGGGCCTTCTGATGCTGTTCGGTCCCCTCATCGACCGGACGCAGCACCGCAGCTTCGTGCCCAAGATACCCTTCGTGGGCAATTTCGACTACGCCACGCGGCACGTGGTGCCCGTGATCTTCGCCCTGCTGATCACCGTGGGCTTCTTCCTGTCCTCCCGCTGCCCCTTCGCCTACGGGTACAGCCTGCTGACCACGCCCATCCAGAACGATAACCAGATCGCCGAGCAGATGATCGAGGACACCTTCACCTCCAGCAACATGCTAGCCCTGATGGTCCCTGCCGGCGACTACGACAAGGAGGCCGCCCTGCTGGCGGAGCTGGAGCAGTATGATGAGGTGGATCACACCATGGGTCTTGTGAACATCGAGGCCATGGACGGCTACACACTGGCGGATAAGCTGACGCCCCGCCAGTTCGCGGAGCTGGCCGGTCTGGACTACGAGGCCGCACAGGTGGTCTACGCCGCCTACGCCGCCAACGATGGCGACTACGGCCAGCTGGTGGGCCACCTCTCCACCTACAGGGTGCCGCTGCTGGATATGTTCCTGTTCGTCTGTGACCAGATCGACGCCGGTGTGGTAACGCTCAGCGATGACCAGACCGCCGCCCTGAAGGACGCCCAGACCCAGATGCTCAGCGCCAGGAACCAGCTGCGGGGCGAGGATCTCAGCCGCATGCTGGTATACCTGACCCTGCCGGAAAGCGGCGATGAGACGTACGCCTTCACCGACAAAATTCTGGACATCGCCCAGAAGTATTACCCCGACCAGAAGGTATATCTGGCCGGTGACTCCACCAACGAGTACGACTTCGAGAAGTCCTTTGCCATCGACAACAAGGTGGTGAGCATCGTGTCCATTCTGGTGGTCATGGTGGTGCTGCTGTTCACCTTCAAGTCCGCCGGTATGCCGGTGCTGCTGATTCTGGTGATCCAGGGCTGCATCTGGATCAACTTCTCCGTCCCCGCCGTCACCGGCAAGTACCTGTTCTATCTGAGCTACCTGATCGTCAGCTCCATCCAGATGGGTGCCAACATCGACTACGCCATCGTCATCGCCAGCCGCTATCAGGAGCTGAAGGCGAAGATGACCCAACGCAGCGCCATTGTAGAGACGCTGAACTTTGCCTTTCCCACCATCATCACCTCCGGCGCCATCATGTCCATCTGCGGCTTCCTCATCGGCAGCATGACCTCGGAGCCCGTCATCGCCGGCATCGGTGAGAGTCTGGGCCGCGGCACGGTGATCTCCATCATCATGGTCATGTTCGCCCTGCCCCAGATCCTGCTGATCGGCAGCCGCGTCATCGACAAGACGTCCTTCTCCGTGCCATCCGTGGTGGCCAAGAAGAACAGCCGCGGCCGCATGACGGTGAACGGTATGGTGTACGGCCACATCAACGGCACGGTCCGCGGCATGATCCACGCCACGGTGGAGGGCGACGTAGATCTGACCATGCTCTCCGGAGCAGAGGGAGAGGAGGTACCCGACGATGAGGAAGAAGATTGACATACGGCATCTGGCCGCGGCTCTGCTGGCAGCCCTGATGCTGCTGGCCTGCCTGCCCGTGACGCAGGCCGACGCTGCCGGCAATACCATCCACATCTCCTCGGAAGCGGAGCTGCGGGATCTGGCCGCCAGCTGCGCGCTGGACACCTGGTCCCGCGATAAAAACGTGGTGCTGGACAGCGACCTGACGCTGGTGGACCCGTCCTTCCTGCCCATCCCCACCTTCGGCGGCAGCTTTGACGGGCAGGGTCACACCATCCATAATGTCAGCATAACGGACAGTCTGTCCCCTGCCGGCCTGTTCGGCGTGGTGCAGGCGGGCGGCTCCGTCCGCAGTCTCCATGTGGTGGGCGCCGTCACCCCCTCCGGTGATGGTCGGAGCGTGGGCGGCATCGCCGGTGAGAACAACGGCATCATCGAAAAATGCAGCTTCACCGGTACGGTGTCCGGCCAGGTATACGTAGGCGGCATCGCCGGTCACACCGGCGTCTCCGGCAGTATCTTGGCCTGTGAGACCCGCGGCGCGGTCATCGGCGACAGCATGACCGGCGGCATCACAGGCTATAACGAGGGCCTGCTGGCCGACTGCACCAACAGCGCCTGCGTCAACGTGGAGAGCACCGATCCCCGTCTGGATCTGGAGGATCTGGATCTGACGCTGACGCCGGACCTGTCCAAGCTGGGGCAGGCCAACGCCGGCGCCTCCGCCGCTGATACCGGCGGCATCGCCGGATACAGCGTCGGTACGCTGTCCGACTGTGTGAACCACGGCGCCGTGGGCTACCAGCATATCGGCTATAACACCGGCGGCGTGGTGGGCCGCAGCTGCGGCCAGCTCCTGCGCTGCCGCAACGATGGCTCCATCGCCGGACGCAAGGACGTGGGCGGCGTGGTGGGCCAGATCGAGCCCTATATCCAGGTGGACGCCTCTCCCACCTATCTGTCGGAGCTGAACCGCCAGCTGTACGAGCTGAAATCCCTGACCGACCAGGCCGCCAATGACGCCCAGGACGGCGCAGGCGGCGTGTCCGACCGGCTCAACGACATGAACGACTACCTGAAGGACGCCCTCTCCGACCCGCAGGACCCCCTGGCCGCCATCACCGGCTTCGGCAGCCGCCTGAAGGACCTGAACAACAGCGCCTCCGGCTCGGTGGACACCGTGGCGGACGACCTGCGGGACATCAACAGCAAGTTCAATGAGGTATCCAACACCGTGCTGGCCGCCATCTCCGCCGCCAGCGACCCCGCCTCCGTCATCTCTGACGGCTCGCAGGGGAACATCGACAAGATCACGCTGGGCAAGACTTCTGCCTGTACCAACAGCGGTGCAGTCAGCGGCGATGTCAACACCGGCGGCATTGCCGGCTCCATCGCCATCGAGTACGAGCTGGACCCAGAGGATGACGTCAGTGCCAGCCTCAGCGGTGAATACCGCCGCCAGTACGAGTACCGCGCCGTGGTGCAGCAGTGCGCAAACACCGGTGCCGTCTCCGCCAAGCGCAGCAACACCGGCGGCATCGCCGGGCGCATGGACCTCGGCCTCATCATCTCCTGTGAGAGCTACGGCAGCGTGGAAAGTGACAGCGGCAGCTGCGTGGGCGGTATCGCCGGTCTCACCGCTGCCACCGTCCGCAGCAGCTATGCCAAGTGTACCCTCAGCGGCAAAAAATACGTGGGCGGTATCGTGGGCTCCGGCGTGGCGGAGAAGTCCGACGGCAGCGCCAGCACCGTTACCGGCTGCTGGTCGCTGGTGGACATCACCGGCTGCCAGCAGTACGAGGGCGCCGTCTCCGGCGCGGACACCGGTACGTTCACCGATAACTATTTCGTCTCCGACACGCTGGCGGGCATCAACCGCCAGAGCTTCGCGGGCCGCGCGGAGCCTGTGAGCTTCGACACCCTCGCCGCGGCGGAGGGTATGCCCGGCGGCATGACCACCTTTACCCTGTCTTTCGTCTCCGACGGCAAGGTGCTGACCAGCCGCACCTTCTCCTACGGCGCATCCTTTGACAGCAGCGTCTATCCGCCGCTTCCGGAAAAGGACGGCATCTACGCCCACTGGGACCGCACCGACCTCCGCGACCTGCACCTCGACACGGTGGTCACCGCCGTCTATGACGCGCTGCTGCCCACCCTGTCCTCGGAGCAGACCCGCGAGGACGGCCGGCCCGTCATTCTGGCCGGCGGTGACTTCAACGACGGCGACACCATGGCCGCCACAGCCCTGACTCTGACGCCGGAGGAGTTCCACGCGGCAGACGGCAGCCTCGCAGACCGCGCTGCCAACTGGTTCTCCTACCTGAAGGATGGGCAGCTGCCTCCCCTGACCGTAAACCGCCGCGTGGCGGAGCAGTGGCGGGTATCCCTGCCCGATGACGGCCGGGAGACCCACACGCTGCGCTACCTGCCGTCTCAGGACGCATCGCACCTGCGGCTCTACGTCAACGACGGCGGCGGCTGGCAGGCCGTGTCCTGCGACACCGTGGGCAGCTACCTCTCCTTCACCGCAGGCGGCGCCAACCCCGAATTCGCCGTGGTCACCACCGCATCGGTGTGGTGGCCGCTGGCCGCGGCCATCGCCGTGTGCGTGGCCATCGTGCTGGCGATCCTGCTGGGACGGCGTCACCGCCGCCGGCGGAAGGCCGCCGCGGCCTCTGCCCCCGAGACGGCGGAGAATGCCGCCGAAAGCACGGAAACGCCCGCCCGCATCTCCCGCCCGGCCAAGAAGAAAAAGCGGCGCTGGTGGATCCCCGTCAGTATCGTTGCGGGCATCGCCGCTGCGGCGGCGGTGCTCCTGACCGCCACTGGTCTGGGCCGCCAGCTCAACGCCTGGCGTCTGCTGCACCGCGCCCTGAACGCCGACTCGCTGGCCATGACCGTCTCCGTCCAGAGCGGCGAGACCTTCACCGCCAGCGCCGATGTCTGCCGCACCAGGGCCGACACCACCCGCATCGTCACCGTCCGGTGGCAGGGCGTGACCGTCTACTGCACCGGCGATGCGGTGTATCTGGAGAACGGCCGCGCCTACCGTCTGAGCAGCAGCATGACCCTCTCCGACCTGGCCGCTCTGTTCCGCAAGGCCCATGTGGACTGTGAAAAGACGGATGCGGACACCCTGTATACGGCAGCGCTGTCCGCCGCCGACGCGGACGCCCTGCTGACGCTGCTGGAGCCGGAGGTGGGCGACCTCACCGGCATCGATAGGCTCACCGCCGTGCTGACCGTGGCCGATGG
>OIZB01001555.1_pt1 | contig 11844 bp, 11 predicted proteins | sample 1588401 | NCBI WGS metagenome assembly OIZB01 (sample SAMN03283270) | human gut metagenome | biome: human-associated habitat; material: feces | host: Homo sapiens | place: USA | collected 2013
AAATCTGCTACCTGGATATGCCCATGGAACTTCGGCAACATATACCCCATGTTCAAGGCAGATGATACGATGCGTCTGGTATTCAACTTCGACCAGAATACCACCCCAGTCCAGCCCCCTCCAAGTGGTTGGTCTGCTGGAATGTTTGTCATAAGCAGGACATGACTTGTGACAGAAAGGGCAGTCATTCTCATGCCATTTATTAGGTCTGGATTTGATACGGATGTGTTTCACGCCATCCTCATCAGAGTAAAGATTAAAATTTTCTATCAAGAGAATAAAGTATTGACAAAATTTTGTGGGGTGGGGTAGGATGATGGTAAAAAATTCCAAAACATAACGCATTGGCGCTTTTCGCAGAAAGAAGAAAAATAAACATGAAAAAGAGAAAGAACTTGGGAAAAAAGTTAGTAACAATGTTAGTGTCTGTAGGCTTTTTTGCAGTTTTGATTACAGTCTTTAATTTAATGGCATTACAAGCTATTCGAGAAAAGAATAATGTGCTTATAGAACAGTTTGAACAATATGAAGAAGCAGTGAAAAATAATGATACCGCGGTTTTTGAAACAGCAAAAGGAGAAGTGGCAGAAGCCATCAGACATAGCAACTACAGAATAAATGGAAGCATCATTTTTGATCTTGCACTTGTGGTAGCTAATATTATTGTAATCGTACTTCTTTCGATTGTTATTAATAAGTCCATTGTTCGTCCAGCAAAAAGAGCAAAGAATGATTTGGATGATATCATTTTAGGTATAGAATCAGGACAGGGTAATCTTACGTTAAGAGTATTTGATGAAACCAGTGATGAAATTGGTCAGCTTGCAAATGGTGTCAACCATTTTATTGAAACATTACAAAATCTTATGGTAAAGATTCAGAGTGTATCAAAAGATATGAAAAAATCTTCCTATCTTGTACAAAATGAGGCGGAATCTTCAAATATGAGTGCATCCAATGTGAGTGCAACATCGGAAGAACTTGCAGCATCCATGGAAGAGGTATCTGCTTCTCTATATGATTTAGCCCAAGGATGTAATAATCTGCTGGAGAAAATGGCAGGCATGAATGAGGATGCTAAGAACTCTGCAATGAAGTTGCATGAAGTGAAGCTTACTGCAGAAAATAGCTATAAAGAAGCGATTGCATCAAAAGAAAAAACAGTAGAAACATTTGATGGCATTCAAAAGGATGTCGCGGAGGCAGTAGAAGCATCTAAGTCTGTAAATGAAATTGCAAAACTTACAGAAAATATCTTAAATATCGCAGCACAGACAAATCTTCTAGCACTTAATGCATCGATTGAAGCAGCAAGAGCAGGGGAAGCAGGCAGGGGCTTTGCCGTTGTTGCAGATGAAATCAGACAGCTTGCAGATAGTTCACGTGAGACAGCAAACAATATTCAGGAAATCAGTGGAAAAGTTATTGAGGCAGTAAACAATCTGTCTGGAAATGCAACGGAAATGATTCGTTTTGTAGATGAAAAGGTAGCACTTGATTATGACAAATTTGTAAAAATTATTGGAAATTATGATGCTGATTCTGATCAGGCAAGTAATACATTTAACGAGTTTGCAGTTAAGTCAAAAGATAGCTTAGGTACAATGAATGATATGAATGAAGGTATCAATAACATTTCTATAGCGATTGAAGAATCTGCAAAAGGTGTTACAAACGTAGCACAAGAGATATCACAACTTGTAACAGCAATTTCAGCAATTACAGTGCAGGCGGACGAAAATAAGAACCTTTCGGAAGATTTATCGGATGAAGTAGCAAAATTTGAAAAAGTTTAACTAACAGATTTTTATTATGAGAAAAACTGTATTAGGTAAATAACCCGCACTAACTAAAAATGAATGCCAGAATAAGCACAAAGGCATAGCCCCATTACGGGTTCTATGCCTTTGCGTTTTCCGGAAGCAGCATCCGGTCGTCGATATAGTAATCACAGGAAATCTTCCGGCTGTTGTGTCCATAGAATTCGATGATTTCCGGAAGATTGTCATTAACTGCATCAAAATCAACAGCGATTGTCTGGAAATCCAACTGTTTCTTATTGTTCATTCGGCTCATCTCCTTTAGCTGGTGTCTGCTGTACACCCGGATGATAGCAGAACAGGCTTGTTACCGGCTTATGGAAAAAGTCTGCAATCCTCATGGCATAAAGCAGAGAAGGGATATGCTGTTTTGACTCGATATTGGCAATAGTTTTCAGGCTGATGCAAGTTCTTTCTGGGTAATGCCAAGATCTGCCCTGGCTTCAACAAGTCTGCAAGTAATTATGTCTGTCACGGTTTTTATGTCTATATCCATATCAGTATTCATATATATGCACCTCCAAATTCAGAATTGTTCAGGTCTGTTCCGCTATAATAATCCTACAGTTTTAAGTGTCCCAAAAAAAGGACTTATGAAAGAACACGGCCGAATATTTTGAAGGAACTGTTCTCTGTAACCGGGATTGGATCATATTTTTTATTCAGTGATATGAGGTAGGTTCCGAGTCTGTTATTCTGAAATTTCTTCACATATGCGTTTCCATCAAGATAGAAAATACCTATTTCGCCATCATCAAGGCATGCTGTCTGTTCAATCCAGATGAGATCCTTATTATGGTATTTAGGTTCCATACTATCACCATCTACATATACGCCAAACGTGGCATCCTCCGGAATGTCAGGAGAGGAGAATATTTCATATTCGTCACCATCAAGAAAAGAGCCGGTACCAGCGGAAACGGTATTGTAAAATACTTTTCTTTCCCTGATCACATGGATAGGAATGATCTCTGCTGGTTTATAGTTGCCGGTGCTTTCCAGATCGCTGATATAGTCAAGCACCTTGTTCATTCCATTTTCATTCAGGTTCCGGAATGGGTTAAGAGGACTCTGGCCAACAAACTCTGTATAGATATCGTATATTTCAAGAATTTCACATAAGGCGAGAAACTGTCTGGCATTTGGTATTGCTGTGCCAAGCTCCCAGGCACTGATTGAATTCTGCTTTACATAGATATCATAGTTTTCCAGTTCTTTTGCAAGCTGGCTCTGGTTCAGCTTGTGTTCTTTTCTGTATTTAGCAATGGTCTTTCCTAAATCTTTCATAGTATTATGCCATGTAGACGGATGGCATATCATCCGGCAGCAGGAAAGAAGGTGATTCAGTGAACCGGACAATACTGCATAGTGACTGTAACTGCTTCTATGCATCAGTAGAGCTTCTGCATCATCCGGAACTCCGAGGAAAGCCTGTAGCAGTAGGGGGCAATCCAGAGGCGGTAAAGTGGGATATGATGGACAGGAATCCGGCAACGGATGCGACACTGCCGAAGTATAAAGCTGAGGAGCGTGAAATATGGACTGCGGAAATGCTGATGCAGGCAATAGATGCGTGTGAGAATAAATGGCTCAAAGTAGCATTTCATCTGGCATTCGCAGCAACGGTCCGAATAGGAGAGCTGCTTGGGCTGACATGGGACTGTGTGGATATATCAGAAGAAGCTATTTCAGAGAACAGGGCATATGTCTTTATTAACAAACAGGTGGAGCGTGTATCAAAGGAAGCTGTTCAGGAGCTGGATTCAAAAGAAGTCATTCTGATCTTCCCATCCCAAAGGAAGAATAATAAGACGGTCAGGGTGCTGAAAACACCAAAGACCGATACCAGTGAGCGCAAAGTTTATATACCGGGATTTGTGGCACAGTGCCTTATTGATATAAAGAAGGAACAGGATGAGGTAAAGGAGGCGCTTGGCAGTGAGTATACCGATTACAACCTGATAATGGCGACCACTTTTGGAATGCCGATCAATGGCAGCTATATTCGTGACCAGATGCAGAAAGTAATTGATAAAGAAGGTTTTCCGAATGTGGTTTTTCATAGCCTGCGCCATACAAGCGTCACATACAAACTGAAACTGAGCGATGGAGATATCAAAGCCGTCCAGGGAGATTCCGGACATGCACAGGCGGACATGGTAACGGAAGTGTATGGTCATATCATTGATGAGGACCGGCGGAAGAATGCAGAGAGAATGGAGAAGAAAATAAGATTACCATACCGGAGGGAGTAAATCCCGAACTGCTGATGAAAGTACTTGGCAATCCGGAGATGGCGGCTTTGCTTACTTCTCTGGCGAAGACAATGAAAGTATAAATATAGAAGAACGATATTGTGTGGAGTAAGAAATCTATGCAGTATCGTCTTTTTCGTTTCTTGTGAAAAAATTTGTAGTTATTTGTAAGAATTTGTCGAGAAGTGCCATGTATATAATGTAGTGAGGTTTTAACATGACCAAAGACGAAGAAATCAGAATGATAAATGAAAAACTGGATTTTTATGTAATGGAGGCAAGTGATGAGGAGTTCGATACCGAAGAGGTACGCAAACTTGTGAAGCGATTAGATGAATTGGATCCCATACCATTGCCGTGGAAATCGGATGAGGAAGCATTGAAAGACTTCTGGGATTATTGTGAAGAGAGGCAGAGGGAAGAACGTATAATAGCAGATATGAAAATTAAGGATGAAAATAAGGATTAAGAAGTCTGTGTTTTGGAAAAATTATGTGGTAAAATATATATACGAGAAGTCTGTAAATCGGAAGTTGTGGAGGAAAAGCATTATGAAAAAAATTATGTTTGGTAACAGTTTAATGCTCTTAGGTATTGCAATAATGATTCTTGCAGGTTTAGAGCTGATATACATTGGTATTATGTGGGCGTCTTTTCTTTTAATACCTGTAGGATTTATTATGGCTGTTATAGGGTTTTTTAGCAAAGACAGTTAAATCCCAGTTGATATTTCACATATTTTAGGAAATTTAATAACTGTTATATTTAATTATCAAATTCTTCGCAAACCCTTGAAAATACTAAGTTTGTAGCAAGTGAGCTTTCCCTTACTCTTTCCCTTGTGTTATATTCTCACATTGGTTTTCATGAACCTTAATATGGGAAAAAATAAGGGAAAGAAAATTTCATAACACAGTATAACAATAACGACATGGTGAACTGATTGAAATGTTTTCGATATTTAACTCTATAACTGATTATCAAAAGAAAATGGAGATAAGATACGATGAGAACAATTTATGCAGAATACAACATAAATCACGATAGTATTGATGTTTACACAAGTGCTGGATATATGCTTCGCATTGATTGCTGGGAAGCTGAAAAAAATTTAAAAACCACATATGGATCAGAATGTGCGCTTACTTCATTGGCTGTGGATGAGCCTTTGGAATATGCAAGATTATATCTTGAGGGTAATTTACAGATGTGGGTAGATGCAGAAGACTCACTAGAGTTATAATCCTTATCCATATAAATAATATGCAAATATATATCCCATCAATATAGCGAATATACTGAAATAAAAGTATCTTTATAATCAATTTTAACCAAAAGAATATGTTCTTAGAGGAGGTGTCTCCCGAAAGAACATATTCTTCTATTATGGGTAATTATAAATATAGAACATGCTTTTCTTGTGCTACAATTTCTTCACTATGAGTTACAACAATAACTGTTTTTCCCTGTTCACTTAACTCATGCAATATATTCATAACAATCTCACTATTTTTTTTGTCTAAGGAACCAGTTGGTTCGTCTGCTAATACAATCGAACATTTCTTTAGCATTAAACGAGCTAACGCAACTCTCTGCTGTTCGCCACCAGATAATTGATAGACTTTTTTGTTAATTACTTTCTGTAAACCAACTTTTTCAAGAGCTTCATTTATTGAAATATCCGTTCTACCTGATTTTTTTATTATTTCTAGATTTTCTTTTACTGTTTTGTTTTCCAAAAGGGCAAAATTTTGAAATAAAAATCCAACAACTTCTTTGAAATATTTCTGCTTTTTTCCTTTTTTTGCCACATCAAAACCATTCACAATAATAGAACCTTTGTCAGGAGTTTCAATACCTCCAATCATATTAAGTAAAGTACTTTTTCCGCATCCACTTTCGCCACTAATTACCAAAAAACGGCTATCTGGAATTTCCAAATGAAAATTTTTGAACAAAATTTTATCATTATATGCTTTGCATAGATTTTCAATTGTTATCATAAGCAACCTCCTTTTAATGATTTCGGTATGTTTGTTTTTTCAACAATTGTGATATTAAAGAAAATAATTGTAAATTCTATTAGTGCCATAAATGAACTAACAAGAATGCTAATTCCTACTTCAGTCTGTACCGATAATAAAGAATAGATAAGCATACCTACTAATATCACAAAATTTTCCACTACAATCATTTTAAGAAGTGTTTTGTGCCGTTCAAATAAACTATATCCAAAGATTTTCATCAAGGAAATTTTCATTGCATTTTCTCGGAACTCTAGTCTACTTACTGTAACAATAATCATAATATTTAAAAGCAATACAATCGTACAAAGAGAACTTAAAAATCCCACGAGTTTTATTAAAAATGTGTGATTATATAAATACTGTTCATGTACGTTTGTAATTACTAGCTGATAATTTCCAAGCATATCTTCATACTTTTTGCTGATATTTCTTAGCTGTTTTTCATCACATTGAAATAAAACTGCTCCTGCTTTATAGCTTTCAAGATACCCACCATTGACTGCTAAATCTTTGTTTGCCTGATAAATAATTATCGGATTTTTGCTTTTTTCGATACCATTTATTCTACTTGTATCTAAATAGGAAAAGTATTCTGTTTCGCTATACTCTATGTACTGAATATTTAATTGTTGTAAATTATCATGATTTAAAACATGGCTCAAGGAGTCATAGGCTAATTGCTTGTTTTTAGCAAAATATCTATTCTTTGGAATGAAAATAATCAAATCAGAAGATTCATTCTCTACTGCATTTATCTGCTTCGTAAAACCTTGTAACATATCTTTTGCATGATTATTTACATATATCACATCATTTTTATCATTTAAAATATTCAAGCATATTACAGGCTTTAATGTGTTATATTCATTCTTGTATAGTTTATTCCAAAAAGCTTCTTCTTTTTCAGCATTAAAATCAGTAGTCTTTACGGTAAAATAATTTGCATCATAATATTCTTCTAACAAATGTTCATTTGTAAATAGGTTATTATGAATACTACTAATATTAGTGGTAATTGTAAAAACAGCGGCTACCCCTGCTATAAATTTTAACGAATAAATTAAAAAATCCACTCCTCTTTTGTGTGTTGCATTTGCGAATGCCTTTCTAATATCAAAAAAGCAAAAAGAACAATATGGAATAGTGGAAAGAATAATTCCAATGGAATATAAAATTGTGACGAGTCTATTCTCATATGCTCCCGATATATAATTTGACAGCAATATTTTTGCAACAATAAATAATGCAATGTCAAAAGTTACATCGAATAAAGCAGCCTTAAATGCTATGAAACCAGCACTTTCTCCTAAGGAAACTCGTACAACAACCTCTTTTTTTCGCCTAACCACTTCAATTACATTTAGAACAATCATCAATGCAATAATCATACCCCATATAATAAAAATCATGTCCTTTTCCGTAGAATTCCAATATTCTGGATAAGTTAAGCTATATTTTTCTGATAATTTCTGATATGCAGAGATAATATTGTCCTCATTTCCTATGTATGAGATAAAGTTTTCATAACCCACAGAGGTACTTTGCAATTCTGAGAGATTATGAAATTTTACTTTCGTAATTCCGGAAACTAAAGCGGTATATTCTGATTCTTCTATGTTTGCAGTATTTTTTAATGTTTGTCTGATTACTTTATCATCGCCATAAATATGAAGTGTTGAAAGGTATTTATTATTGATTTCATTGTACTGAGAAAAAATATGTACATCATTCTCCGTTGCAGTTTCTGATACATCTTTCAGAAACTGCGACATATCTTCACTAGCAACTTCATAGCGTGATGACGTAAAATATGCTGTAGAAAAGTTCCAAAGCTGATCTTGAAATATTTCAGATTGCATAAGTATTCCAAAAATCAGGAAACAAAACAAACATAAGTTTTTAATTGCTTTCATTTATTTCAACCCCAGATTCCATACTTTATTTGCTTTTTCAAATATCGTAGTCAATATTGTGCTATTTTCATCAACAATCCATTGATCTTCTTGATCTTCAGCTTTTTTGCTACTTGACAACATAATTTGAGTATTCAAATCCTTATAGTCATTAAATAGCACGCCTTGACTTATTCCTTGGTGAAATGGTTTTATCCAAATAATTAGTGCATATCGAACATCTGACTCAGCTATCGCAAGATTTCCATTCCAAAGCAAATAATCAGGGACAGACACACTATACTGGAATCCATCTTTATCTGTGTAAATTTTTACTCCAGATTCTTCTATTTCAGGGAAGTCTTTCTGAAATTCGTTATATGGTTTATAACTCCCGAAGTACCAAAATAAATTATAGCAACAGAACAAAATAACCAAAACAATTCCTATATATTTTATTTTTTTCTTCATTTATATACACTCCACAAAAAAGAGTGGTTGGAATTCCAACCACTCAGCCATTATCCCGAACCTTTGTTTAGTAGCTATTACCGTAGGTAATACTATTTCCTTTATGAGCAACCTCAATTTTAGACCAATTACCTTTACCAACATTTGAACCCGAAAAAGAACCATTTCCATTCTTGACATATGCGTAATGATCTTTAGTTGAATGATATGCGTGTGCATAATCTTCATTAATAGCAAGAGTATTATAACCATAAGTCAAAACACCTTTTCCGCCATCAGATGTAGTGCTCAATTCCCACTTTTTATCAAATGTCTTATTCCCGTTTGTAACAGAAAATGCCATTACTGGAATTGATGAAGAAATTAACATTGCACTAATAGCTACCCCTACAATCACTTTCTTTGCTCTCATAAGTTTTACCTACTTTGATCTGCTGTATTTCTATTTATATTTTATCAAATATTTTGTATCTAGTCAATCAGTATCTTGACTTATATAGCGTCGAATTGTAAGATATATTCCTTGTAAAATTAACCAAAAGAACAACAGATTTATTGATAATGCTTTTTTAATTACTTCTCCAAAATAAATGATGACAGCCGCACTTGTCAGTATCATCAGTAGGGTAATAACATCCCAACAGTTTTTCTTATATAATTCTATAACCTTTATTTCTATCAGTATTGCCAGTATCCCTGTCCCTGCCACACATATTCCAACAACCAATATCATCAATAACCAATATATGATTCCGGCTATAATCTCATTTGGAATTTTTGTGCTGATTTGTGCCACAGATTGCCCGGCATCAATCGTCCAACCGATAAAAGTTTGTATGAATGATGCTGCATCATGGAAGAATGATTTGCAATCGGAAAGGAACACATCTGACTGTACTGCCTGAAAAAGAGTGGTTGTCAGCGAATACCATGCAAGAAGGAACAAGGTTGTTTGGAACATTACCGTTTTTGCTTTATATTGTCCTGCAAGTCGCTCTTTTTGTGTTTCGTATTTTGCTTTTGCATTCTGATAGTCTGTCCGGTCACAGGCTTCACATTTTTCATAGAGTACCGGCTTTTCTACCGGTATCTCTACGATTTTCTGATGTGTCCGGGCATAATCCCGTTGTTGTGTTAAGCATCGTATTTTATCTTGACATTCCCCTATCGTGACGTTTGCGCTTCGCAGCTTCTCTTTCTCGTTCCGCAATGCTCTGTCTGCTAGCTTCAAGTCGTTCTTTAATGCTTGAATATTCCCGGCTCTGTTCTCTTTGTTTAATTTCTCGTTCAAGGTCAGAGATTCGTTGAGCTGCGTCTTTAGTTCCACGATAAGCTGGTCTTTCTGTTCCAGTTCTTCTTGTATCTCCTCGGTCAAGAGGAGAAGTTCTTCCAACTGTTCGGCGTTCTTTGATTCTCTGGATTCGTTCATCTATATCACGTCCTTTCTCTATCTGCTGTTCCAGTTCAGCAATTCGGTGTTCTGTTTCAGTAATAAACTGTTTTCGCTGTTCAGCTTCTGTGCCAATATCTGCCATTGCTGATTTTCGTTTTCCAAAAGTTCTATCTTCGTTTTCTGTTCTTCCATCTTGGAAAGCAGTTCCTCGGTATTTGGCAAAATGTTGAGCAGCTCGGATAACTCGCTGTTTAATTTTTGCAATTTCTGATTCTGTTCCTGCATAAGAGAGAGTTGGGTGTCCCGGTTCTGCATTTCCAGAATCATTTCTGCCATTAAGGTCTGCTGTTCTTCGATTTGCCCAATCATGGATTCCATTAAGGGTATAATTTCCCGGCTTTCTTCTAATGTCATTTAATCGCTCCTTCCATAATGATAATGCACCCGATACTTTTCCAAAGGTGTCCAGTATCTTTTGCAATAACGTGTTTTGTTGTTTTATGATTTGATTTTCCGCTACTTTCCACGAACCTTTTATTTCCTGCCCGGCAAGAAACTTTTGTTCAATCTTTCTTGCGTCAGCGCCTTCATGGATGGTAGGAATCTGGAGTTTTCCCTGTTTTTCATAAGAACGGTGATCGACCTGATTATGCAAAGGAAGATGTTCATTACACACCTTTGCCCATTCACTCCGCCACAGTTCACAATTTTTTTGATTGTTCCATCCGTTAGCATCGGTCAGCACCCGTTTCCATTGCAGGCGGTTTCTTGCACCCATCTTCTGAATTCCGTTTTCGTCTAATACAGGGATACGGATTCCATGACGGTCAGGGTTTTTCTTATCCTGCCACCAGTTCGGATGGGATTCATCAATCACGATATTTCCGTTTTTATCTCTGAGAAAATCCCAATCCTTGACTTCTTTCTTTCCCCAAGAATGATCCGGGTTAAAAGGACGCATAGTCAGAAGCAGATGGACATGGGGGTTGCCATCCCCTTTATCGTGGATACTCCAATCAGCACACATTCCTCTATCTACAAAAGTTTTTTGAATATAGTCAGTTGTATATTGAATTTGTTCCTGTCTGTTCCATTCTTTGGGAAGGGCAAATTCAAATGACCTGCCAAGTTGGGCATCTGCATTTTTTTCAATCTTCAATACCTCATTCCATAACCTTTGTTTCTGAAATGTGATTTTAAATTTTTCTAAAGCAGCTTCTTTATCTTCTGACCTTTTGTATCGGACAGATTTTTGAAAGCGTTTTATATTTTCTTCTGGTACTATCTGCCATTCAGGAGGTGCGTTTTCACACATCATCAGCCGAGTGTAGACCACTTCTTTTTTAGAAGTGTAATAACTGATTCTCCCGGTTTCCTCGTTTTTCATCACATCCCCATTGAGATATGCGGAAGCGGAGATAACAGATTTCCCTTTACTTCGTCCGACTATTTTGATTGTGTAATGAAAAATCGCCATGTCTGGATTCCTCCTTTCTGCACATCCGGCATAGATTTCCGGCAACATTGCTTTCGGTTTTAGGAAAAGCAGCATTGCCGGAACGCCCTCTGCGTAAGAGTGCCCTGCGCATAGCAGCCTGCATGGAATGCGCCTCTCTGGCGAAGAGTGCCTCCTGCGGCATGAGCAGGTCTGGCTGAAAGCCCCGCCGACGGAACGAGCCCGGCAAGCGTGAACGCAGACCGGTTGCCACTTGTGGCAAACTTATTGGGACGACCTCTGGTTGTCCATAAGTGCGCCCTTCATGAAAAAGCAATGAAGGGAATGAAAAACTCATCCCCTCCGCCATTACACTTCCTCCATATCGGTATTGACTTCTTTCTGCATTGCCTTTGAGAAAAATTTCCCGTTGGCTTCCTGCCTTTTCAGAAAACCAATCAGCTTTGGGATGTCTTCTTCCTCAATAGGCGCACCGAGAACGGATTCCACCGCACCGCCAATCTGACAGAGCCTATGGGTTCGTTTTTTAC
>OIZB01001556.1_pt1 | contig 11842 bp, 24 predicted proteins | sample 1588401 | NCBI WGS metagenome assembly OIZB01 (sample SAMN03283270) | human gut metagenome | biome: human-associated habitat; material: feces | host: Homo sapiens | place: USA | collected 2013
ACATTTGTACGGAGAAATGTGGATGGAGCTATTTTTAGGTCATCCAGACAATATTTGTGACATAATTAAACCACAATACCAAGATGGATATTTATTGCCACATTCGCCAAAAGAAGAAGCCGTAGCAAAGTTTAATGAGGATTTGTTTAGAACACCTAATATGTACCCTGTGTTAGCTGAAACAAAAGTCTATACAGGTGTCAATGAAAACGTGAAAAAATTAAATAATAACTATGCAGGTACATTTGATATTTTATATTATTTTAAACATCCAACAGATAATGAAAAAAGTGGCTTATTAATATTGGATTATAAAACAAATAACGATTTATACAGTAAATATAATATTGATAATAATAAAATGCTATTAGAACCATTTACCAATATGGTGAACCAAAATTTATCATTATATACACTTCAATTATCATGTTATCAAATACCACTTGAAGATATTGGAATGAAAGTGTTAGGTAGAAGAATAATTTGGGTTAAGCCTGATGGAAATTATGAAAAAATACCTGTACCTGATGTAACTAATGTGTTAAGAAATGTATTGTAATTATGACAAGAGAAGAAATTGAAAAAGATATAGAATGGGAGTTTGGCAATTCTTGTGGCATCTGGTACCCATTTAGAGATATAATAGATAATTATACTGATGAAGATATATATGATGTTATGATTCAATGGGCTAAAAAACATGGTGCTAAGTTTGATGATGAATAATTAACTATATTTAACGAGATTTCTTTTGGAGTCTCGTTTTTTATTTGTACATTTGTGCAATAATAAAAAACCATAGAATTATGAAACGAGAACATTATCTTCCAAAACAGCCTAAATATGGCAATAAACAGTGTGAAACTTTCTCTCATATAGATATAAATGGAGAAAAAGTTATGAAAAATAAACAAAAATATGATACTGATAAGGAAGCAATTGAAGAAGCAAGAAAATTAAATTGTTTACCTGAAACAATTCATAAAGTAGTTGCATATAAGTGTATAACATGTGGAAAGTGGCACATTGGTAGAACTAGTAAAGTTTTAACTGAAAAAGAAAAAGAGCATTATAGAAGTCTTGGAACGCCTTTTAATTTTAAAAAAGTCATATATAAAACTGATATATCAGAGGGTAAGTTTAAACGTGTAATTCCAAGTGCTGAACAGGAACTTATTATTAAAAGAAATTTAGGTTTATTATGAGTAAATTAAAAAAAGCACAAAATATGAGGGCTGATTTCATAAATTTCATAAAATCAGTTGTATTCATGAAAGGAAAATTAAATATATGTGGTGAACAAGAGATAAATTTTGATAATGTATCAAATGTAATTTCTTTGGATTATTTTGATATTAATGGTGCAAGTCATTCAAGTTATATTGAAAGTATTTCATTATGTAATGATAAATTAGTTTTCAATACCAAAAATGGTGATGTATTAACACCATCTGATTTAGAAATGAAAGTTTTGGAGAACATAGTAGACATTTTAAAAGAATAGTTAAATATGAAGCTAAAAAAACAATATATTAAAATACTCCAAAAAGCATTCAGAGTATGGAGTAATAAGTTAGATGATTATGACTTGCGTTATGCAATGGATGAAATTTATTATGCTAAAAGTCCAGCAGCCGCAATTCAGAAATTTTTATCTTCTGAATATGGATATGATTCATCATTTAATGACTGTAAAACACAACGTGTTCCAAGTGATGACAAAATTGAATATAATGATGGCATAGTATTTAAAACAGGATTTAGAAGTTGTGTTGAGGATAATATGGAAGAGCTTGAACGTATGAATATGATTCGTAAACTTCCTGATGATACAATGTTTTACATACAAGATAGAAGAAACTATGTTGGCAATTCAGTTCTTTGGTGGGGTTTAAATAGTGGTGGTTATGTTACAGACCCAAAGAAAGCAATGAAAGTATCAAAAGAATATATTTTAAAACATGTATGGAGAAAAACTGATATTATATGGGAAGCGACTGAAGTAGAAAATAATATTACATCACATGTTGATGCTCAATATCTTAATAAAAAGAAAAGTTTTTAATATGAAAAGAGGTGATAAAGTATTAATTAAAGAATGTCCTATTAAAAAATATGTAGGAAAAGAAGGAGTTATTACAAATGTAATTTGTAAATGGAATTGTGAAAAATTGTATAAAGTAACAATTGGCAATACAACAATTAAAAATTGGGCAACAGATGATTGCCTTGAATTAATTGTTGAGAGGAAAGCAACAGCAGAATTGTATGATACTGAAACTGAAGATATTAAACAGAAAAAAGAATATAAAGTAAGTGAAGAATGTTATCATTGCAAATATAAATATAATATTCCAGGAAATGCTCATATTGGATGCCGTAAATATTGTGAAGGAAACACATTTGCGTCTTATGGTATTGCAAATGGATGGGTTATTAATATTCCAACATTAGGAATTTCTTGTTTTGACCCAATTTGGAAAGATACAAAGTGTCCACATTTTGAAGAAAAAGAATAATATGAAAAAAGTTGATATTAATAGAATTTTAACAGATGTTTTATCTGTTGTTTTTAACAATGAAGGTAGTAACTCTCCTGAAGATATTACTGATTATGTAGATTCAGAAACAATTCTTGATTATATGTTAGAAGATAATGATTATTTTTTAAGTAATTTTTTAACATATCTTGAAAGTGCATATATGAATGGTAAATATCCATGTAATGATGGCGATAAATGTTATTATAATGTGTTATTTGTAATGATACGAAATCCTCATTATAAAGAAAAATGCCAAGACTTCATGAATCGTTATGGGTTCGATTTAGATATAATTAATAGAGATTTTTTGTAATATGCTTAAATTATCTGATATTAGAAAACCATTAAAAATTGATGTTCAATCACCTTGTGTTATAACAAGACTTGGGAGAATTGAAAACAGATATGACATTGATTGGGATATTATATTAAGCGATGGAAAACCATTACAAAGAGATTTTTGTTGGTCGCATGAACAAAAATCTGAATTGATATTATCAGTTCTTAAAAATATTCCAATACCATCTTTTAGTTTTATAATTGGTGGTAAAGATGACAAAACATTAAGAGTTATTGATGGTAAACAAAGATTATCAACTTTAATTGATTTTTATAAAGGAGTAATTTCATTTCATTATGAAGGGAAAAATTATTTTTATAAAGATTTAGATAAATCTGCACAATTTGAATTTGAATATTTTGATATTATGGCTTCAGTGGCTTATGAGCCTTTTGTTGAAGATACACAATTAAGAAAAACAGAAAAATGTGTACCATTTAATGATGAAGATATTATTGAATGGTTTAAATTAATCAATTTTGCAGGAACACCTCAAAATAAAGAGCATTTAAATTATTTAAATAGCATTATTAAAAATAGTTAAATTTTATATTAATATTTGGTAGTATGAAAATTTTGCCATATATTTGCACTATAAATTAATAACAATAATAAAAAATAACATGGGACAAATAATTAACAGTATTCTTGACACAGATTTATATTCATTTAGTATTCAGTATCTTTACTTACAAAAATTTCCTCGTGCAAAAGGAACTTTTAAATTCAAAGATAGAAGTAACACAGTTTATCCAGAAGGGTTTGCTGAAAAAGTAATGTCTGAAGTTAGAAAGATGGATAATCTTCAGCTTCAAGATGATGAAGCTGAATGGATGGAAAATAAGTTGTATTATTTTCCTAAATGGTATATTACAACCTTTTTAAAAGGTTATCGTTTTAATTCTAAAGAAGTTAGTTTGTGGCAAGATGAAGAAGGACATTTACATGGAGAGATAAAAGGATATTTGTGGAGAACCCTTTTTTGGGAAGAACCAATTTTGGCAATTGTATCAGAACTTTATCATAAAGAAATAGGAGAAGTAGCTGATTTACAAGAAGTGGCTGAAATTACACGAAGAAAATTTGAAAAATTCCAATTACATGGCATTACATTTTCTGATTTTGGAACACGTAGACGTTTTTCATTTGCTGTACAAGAAACTGTTGTGAAAGTATTTGATGATTTATCAAAACTATATGCTCGTGGCACATCTAAAGATAGAATCTGTTTCAAAGGTACATCAAACACATATTTGGCATTTAAATATGATTTGACACCTATTGGCACAATGGCACATCAAATTGTATCTGCAATTGGTGCACTGTTTGGATATAAAGAAGCTAATTATTTGGCAATGGAAAATTGGTTTGATGTTTATAATGCAGACCTAGGAATTTTTCTTTATGATACCTATGGGTGGGACGCATTTGAAAAGAACTTTGCTAAAAAACATGCACTTCTTTATGATGGATTACGAGTTGATTCAGGTGATAATATTGACCAATTAGAAAAAATTATCGCCAAATATACATCTCTTGGAATTGACCCATCAACTAAAAGTGTTGTATTTTCAAATGCACTAACGACTGATGATGCAGTCCAAATTCATTTAAAAGTATGTGGGCGTATTAAAGATAGTTATGGAATTGGTACACATTTCACTTGTGATATTCCAGGTGTTAAACCGTTGAATATTGTTATTAAATTAGATGAAGCATCTATTACTGAAAAAACAGAATCTAAAAAAGCAGTAAAACTATCTAATGATTTTGGAAAATATACTGGAGATGCTGATGAAGTACAAATAGCATTACTAACTTTAGGTATAAAAAATAAAGAATAATGGGTATTATGGATGCAGTACTAATAACATTATTTATAATAACATGGGTTGTATGTATAGTTATTGTAAATGTGTTTATATATGAGTCTTATAAAGAAGAACATGATGGAATAACAACAGGTCAAACTATTGTAATGAACACTATTGGAATACTGCCACTTTTTAATCAATTGTATGTAATATATTGGTTAATAATGAAAGCATATCGTAATAGAAAAATAATTATTAAAGGTTTTTCATTGACAAGTATTGTTAATTCATTTAAAGTATTAAAATTATAATATATGGGGATATTAGTATTTTTTTGGATATTTGCTATTGCAATACTCTTGTTTCTTGTAATAAATTTTGTTAATTTTCTGTACACTAAAAATATTAAATACAGAGAATTAAAAAGAAGATACAGAGAATATGTAAATTACATTAAAGCAAATCAATATATTTTTGAAACTGCAATCAAAACTTTTGATGAAATCAAAAATGACAAATTTGATGAAATGTTATCTGATGAATCTGTTGTTTTTGGTATAAGAACTAAAGATGGAAAATTAGCTTGTTTTAACTCTAATAATTTAATGAATGTGAAATTTGGGACTTATGTATTTCATATACCTTATATTAAAGAATATAGAAATACAATAAAAAAGTTACAATTTCATATTAATCATATTTCTCTTGGCAGAAAATTTAATGCTGATAAAGAAACAATTGATAAAGCACATAAAATTAAAGATGATATATTAAAAAATAATTTATAATTAAATGAATAAATTAAAATTCTATAATGAAGAAAGACTTACTAATTTTAAAGAACATTTTGGTAAATTAGTAAATAATTGTAAAGCATTTGATGATATGCTGAATGAGTTATTGCAATTAGAAGATAAAAGATTAACATATATCATCATCAATAAATTTTGGTTTATTGAACAACAAAGATGCCACTATTGGAATAATTTACCAAAAAACGTAAAGAGTTATTATAGACCATATTTTATGAAAAATATGAGAAATGTAATGATAACTACATTAAGTAAATGTAGTCATAATGAAGAGGGAAAACCTGTATGGGCTGATGAATCTGAAACTACATACCAATTTAATAAATCAAGATGTCATGGTTTTATTTTAAATGTTCTTTCTACTTATTTTAAAATAAGATGCAAAGTATGAAACGAATTTATATAGATTATACCCATATTGGTGGTAATAGTTATCAAATTGGTCTAATGGATGAACATAATTTATCAACTATTTATTTTATGACAGTTATATGGTCAGACGATAATAGTCCACAAATTATAATTCCTTCAACAAAATTATTACATAAACAATGTTATGATGAAATTAGTAGTATATTATATTCAATAAATTCTGACCAAGAAGATATTTCAAAAAAGAAATTATCTGATATATTATTGACTAATGGCTATACAAAAAATCCACTAAATTAATCAATTTTAACGAGAATTCTTTTGGATTCTCGTTTTTTGTTTGTATATTTGCATTATAAAATTAAAAACAACAAAAAATAATATTGTATGAAAGTAGAAATTATTGACTATATTTCTGGTAATCAAGAGATTGAAACTAAAAGTAGTGGTATTCTTGTTTATGATAAAGATGGAAATGAATATCATATAAAAGAGAGTCAATGGGGCGGATTGGAAGTTTATTCTACAAACGATAAATTATCAATTGAACCATGTTATAATAATTTAATTTATTTAAAGACAAGAAAATGAAACTGAGAACACAAAAAAATTTTAATACCAGAACTCATGAAACAGTTTATGGTGTAAGTATTATGGTGGATGGTAGCCGTATGTATTGTAAGTACCCAATTGGTTATCAAGAGTTTAAGACAAATAAAGATGCTAAAGAAGCATTGGAAAAAATAAAAAACATATTAGATAATGGTGGAACAATACAATATGCTCCATCAGGAAGTGCTGGATTAAACAAATCTGAATATGTTTTAATTAAAAACAAAGAATAATGAAATATCTAGTAATTCTAATAACTTCTATTTTAATGAGTTCTTTTTATATAGTAAATGATGTAGAAGAATTTCATATTAAGATGGAAGGCAAAGAGAATGTAGAAACATTTAAGAAAAAACACCCACAGATTATAAAAGATAGAGCCGTTTATATAGCTTATTTACAAAAATATTATAAAGGTAATGAAAATGAATTTATATCCCTTTTAAAACATTAATTATGAAGAAATTTTTAGTATATATTTTTTGTGGTATGTTACTGTTTTCATGTACAACAGCAAGGATTCACAGGATGGGTAAACAATATGTGACAATATATCATATATTTCCGTCTCCTGATAAAATAGGACTTGATTATGCTCGTGTATATTTGGCTGATGATACACTTTGTACTAAGCCATACTTTATTTATGTACCAAGTAGGTTCAAATATGAAGTCGGAAATACACTTTTGTATAATTTTGAATATTATGACTTTTTAACTAAATAAACTTGTGTTGATGCAAATAAAATGTTATATTTGCATCATAAAATTAAATAATAAAATAAATGGAACAGCACGAAAAATTAATTAAAATTACGCCAAGTTGTTGGCATTACAGGCTTATTAAGTACATTTGGAAAATTGACCCCAAGATGTTTATGAATCTTTGTCCATATTTCTGGTTGACAATAGCATTTTTGTTTGTATTACCATTTGTTTGGCTTTATAATGTAATAAAAAACGGTTTTATCACTTTTTTTGATAAAATCAGTGAACATATGGATAAAATTTTCGATAAAGAATTGGAAAATTGGGTCAAGACATTAAACGAAGCTCAAATTATTGAACTTGATAAGGTTGGCTGGAATTCAGAGGATGTTAGTGTTCCTTATAGTTTTAAGAAAAAGGCTTCACCTTGGGATGCAGTTCATAAATGGTGTAAATTACATAATGTATCAACCACTGAACTTTATAAGAAAGTTGGTCTCTATGAAGAATTTAAAGAGAAAATGCGTATTAGAAGAGCAGAATTGAGGAAAGTAGCAGCCGAAAAAGAATCACGTAAACAAGCTATTACTGATAAACGTAAGGCTGATAGAGAAAAAATGAATAAAGTTATTAAAAATACAAAACAAATAGCAGGTTTCATTATAACTCTTTTCTTAGCATTTATATTTTTCTTTATCGTAAAACTGTTTGTATTCATTTTTACATTATTTGTTGAATTTGTAATATTAAATTCAGTAGAATGCGGATGTGCTATTGGTTATATGGCTTTGGTGGCATTGATTGGCTTTATCATATACCTCTATTGTATGAGAGTTGGTTCAATTGTTGATAGAATTACTGACAAACAACATGCAAGTTTTAAAGAATGGATAATGGCAATTCCTGCATTAATAGTTATTGGAATTTGTTATGTGATATTCTATTGCATTATATATGTTTTCTTGTGGAAATGGATTATATATGCAACTTATGTAGGACTTAGAAATGCATTTTTCACATTTACAGGTATATTTGGAGAATATTTTGGAGCATCTTATTCAGACTATTGTCCAGGAATTGAATGGGATGAAAAAGAGGAAGATTAACATTAAAAACAATTAGTATGTACACCTATATTTTAATAGTAATTTTGTCGTTTATAATTGCATCATGTATTAAAACTTCTTTTCCTAAGAAATTTGTTTTGATAGGATGCGCATTAATTAGTTTGGCAGTTTGTGTTCTTATCAATTGTGTTTATTATGGTGTTAATTATAATACAATGGAAACAGTTAAAAACACTAAAGTTAAAATTGTTTCAGATGAAGAATTAGAAATGAAGATTAAAAATGATTCTATCATTAGAATTGAAACTAAAACTTCAATATATAATGTCATCATTAATGGTACTGAAGAAGGGGCTGTTAAATTAGACACTGTTAATAGAATAATGACAATTAAAGATGAATTTGTTGATAATAATCAATGGATGATGATTTCAAGCTATCCAACTAAACATTCAATCACTATTATTGGACTAAAAAAAGATAAATATGATGTATTTAAGACTTATCAAGATTCTATTTGCAAAAGAAAAGATACATTATCAAAGAATGGGTAGTCTTTTTCTTGAACTTGAAAATATAGGTGGTAAATTAATTGCATATCCAATTATATTCTGTTTAATAACGTTTTTTCATTATTGTTTTGCATTTATGCATACATCATTTGAAACTTTTATGTTTTTCTATAATAAAGATAGATTTGCATTAAATGTAGCTAATATGGAAAAACGTTTAAATAAAAAATAATATGGTAGAATTGATTAAAAGATACTATAAACACTATTTTTCTTTGAAATATAGAATAGTTACGGACCATTTTGCTGGTTATGAATGTCAAGTAAGTTTTCTTGGGATTATTTGGTCTCAAATGAATGGTACTAATACACAATACAGTATTGAAAAATCATTAGATTATATATATCAATATACTGGGAAACATTTTAAATTTGAAAAATTAAACAAGAGATTATATGAAAAATATTAATGAACATACACTAAACAATTTAAAGAAAAGATTTGTTAGTGACTTTAATTTACCAATTATAATTTTTGAAGAACCTGATTTCGAATATTTTCTTGACTTGTATGAAACACAATTTCACTCTCGCACTAAATGGAATAAATTGATAAATGTTATTGATGAAAAATTTAATGGCAATCCTAATTTATTTCTTGAAGAGTTTTCAAAAGTAAGAAATAATATGATTGAAAGCATTCTTGAAAATAAACACTATCAAGAATTTAATGAAAGTAAAGACGTTCTTTCTAAATATGACTTACCAAAATTAAATTACCCAAAATCTAATGTATATAAAGAAACTAATAATGAGAAATATTTCTTATCAGTTGATTTGAAGAAAGCTAATTTCTCCGCATTAATGTACCATGATAGTCATATATTTGGAGAAGAAAAAATAATTTCTTATGAAGATTGGGTTAAGAAATTCACTGATTTGGAATACATTATTGATTCAAAATATACTCGACAAGTTGTTTTTGGGAAATTAAATCCATCAAAACAAATCAAAATCGAGAATTATATGATTTATCAGGCTTTACAAAAATATTTAACACTTTTTGAATGTCTAAACATTAATGTAGAAGTAGCAAGTTTTTGTACTGATGAAGTCGTATTTGATGTAACAGATAATTTCAAATATGTTTTTGATAATATGGCTGCAATTAAGCACCTACAAAAATGCTTGAAAGAAGATGATAAAATAAATGTTGATGTTGAACTTTATCATTTGAAATTACAAAAATTTAAAACATATAAAGACGCTGAAATACCTGTTTACATGAAAACTTATCTTGATAATAAAGAAAGTGGTAAATTTAGTGCTGTTGTGTATGATTTATTCTCAGTACCATCTTTTTACTATGCACAAGTATATAAACTTATTCATGGCATGAGGGTTACTGAAACTGATATGAAATTTTATATGGAAGGTCAAATTGCTAAATTTTATCATCCATTAATTTATGTAAATTCAATTTTAAATTATGATAAGTAGAATATTAATAAAAAAAATCAAGAAACATGGATTTAGCAAAAAAGATTCTTTTACTATTATTGATGTTGCTCCAAAAGAGTATTATAAGTTAGTCAAAATAGACAAATTATATTTTGCCAAAATTGTTCTTGGTTTCAGGAAAATTCTAGAGAATATTAAGCCACATGATAACATAGTTGAAACAATGCCCGATGGCACTTTATGCAAAACTATGGTAGGGAATGAGTTTGTTCTTTCTTTAAGTGATTTAATTAAAATAGCAGACTCTTTGTATTTTCCGCCTAATAGTAATAAGGAAAATGAAGAAAACTCTAAGTATTATAATATTCTACATAAAATAATACAAACAGTTCAAAAACATGGCTATCATAATAGAGTAATATTTGTGTTGGAAAAGAATTAATGGGATTGACTAATCCCATTAATTTTACATACAAACAGCACTATGAGAAGTGGAATATAAAAAGTTAGTTAATAATTTTCCTAAAGATTCATATTTTTCATCTTTAGGCTTTAACATTAAAAATGTTGAAGGTGAGTAACAATCAAAACAAGAATATTCTTGTTCCACTTTTATCATCCATGTAGGTTTTTCAATTTTGCCTGTTAATATTTGGTCAATTATAATTGAAACATAATTAATTTTGTCACTTGTTGGAGTCATATTAGAAATTAATATATCAGGAACATCAATATTATCAGTATTGTAGGTTTCCCAATCAAAATTTGCATATGTTATATAAGCACAAAATATACCAAAATAAAAAATATCATCGGCTCTTAAAGGATTTGATGATAAATCAAACATTTCATCAATTAAATTTTTAACTGATGATAAAGTACCACTTGAATAAGTGAAAATCATTACACGATTCATAATCAACTATTTTTATGTATAAATAGCTTTAATAATGTTTATAAAATGGATAAAATAATAAAATATTTAGATAAAAGTGAAGAGACTATTAACAAATTAATTAATCTAAAACGTGAATTAAAAGAAGAAAGTCCTGAAACTCAAAGGTATATTTTTTATGACTACAAACAAAATCAAAGGTTTTTTTTTTTAATGGTAATTCATCATATTCACCAATAACTAAAAAATATAGTGAATTGCTTGATGGAAATCTCTTGCGTAAATTTATACATGATGATGATAAAATTTGTGTTTGTACATATAGTTACACACCTATGTTTAATAAAGTTATATTTTTTAAAAGTAAATGGGAAGAGGGATTAACATATGATAAAAAAACTAAAAAAGTAAAACTTTGGGGTGCTAGTACACTAGATAAATGCTCATATTTAATTAAAAATATGTTAATTGAGCTTAAACATGAATGGTTTCTTTCACTACCAGATTTTTTTAAAGAAAATTTGACTAAAACTTTATTAGAAAATATATTAAATGGTAAAATTACAAATCCTGAAGATTATATTAAAAAATATATGAAAACTTCTCTTAAATATAGTTTTCATTATAAATTAATTAAAAAATGGTTTGAAGTTGATGAAGAAACAATTAATGATGAATTTAGAAAGAAAACAAATTCATTTGTCTT
>OIZB01001564.1_pt1 | contig 11793 bp, 10 predicted proteins | sample 1588401 | NCBI WGS metagenome assembly OIZB01 (sample SAMN03283270) | human gut metagenome | biome: human-associated habitat; material: feces | host: Homo sapiens | place: USA | collected 2013
AATATGCTCAGGCTTGATCTCATCATCATATCGGTAACCTTCTTCTATGAAATTCCCATGTTCATCAAGAATCGAGTTTTCATAATCTGATGTTGCCCAGAAGATGTTAACCACCTTCTCCTGGTTTGAAGCCTCTGCACGGGCTTTTGCAGACATGGTGTGGTCAATGAGCAGTTTGTCAAGAACTGCAGGGTCGTAGTCCATGATGTCTTGCTCAGAGATGTCAACATCACTGATATGCTCAAAGATTCTATATGTTGTATTCTTTTCTGCCATTATTCTTTTTCTGTATGCAAAATTATCATTCTATGTTGCAGTCTTTCTGCACTATTGAATATTTTTTCAATAAATTCTCAATTTTTTCAGCAATTTGCTGTCTCAACCACTCAGGTTTGAGTACTTCTACCTGATTTCCGTATGAAAAGATGCGTGCTTCAAGTTCCTTGTTCGGACGAACCATGAGCTTGATAATTTGCTGTTCTTCATCCTCAACCTCTTGTGAAGGATGTATTGGTTTGTTCACCACATAAGGGAAACGAGCTTCGTCAAACTTCAATAGCACTTCCTCTGCCACAGGATGGTCTTCAGGTAATGTCACTCCAACGATGTCCTTAAAATACTCATTGAAGTCTATATCTGTATTGGGAATAAACGGCACATTGGCACGTGAGAACTTCACGATACGGTCGAGCGCTTTGTTGGTGATGTAATTGCCATGACTTCCTTCCTGTAATCCGATGAGAAACCAGCGGTTATTGAATTGCTTAATATGGTAAGGATGGAGGATGGCAGTTCGTTCATTGCCAGCGAAAGTGCGATAGAGCAAATTCAATGGCTGATGATTCAATGCGGATTCTATCAGTTCTCCCAAGAACTCTGTTCCCTTCAGTAGATCATTGTGGTCAAAAGATACGATATTCTCAGTATTGGGCTTGACACCAAAACGGAATTCGAGATTTGAGATAACATCTTCCAACCATGCGTTACTCGGCACACCACGAAAACGACTTAGTATGTCAATAGTGGAGCGAAGAGACTTTATTTCTTCGGCTGTCAACTCATTATTAAAGATGGAGAAGCTTGGGTCTGAATAACGGTAGTAACTTTTCCTTCCATCGAAAGGATATGTTTCGATAGGGGCATTGTAGGTGACTCTATCTCTCATGTATTTGATGTCTTCTCGTATCTGACGGATGCTGACCTGCGAGCCATAGAGATCCATGAGGGACTCATTGACTGTGTCAAGGAGGTCCTCAATACTGTATGTTCTATGAAAATCGCTAAAGCATCTGTCCAGTATCCGGTAGCGCAGTTGCGCATTCTTGTTTGTTGGCATAGAGTCTTTTCTTAATTAGTTTATTTATCTGTTTTTATAGTAACGACATCGTCCAGTCTGACAAGGTCGTTCATGTCGCATTTGAGACAGCGAGCTATCTCAATCAAATTCTCTAAAGTTGGTTGTGATGTATTGGTGACCCACTTTGATATTGTTGCAGGATCTTTACCGAGCATCTCAGCCAGTTGCTTATTGGTTAGCATGCGTTCTGCAAGCATCACCTTAATCCGATTTAGAGGTTGTTTCTCCATATTTCTTATTTTTATATTATTCAATATGCAAAAATAAGGTTTTTTCTTCGAAAAACAGACATTTTTCATAAAAATAACACTCCTAAAGCAAATAAATTGATGTTTTCGTCATGTTATTCGAAAAAATATTGTATTTTTGTAGAAAAAAGGCTGCATCTCAGCAATCGGGGCAAGCTCCATTGCGTTCGGTTTGCACTTTTTTTGCATGTGAAGGGCGTCTTTTTTCTGAGAGTGCAGATAGATTGCATAATGGCTTTCTACTTTTGCATCCAGATTGTAACAGTTAGACCTTTAGGTCGTGGTATAAACAAAATCATAAGAACGATGGAAAAGACGAACATCTACACAGATGAAGAGCGTTATTGGATGACAGGAGGTAGAACAGGAACATTGCCTACACGTATCATCCCATCTGTGATTTACAGTTTGGCACCAAACGAAATCTTCGTGTTTGGAAGCAATGCTCTGGGTATGCATCATGCAGGTGCTGCTCGTGTGGCCTATAATGAGTTTGGTGCAGAATGGGGAAATGGTGAGGGATTGCAAGGTCAGTCATACTCTATCCCCACGATGGAGGGTGAGCATAATACAAAGCTTGCCATCATGAGATTTACGCAATATGCCAGGGAACATCCTGAACTAAAGTTTCTGGTAACTCCTGTTGGCTGCGGTATCGCTGGATATACTCCAGAAGAGATTGCTCCTATGTTTAAGGATGCAGCTTATTTGGAGAATGTGTATTTACCCATCAGCTTCTGGAAGGTGCTGATGAAAACGTAATATTAAAAATGAATATGGATAGAGAATATAGTCAATTTGAATTTCTTTCTAAATATGACCAAGAGATTGTTATTCAATATCTTGGTTCTTTACATCTTTGTGAATTTAATTCACCATTTGCCAGTAGACAATCACGCTTGATTATACAAGCGCTTATTAATTGTGATGGAAATGAAAAAATTAATGATTCTTTTGGAAATTTAATTAAGGAAAATTATCGTCAAGAGTTCACTGAAGACCCACAGGAATATCTTTACGTGGATTGTGTTCATTCTACAAAGCGAACATATAGAGTATTCCCTGGACTATTTACAAATCTTCATAATAATTTAACTAGATTGTTTGAACTTTCTGATAAGCTATCTGTCAAATCTGATGATCAAAAATTAGTAATTTTCCTTCTTGAGTTATCTGATATTATAGCAGGTAGAATGGGGTATGTACGATATACTCTTGGTAATCCTCAGGCAGAAGAAATAGTATATCTTGATATTGAGAAATCAAGAAAAATCTCTCAAAACCTGATTTTTTCTAGGGAAGAAATCTCACAAATTGCCTATCGAAATGGTTTGTCCTACAATGATATCTGTGTTCTGTTATATGTTCATTGTAAACAAAAACTTATCGATTTTGAGTTAAAAAGGCAAGGGTATAGTCCGGTAGAAACTAATCCGTTGTACAAATTGAATAATGGAAGTATATTCGTAATTCAACCATCAGCCTTGCTTAGTGCAGCTCACAGAATTATGATTAATTCTTTAAAAGAACTTCTTCCTAACTCTTTTAGCGCAGAATACCACAAGGAGTTAACGATAGATTTAACGCATTGTACTCCAGAAACTAAAGAGTCAAATAAGGGTTATGGGGATATCGATGATGGGACTTTTTTATTATTTCGGGTTGATAAAGACAAATTACTTGTAGTCATAATTGTGTCTGATATAATTTTATCGAACATGAATTCGTGTGTATTACCAATAAAGTCTTTTTTTTCTCAACAATTCGCAAAAGACAAGATTCATTATATATTTACTCATAACTCTCTAGAATTAGGGGTTTATTATGAAGTCAAATCAGATTACATTTTAGTTGATTTTGATGACTTAAAAGTAATGCTTTCTTTGAAAGATATATCATTAAGAGACATATGGTATTATTGTGAGGATAGAGCAAATCTAAACGTCAAATTAATTGGACAAGAGATAGATTTATTCGCATTCTATTTACAAAACAAGCACACTTTTTATACAGAAGACACTTATACCACTATGATGTCAGAAATCGGTAATGCTTTGGGGTTAAGATACAATGTGAGTAGAAATAGGGATGTTCATTATCTTGTATTTAAGGGCAAATCGTATTTAATGGAACATTATTTTGATTTTCCAATTACAGTACCATTATATTTGTTTTGTGGAAGTCATAGTCAATATGAGCAATTTGGAGAATTGAGGAATTCTTCTATAAGATTTTGTATTGATAAAGAAAATCCGTATTCAACATTATGTTGCGAAATTTCTAGAAGCATATTGGTTTGGCTATATGCCATTGAGTATAGATTTAATAAAGCAATTATATCTGGTGATATACAGATTATCATTGATTTATCAGAAGATAAGGAAACAACTCTTTTGTGTGATTGTCAGAGAAGTTGGTTTAAGTTTACATTATCTTTGAAATCTTTCTATGCCGAAGAGGATAAAAGGGAGAGGTATATCCTCTACCAGTTCTTAAGTCGTCTTTATGCGATTGGAGTTACAGTTGATGACGGCTTTATTGGAATGATATCTACAGTATTTTCTGAATCTCATGGGGCTATATTGCAAATGTGTGACTATGATGATATACTCTTGGAAAATGATGGACATATGAATTTCTATTCAGTAAATGATAGATGTTGTGATTTTGTTTTAACAGAAATAGCAAACCATCTTAATTTGAAAGGTAAGGAAATAATATTAGATGGGAATGAGTCAAAAAAAATAGCTTTGACTATTCAAGATTTTCTGGGTGAAAAAATTGATATGATTCTTAAGGTATACTCAAAAGCCTTATTCTATCAATTATTGGAACTCCATCATTCATTACAATACTGGAAATTTAATTCAAATAATCGGTTTTATGGCATAGATTCTGTCTTCCGATATGTTGGCGAGAAATTTGAAAATCAACTCCAGTTTGCGGATATATATACAGAAACTGATAATCTAACTACGTTTATAATAGAAAGGATTGTTAGAAATAATTTTATTTCCATGCAGGGAGTGTCCCCTTCTCTAGAAGAAATAGACATGTTGTATGCATACGCAAAACAATATTATATAATTTGTCAGTATTTGGATTTAGCTTCAACAGGAAGAAAAGATGCAACTCTGACTATTTTAAAAAACGGAAGATTCACCCTTCCTGTATTGTTGTTGAATAAATATCTTAAATATTTCAGAATGTTACGTCAGGAAGAGTACAATAATGTGAACTATAAAAAAATAAAATCAGAATTATTTCCTGAATATAGCATTCAAAAAAATGATGATGCTTTTTACAGAGCATTTATGGAAGAGTTTGATTTGTCATACGATTCTTACATCAACATTTGTAAAATATGTATAGACTTCAGTGCAGACCAAGGTGGAATCGCATGTATGAAAGTCGCTGACTTTTCACACTTAGTTTCAACAGAAATAAATAAATTTGACTATAACATATTTAAAGACAAATTTATTCTCTCTGAAGATGTTGCATCAAAAATTTCGAAATATAGTGAGTTTTATCCTCATAGGTATAATCGAGTTTTTCAAGTATCTTCGCGACCTTGGATAGAGTATCATGATCATATATATTTTTCTAGTAAATCTATTTCTACAAGTAGTAGAATTTTATTAGATAGAATATGTAATGCAGTTCTTGTTGCTCAATCACCAGGTATGAATAGTTATTTAGGAACAATTAGAGACCGAAAAGGTCATGATTTTAACTCTGCTTTATTCAAATATGTTAAAGATCATGCTTCCTCTGAAATTGTAGTTAAGCTAGAAGTAAAAATCTGTCAAGGTAAAACGTTAGATGCCGACAAGGACTATGGTGATATCGATCTCTTGATTATTGACACAAAATCAAAAATCATAAAATGTGTAGAGGCGAAAGATTTTGTCGAAAGTAGATATTTGTGGCAGTTGTTAGACCAAGAAAAGAAAATTATTGGCGCATTGCCAAAAGTATGCTCTAGAGATAATTGGTGCCGTAATAACATACGTCAATTTTCAAAAATCTGTCATTTAGTTGATAATAGCTACACAATACAGACTGTTTTTTTAACTTATAATTTACAGCCTGAGACTTTTGATAAGTCCGGACCTTATAAGAACATTAAGTTTGTTTCGTTAATTGACCTGATAAAAGACCCGAAAATTCTTTTATAAAGTTAAAGCCTTACGAAACGAGTTTGAATAATCATCAAGTAGCCTATCACTCATTGCATAAGCGAGTACAATTCCTTTATTGCCAAGAGCGTGATAGGCTGCTTTTGCACTTGTACCCGTATCAACACAGTTATCTATGATAATAGGTACGCAGTCTATAGGCAGTTCTTTCACTGAGTAAAATCCCATTTGTGATTCTGTTAATGGATGATTTTTACATTTGGCAAGATAGTTGGACTCTCTCGACTTACCACGAAGAATATCTGCCACTAATACATCTGAATATGAAGCAATGGCATTTGCCAAGAGCAAGGCATTGCTCGAAACACCAGTATGTCCTGGAACAGGAACCAGTACAGCGTTACTAAAAGGAATGAGTTTTGCCATATTTCGAGCAGCATAGTTAATGGCATCTTTATCCATCTCTTTTATCTTATGGCATACCCACCGGTTAATACCATCATAGTATCTACCAGTGGATAGGAATGTAATACCGTCTGAAACTGTTTTGATTGGTTCGTTCTCTGTCATGGGGTAAATAATAACATGAGTTCTGCATATCGTCTGCGCTCAATGGAAGGGATTCGTTTCCCTCGCCAATGGCAATGATTCACATAATCGTCTCTGATGTTCCGGTTGCCTACTTCGAGTTTCTTTAAGACCGAACTTTTCGGGTATTTGCCCTTATATCCGGTCACCTTGTATGGTCCGATATTATAGGATAAAGCAGCAAGGAGTAGGGAGTCCTGACCATAGGAACGAAACATAGCGCATAATTCTTTAAGGTCTTTTCGAAGAAGTTGCTCTGCTTCATACGTTGACATATTAGCAGAGTAACGTTCTCCCGGTCTGAGCTTATGTCCATAACCTACATAAGGATAGTCCTTAGCTCGATGCATGCCTTCGTAGAACCTGATGCAGCATACAGCACGCTCGAAAGGTGGCAACTCGAATATGGAAGCCGGCGTTGAAGCCGGTCGCTCTGTCGGCATTCGAGCCTGGGCATTCGCAACCAGACTCAATGATATAAGCAGGAATAATATTATCTTTCTGAAAGTCATTTTATCTTGAATTTGTTTATCTCGTCAATCATATTCTTGACATCGAGGTTTACACTCACGAAATTCTGATATAGGATTCGTTCCTTGGCATCCTTGGATGGAAAGGTGTAGAACTTCGGTATCTTATAGTTAGCATAGTCTGCTTCTTCCTCTGCAATCTTCTTCATATCGAAGTCCGTCTTGCAATAGAACTTAGAGGTCTGGAACTCTGCCGACTCCTGGATATTCATGCTGTCACCTCGTCCGGTCTTTGTCTTTATGAAGTCACGAGCAGACTGACCGCATATCCAACCAGTAGGCATGTCTGAGATTTTACTTGCAGGAACAAGGCTATCCATGTTCTCATTGAGATTGATGGAAGTCTTGTCACGGTCAATAGTCACACCTTTCTTTAACTGAACTACCTTGCCGAATATGTCGTTGGAGAGCCATTCCAAAGTCTCTTTTGCTCTTGCTGAACCACTTACTACGTTACCGACTGTGGTGATAACCTTCTGCATACCCACCTTGCCGTAGTCAGATTCAAGCTGTGGCAGCTCCTGAAAACCGAGAGCTACGCTAACTTTGTTGCTTCGGGCAGTACCGATAAGTCGGTCAATCTTGTGGAAGTAGAGCGTAGGCAACTCGTCCACGATGATGCTGACAGGAATATTCTTGCCCTGACCAGTGTTGACACGGGTAACAAGACGGTTCAGAATCAAAGCATTCAACGCACCAATGATACTTTCCATCTCTGGGTCGTTGGCTATGAGCAGATATGACGGATTCTTAGGATCAGACACCTTCAGGTCAAAATCATCACCATCCTTATGGAATATCCAATATGACTCCTTGGTAGCCAATCGGGAGGTATAGACACGGAGCGTACCTATCATACCTTCCAACTGTTCCATAGCCTTATTCTTCATGGCAGTCTGGAATGGGCCAAGGAGAGGAGCAACCTCTGGATCTGTGTCCAAAACCTCAAAGATAGTCTGGTAATCGAGATTGAGGAAAGAAAGGATATGGGGCATGTCACTATACTTCCCCAGCCAATACTCAGGTTCCACCTCTCTGCCAGTATGGTCAAAGACTCTGCCAGTTGGTTTCGGCCGATGAGTCTTTGGTTCTGTTGTCATCTCTGCAATAAGAGGATTGCCGTTCTTGTCGTATGGCACCTTCTTGTAGTTGACAAAGAAATAGATACAAGCTGCCAGAAAGTTGACCGCTGATGTCTGGAAGAACTGGTCACTACCGCCACCGCCTTCCTTCTTACCTTTCTGCAAAGACTCCAAAAGGGTTTCAGCCGTTTCACTGGCTGCAGCAAGGTTGCCGATGTATTTTTGCTGAATAGGATTCACACGTCTGGAATACTCCACATCCACAAAGTTGATGATGTTGAACTTGCATCCATGTGGTACCTTCCCGGCTTTCTGGTTTATCTTGTAGTGATAATACAACTTCTGCGCAAGAGTCGGGAACTTGTAATCATATACAACCATAGCAAACCCCTTGGCACTGTGCTGGCGGATGAACGGCTCGATGATGGAGAAAGTCTTACCGGATCCAGGAGTACCAACTACCCATGTTCCTCGGAAAGGATTCACGATATTCACCCAACCTTTGCGGAACTTGCCCTTGTAGTAATAGCGCATCGGGATGTTTACGCTATACTTGTTCTCCTGCAGTTCCTGGCATTGCTCAAATGACTCGTTCTCGAAGTTGAAACGGTCTTTGAGCAATCCTTCCTTCAGGAACTTGGAGATATTGTCAAGGGCAACATGGATGCAGATGGTACCAAGAATAGAGGCAGCCATGTAGAGCCAGATGTTTAGACTGATGGTATAGAACCTCATATCCATACGATGACCAAAAAGCCATATAGACAGTATGGTAACGAACAGTCCACCCACCAACGGATAGAACACCTGACGGCGAGCATCAAATTCCAAGTGTTTCTTGTTTCGGGTGCCAATGCAGGTGATACAAATAAGCACGATGGTAGCAATCTTGCTCCATACGAGGTTGCCATCCATATAGATGAACCACCTCTTTACACGGCTATGAATGTCACAAACAATGCCACCCCAATAGTCAAGCAACGCTGGGTCTATAGCATACTCAAAGAACTCCACTATCAATGATAAGTATATCAGACAGCGAAATATCTTATACATGGTCTGTAATTCTTTTGTTTCCTCCATGAAACCTATTCTTGTGTTATAGTGAATATTTAATGCTAATTATATAAAGTAATGATTGGACGGACTTTATGTGCTTGCGTCTTTGGTGTTTCTTGAAGTGCCCCTGAAGCTAATGAGTATAACCAGGCTTTGGCTGTTTCCTGGTCTTTAACCTCTGTCGAAGTCCAATACCAACACTCATCCGGATTGTCTGGCATCACATCGCCTCCGCACTTGCGAATATACGTATTTACCGCACTGCGTACTTGATACAAGAGTTTGATCTGAGCAACGGAAGGGATGTAGGCACTCTGACCATACTGCCACATGTCAAAGACTGCTGAAGCTGCAGGTGAAGTGCCACTGGAATACATGGCATGTGTATTTCCATTGCCATCGAATGCTGCAATATCAGCTGATGTGTTATGCTTCAACCCGAGAGAGTCTGAGTATGCAAACGGCTCAATGTCCTTTAGATAGACAGCATAGCCTGTGCCTTGTATGTCCTCGTTCTGATTCACATAGAATACCACGGCAATAGGAGTCTTGTTTTGTGACTTAACTTCCTCGAACCTTACAACCTTGCCGTCCGTACAGAGGATGTCGCAGGTCTTCATTGCCGTGTCAGGAAAGTCTCGATGCTCATCGCATGAGGCAAATGCTACTGCCATGAGAGTAGCACAAATGATATGTAGTATCTTCATTGTTGCTATTTCTTTAAAGTGGGTATCTTGAATCCTATCACGATGCCAGTGCGAAACAAGTCTTCCCGTTTGGGAAGAGTGAGATCACATTTGGCTTGAACAAACAATCCCCACCCATGACGTAGGGCAAAATTATGCTCGTAACCGACATGCAAGCCACCGACAAACTTGTCAGTGTCACTGCCTGCACTTGCGCCAATACGGAGGTTTCCGTAGTTGTTCCTTCCTCTTGCCACACAAGGCTTGTAGGCTGCGCCAATTCCCCATGTACGGTAGTTGTTCCAAAATGACTCTGGACAGACGTGTCCGCATGATGCACATTCATCCCATTTGATGTAGCCGTTGATGAAGTACTCCCATGCATTGTGGTAGCGTGTTTCATGTTCCCATGAGATGGTAGCATCCAAACCTCTCTGATACAAAGCACCTACACCAACGGATATGCGGTCGCTATGGCTCTGGGCGAATGATGAGACTGAAACGCACAGTCCCATCATCAATGACAATATGTATTTCTTCATCGTCTTATTCCTCCATCATTAAATATGAATTGAATGAGTCGGCATATAGAACATCTTCGTAGTCTATATCCAGACTGATGGTTCTTCCGCTAATCTGCTTCTCAGAAATCTCGATAGACAGTACCTTGTCGTTAGGGAATGTCATCTTTTTCAGGACGAGAACGTTTCTATAACCATATTTGAAGGTCTTGGACTGGTCAAGCACCATAGCTGGCTTAAGCTCAATCATCTGGGCATTAGTTGCCTTGGAAACCTTCTTGTCATTCAGTTTGATACGCATCTCGTCGATGTCAAAGCGGATATTGGTGCGGTTCTCGATGCTGAAATCAATGAAGAAGTATTCTCCTACAGAGTAGATGTTGTTCAACCTCATGGTCATTCTGTGTTGCTTGGTGCTCACATTTCGTATTCTTGCCGGTGAGTTCCATATCTTTCGGGCATATCTGGTCATATCCTCAGTACTCATAGATACAGAAGGATTATGGTATGGAATCTTCTCCGAAGCAAGAATCTGTTTGTCTGTGACTGCTTCCTGCATTCGTGTAGTGTATATCAGAGCGTACTGGGTTCTGTAACGCTCTGAAACTATCGTCACAATAGCAAGGATGTCACCATCTGCATGAACAGTAGCACCTTCCTTGGGTTTCAGACGGATGGTATTGTTGATTGGCTGGTCGCCGACCACTGCATCCGTAGAAATGTCAACGAAACGGACTGGCTCTGAGGCGGTAATGACTGTTGTGACATTCTCATTGATGGTAAGCTGCTCCATTTCCAGATACGTCTGTTGTGCCATGGATGGGAGGGAGGCTAATGCGCATACTACCAATGCGCAGAATTTCTTGATAGTCTTCATATTCGTATATGTTTATTATTTATCTTTTTGGTTTGAACGTGAATTGATGAGATACACAAAGGTTCCATATTTCAGCTTGGCTGAGTTCTTCTTGATGGCTTTGCTAATGGCGTTGCTTGTCTTCTGAACGGCATTGGTAACGGCTTGTGCTCCCCAGCTTGCCAGATTGCCACCTCCTGTAGATGTACTGTTAGTAAGGGTTGAAGTATTGCTCAAAGCACCGCTTCCAACATCTTTCGTGGTTTCTCTGAACTGGCTGCTTGGTACATATAATCCTTCGAGTCCGTCGGTATCATAGAGCGAAAGGTTAACCTTGACGATGTCATCATCTACCATGATACTCTTGACTGTGCCCTTGACACGCTGTGAACCGAAGCCGCTCATGGTGGCATAGATGTAGGAGCCTTTATGAATGACCGTTTCATTGATGACAATATCATCGAGCAGGCGAAGTCGTACTCTTGATCCATCCACCGCCTTGATGTTCTCGTCTATGATAGCCTTGATAAGTCCAGCTTCCTTGTCATTGTCACACAGGGTGTTGAAGTAGTCGGAAGTAACCTTGACCTTCTTGACGACCTCATGCGGTTCATCATCGGTCTTCTTCTTTTCCGGAATTTCAACCTTCCCTTCCTTTGCATCTCCAGTTTTGGCTGTTACTTCGGCCTGCATGGATGGGGTAGAAACCTGCTGAGCCTGCATC
>OIZB01001570.1_pt1 | contig 11776 bp, 9 predicted proteins | sample 1588401 | NCBI WGS metagenome assembly OIZB01 (sample SAMN03283270) | human gut metagenome | biome: human-associated habitat; material: feces | host: Homo sapiens | place: USA | collected 2013
TCGTCCACGCAGAGGCAGCGGTCTGCATCGCCGTCATAGGCAAAGCCCACATCCAGACCCTTTTCCACCACAAACTTCTGCAGGCCCTCGATGTGGGTGGAGCCTGTGTTCAGGTTGATGTTCAGACCGTTGGGCTGGTTGTTGATGACGTAGGTGTCTGCGCCCAGCGCATCAAACACGCTCTTGGCAATGTTCCAGCTGGCACCGTTGGCGCAGTCCAGACCCACCTTGATGCCCTTGAAGGAGTAGATGCCCAGGCTGATCAGGTAGCCCATGTAGCGGTTGCGGCCCGCCACATAGTCCACGGTGCAGCCGATATGCTCCCGGTGGGCAAAGGGCAGCTCCGGCCAGTCCTGATCAAAAACATGGAGCTTGCCGTCGATGTAGTCCTCCACCAGCAGCAGGGTCTCCTCGGGCATCTTTTCGCCGTAGCAGTCGATCAGCTTGATGCCGTTGTCGTAGAACGGGTTATGGCTGGCGGAGATCATAATGCCGCAGTCAAAATCATCCACGCGGGCAATGTAGGCCACGCTGGGGGTGGTGGTGACGTGGAGCAGGTAGGCATCTGCGCCGGAAGCGGTCAGGCCCGCCACCAGGCTGTACTCGAACATATAGCTGGAGCGGCGGGTATCCTTGCCAATGACGATGCGGGCAGGCTCGTTGTTGCCATTGCGCTCCCGCAGTGCATTATAATACCAGCCCAGAAAACGGCCCACCTTGTAGGCGTGGTCGGCGGTCAGGTTCACACCGGCCTCGCCACGGAAGCCATCGGTTCCAAAGTATTTTCCCATTTTATTCTGCTCCTTATAATTCGTTTTTAGCGATTATTATACAATTTCCTAAAGCTGTTAAAAGCCACAATTAAAACGATAAAGAAATCCTTATAGGCATGTTCATAATTTTCGCTTTACAAATGCGAGAATCTGTTTTCTTTCTTCCGATGTCATAATAAACTTATATATCATACACACATAAATTGATACAAAAAGGAGAATTTGCATTCCAAGTTGAAGCAGTCCGGCGCTGTTCCAAGATATATACTTCTTTATCAAAAGTGCCAGAATCATTATTGCCATGGACGCTGCGATAACCTTAAAAGATTCTTTCCAGAATTTTACAATGTCAAGACTTGCTTTTTTCAGGTAATACCAGTTCATAATCAGTCCACTTGTAATGAACATCGACAGTCCCGTCGAGATTGCAGCACCGATGATACCGAAATACGAAGTAAGTATCACAGTAGTAACAACATTGATCATCGCACTTAACAGATAAATTTTTGCACGAAACCCGTACTGCTTTTTCACCTGCAAAATTGCCAAAGCAAGGTTCTGGGCGAGGTCAACCGAAAATGGAATCATAACCACAATAGCCACATAGTACGCTTCTGTATACCCTTCCCCAACCCATATCAAAAGGAACTCTTTACCAAACACAATAAACCCAGAAAGAATTAGCATAATGATCATAAATGTCACTCGCCCAACTCTCACAAAGAGATCCGATACTTTCTGGTTTCCGTTTTCTTCTTGATACAAGATGCTAACTTTCGGATAGAATACACTGGCAATTTGAGTACCAAACTGCATATACATCATATAAATCTGAGCGCCTACAGAATACACCGCTACAACTGCTGTACTAAAAAGTTTGCCCAAAATCACTTGGTCAGTTTTCCAGAAAATTTGATCTGCAATACATCCCAGTAGAATAGTAGCTGAAAGTCCAACAATTTCCCTAATGACTTTTCGATTTTTTTTCTTCTTTACGATTTTTATTTTCAACTTGTGGGTCACATATAGGTATCGCATCAAGACGGTCAATACGTTGAGCACCACAATTACTGTCGAAACCGTAATCGCATACGGGATTTTTCGCACGCATAGAATTACAAAAAAAGGCTGTGCTACTTGAATTATAATAGCCAGCACCTTCAGAAATGTAAATTTTTCGTGCCCGGTAAGGATTGTTAAATAGACAGACCCTAACATGGTCACCATCATATTGGCAAAAAGCAAAAGCAATATTGCTGAACTTTCTTTCATTTCAGCCGCACTAAAAGAACTCGCATAGAAACGCCTAAAAGCAAAAAGTACAACAACGCCAACAATGGCCATCAAAACAGCCATCACTCTATATATGACTTTTGCCATTGACAATGTCACATCCGCAGCCTCTCTGTCTTGGCTCCCTAAGGCATTACAATAATTTCTCAGTACGCCCGTTGACATGCATGATTCAAAAACAGATATGTACGAGAAAAAAGAACCAACAATCTGATATAGTCCGTACTCGCTTTGTCCAAGATACCGTAGGAGAATTGGCACATAGATAACACTAACCGCAACGCTTAAAACCACTTGAATGTATGATAATATTGCACCTTTTTTTCTTTCACTCATCATTAATCATTGATCTCCAACCACGATTTGCAACAATGATTTTGTCACTCTCTCATTTTGATTACTTTAGCTGGATTTCCACCAACCACTGCGTTCGAAGGGATATCATGGGTAACAACCGCGCCGGCACCAATAACTGCGCCATTTCCGATTTTCACCCCCCCCCCCTAAGATGATGACCCGACTCCCAATCCACACGTCATCTCCTATTATGATTGGGTGCATTTCAGAAAAGCCCTGGTCTATCATTGGAATATCTGTTCGCTTAATCTGATGATTTGTTGTATAACACATTAGCTCTGGACCAATCATTACATTATCACCGATAGTTACTTTTCCACTGATAATAGAATCTTCGCCAATTCCGGATCTTTTTCCCAAAGTAACCTGCTCACTCAATCGCACATTTTTCTCAATGTTAATATCTTTCTCAGTTTGTTCATTATTTCATCCGCAAAAACAAAATGCCCGAAATTTCCTTCCTATTTCACCAATTCTAAATGGCCCCACGCTGGTCCCAGACGCAGGCAGATGGCAAGCAATCACCTTGTATAAAACTTTATACAGAATCATTTTGATAGTACCTCATTATAGATTTTCCATACCGTCTCATAACATGCTGCTTCGCTCATGCCTTTTTCATCCAAAATTTCATTTGCCATTTTACTTCTTCCTAGCACCTTCGCCTTTTCTACCGCCTCTATCCAGCATTGAATCGGTTCATTTAGACTAACACTCAAAACACTATTCAATACTTTGACTTCCGGCTGAATTTTGTCTGAAACAACACATGGTAAACCATTTGCTTCTGCCTCCAGTAGGGATAGACCAAAGCCTTCACTCCTAGAAGGAAACATGAAAACATCCATTGCGTCTAAAAACTTTGTCACGCCCATCTGTTTTCCAGTAATAATGACATCTTCTTCTATTTTTAAATCTTTGGCTTGTTTTTTTAAATCCTGCTCTCGGTTCCCTCCACCGACTAACAAAACTTTTACAGGAATACGTTTTTCTTTTAGGATACCTGCAATGTCTAGAATCAGTTCCTGATTCTTCACACCATTAAGTGAACCCGTGTGACCAATCACAAAATCTGACTCCTTAAATCCCAACTCCTCACGGCAGCTGTTTCTTTCATCATCTGAATACCGATACCGATTGATTTCAATACCATTCGGAACCACTTTGCCAACTTCTCCAAAAGACTCTTGCCCATATAAATAATTTCCCGCAGCTTTACTGCATGCAATAAAAGCATCCGCGTGTCGTTGCATTAGTTTTCGCATACAAAGCATGTACAGCTTCATCGAAAGCGCTTCATCTTGTTGCAAAGCCACTCCATGCGAATGACATACCACTTTATTTATGCCTGCATCTTTTGCCGCCTTTGCAACAATTCCATTTGTTCCAGCCATGTGGCAATGGACAATATCATATTCTCTATGGGTTTCAAAAAATGCTTGCAGATTATTATATAGATTTATCTTCGTCTTGTCTGGCTCTGGAATATGGTAAATTTTTATTCCAGCTTTTACGAGATCATCCTCGTGATCTGATTTTTTTTCATCACAAATCAGGCAGCCACAGTCGCATTTTTCACTCAAGTATTGCAACATGTTTTTTACAAAGTTTTCTAATCCTCCGATATTCATTGTTCTTACAACTTGAAGTATTCGCATTTGTTGATTTTCCTTTCAACCACGTAGTTTACTTGATTACGTAAATATATCATTTAATGATAAGACAATTTGATATTATTCATATGCTTTTTTCACTCAACCGATAAAATGCATCAAATAAGAAGAACAATATAGACCAAAGTGTCACGCCCTATATATACGCTTAATTCCGGATTATACAATAACATAAGGAATCAGATTCTTTGTCAAAAAAGGAATTTATAATTTCTCATAAAATCAGCATTTACGTTCAAAAATCTCACAAATACAATAAAGAATACGATAAGGACTATGCTTGCCACAATTGCACGGTTCTCTTTTATCTTAAATATTTTTCTTAGTTTTGCCACTGCATAGTTATTTGCAATAGCAAAGTATTCTGTCATCCGCACAACCAGCGCTTGCGGAATCGATCCAATCAGAAAACCTATCACTCCAATATACAGATTTTTTTCAGAACCATCTTCCCTGTTCCGAGTGAATTCGAGATAGAGTAACACCACAAAGCACAATCTCAGAACAAAGTTTATGGCATTTGATGATTCCCCTGCTGCATTCAGATACATACTGTAACGTGTGTCGACATAATTTGCCATGAAGTAAAGAATATACGATATCAGCCTTTTTCCAGCAAAAAACACAGTCACACCTATCAAAAGACTCCCTGGAACAATTTTTCGAGCCGGAAGTTTCCGAATCACCCACAACGCAATAATTGCCGCAATTGCAATATAGGCCGATGTATGAAGCAGTGTTGCCAAATATAGTAAAAGTGCTTTTTTTATGAGAGCGTTCTTTTTAAATTTATGTTCCAGCACAAACCAGACAACAAGATTTGCCAGATTCTGTCGCAATAGAACGCAAAAGAACCAAATCATTTGCTGTGAGAGATATGCAAACAAAAAAAGCCCCTTTTCTTGCTGTTTAAGCTGCATATCTTCTATGATCAAAATCAAAATCCCAAAACTCAACGTTACATAAACCACTTGAAAAAACTCATAGGTCGGTACAATTGTTTTTGTAATCGAAGCCAGTAGAGTAAATAGCCAGCCAAATCCCCATTCGTCCTGAATTTCTCTTTGAAACACGAAAGGATTCCACTCAAACTGCAATAAATTCGGCACTGCCGTGTGGAACCACTCCTGATATACCTGTGCGTCGCTTCCGCCTAAGTCTATATTACGAAATGCCATCAGAAACCATAGTCCTATAACGGTCGTTGTATACAACACTTTTGATTGTTTTGGTCTACACCAAGCAGAATAGAACAATACGCAATCAATCACAAGAAAATAAATCACACCAAACCCTCATTATTTCAGATACTTTCTCTTCCAGTAACTGTATAGCATCATACCCGGCAAAGCAGTCAACATCATTCCCACCGGTCTGCCACTTGTCGAAAGCGTTTTCCCCAAAGAATACCCTGCACACCTTGCATAGACCCAGTAAAGCAGCATTTCTTTAACTCTTCTTCTAATGCAAACTCTATTGTCAAGATACATCCGGCAATCATCCATCATTCCCAATGGACATTTCATCCGCAGAGCACGTCCGCTTTTTGTCAAGCCACCTTCCAGATACTCACAAATGTAAATCGTTTTGTTTCGGTACACGGTTTTGTAGTTCATCGCCAATGTGTTCCAAAACCATCCCTCTGGAAAAAATCTTTCTCCCTGATAAACTGGAAACGGATTTTTTTTCAGGAGAACCGTCCTCACAACCTCGCAACGATCTCCTTTGATTTTTTGATTTACCCGATAATGGATGTCATCGTCAATGTAGACATCCTGTGCATTTGCAACACTCAGATGACTTCCATCCTTTTTCCCACTAAAGTAACTCATACCGCAAATATCCGCACAATTTCTATATAAAGGCCATTCTTTTTCAACGGTTTCTATTGCGTCATCTGTCAAATAATCATCACTATCAAGAATCAGAACAACTTCACCTTTAATATATGCGTGAGCAAAATTCAGCGCCGTGTGCTTTCCTCCGTTTTCTTTTTTGTGGTATTCCCACTGAAACGGAAGATCATAGTTTTTTAACCTCTCGAAAATTGAATCTGTGTCATCCGTACTTCCATCATCAATTACCAACCATTGAAAATTTGTGCTTGTTTGTCCGCAAAGGCTTTCAATCAATTTAGGAAGTGTTTTGGCACGATTATATGTCGGAGTTAGAACCGTTACCATTATCGTATCATTCATATGTTACACTCCATGCCTCTTTATCAACTCTTTCAGTAAGTGCAAATACTGCGCAATTGCCGGACGCATATCTGGGGTATACCAAAGTGCAAAGGCCTTAGTCCTCTTTCTATCGCACAACCATTGTCTCAAGGTAATATTTCCACATACAACGTGCCTCAAGTCCAATGCTTCATCCATTGCATAGAAGCCTTCATTCATACATTCGATATTATAATTATTCAATTTTGTTTCTCCAAGTTTTTCCATGTACCATATTAGTGGATAATAAACATTCGTCTCCAACGCATAATAAACCGCCCCGGAATTTCTCCAATTCACTTCGTTTAAGTATATTTTCCCATTAGCTTCAAGTGCTTCAACATCAAAAAGGCCGTCGTATCCAATTTTGCGGAAAGCACTTCTTACTTTTCCGTAGAATTCGTCAACTGCTTGCTTATCTTCCAAACGTGAATAGCTACTACTTCCTCCAACAACAGGCCATACTCTAATTTTATTTAAATTAATCCAGCATTTCCTTGTTTCATGAATTGAGCCCGCCATCAAATACTCTGTATCATAATTCAGGTACTCTTGCACCAAAAATCGATGATAGCCTTTTTTTCGGAGTTCTTGGAGATATACTACGGTTTGAGTTTCTGTATCACATTTACGAATATCCGATTTTTCGCCCTCTGCACTGACAACCGGCTTTACGATGCATGGATAGATCATATCCTCCGGCAGTCGAATATCGTTCAAGTCCACCACACAGCTTTTTGCCATTGGAATTCCATAGGTTTGAGCAAATTCAACCTGTTTTTGCTTATCCATCAACTCTGCAATTTTTCCTTGCTGTCCACCAATGGAGGGCAACAAAAAGTGTTCCTTCAATCGATCAAGGTTCAAATCAATTTCTTCTGCTGCCCCATCCGAGTATGGAATAACAACAGGCTTTTCTTTCTCATTCTGAAAGGCATTCAAAAGGAACTCGACAATTTCGTCGTCCGATTTAATCACCCACGTTTTAGCCCAATATTTCGATTTTCGGACAAAACCATGCTCTGCGCCCTCGCCGACAATAATGCCATACGGTTTGATTCCATTTACACCAAAACTACGGGCCAAACCCAGCCCGTTGTGATGATTTCCTCCAATTAAAATCACCTTATTCTTCAAATCACCCATACACTTTTACTCCTTAGATCCCTTTATCCCTCTCAGGAAATAAATTGCGTGTTCTATTATTTTTCCAAGGATTCCCTGATTTTTTACAGAGTCATATTTTTCCATAATTTCATCCGCACTTCGAAACAGCGATGCGTATTTCTTTAAGAAGTCTTCCAGATATGCAAAGTCTTGTTCCTGCATATTATTAGGATGATAGACAAACGTATAAATGCCTTGCATTGGAAGCTTATGGGGTGTATCAAATAGCGTCGGTAGGAAATAAACGCCATCTCTTTGATACGGATGAAGGGCATATCCGTCCGAAATATACATAGGACACCCTTCCGTCTTCATCAATGCAATCGCCTTGACGGTTGCTTCATCATAGGTATGGCAAGGCGCAAAGAAACAGGTCGGCGTTAGTCCATGCTCTTTGAGTATCTGATATCCCTGCTTCAACATTTCATACTGTTCTGTGCTACTTTTCCCTGCCCATTCTGTTTTACTGGAATGTGAAAGCTGGTAGTATCCTCTGGGCTCGTGAAAATGCAGCTCGTGATGTAAACCATGCAATGCGATCGTCCAGCCTTTTTTCTGCCATTCACATGCTTTTTCCCAAAAGTTCTCATCTGCAACTGCAACAAAATCCGGATCACGATTTTCAGGAATCACACCGACGATCGGTCTGACTTTATATTTGTCCAGAATTCTTTCTACTCCTGCCCATTTTTCTGCATTCATCTGTGGGCATGCATCATCTAATCTCAAGCAATAATCCACCGGTGTTTTCCTCATCTTTCTATTGCCGCTTTATAAATTCTGCAGATATCATCTGCATACTTCTTCATGTCGGTGTACCTTCCGCTTTTCCGCATTGCATTTTTCGATTCAACCTCATATGTGGTATTGTCTTTCAACAGTTTTAGAAGTATTCTACTGTATTCATCTGTTGTCCTACATTTTGCTCCGCAGGATTCATCTATAATATTTTCCAGTCCACCAACACCACTGCACACGACAGGCTTGCCAAGACACATGCCTTCTACCGCTGCTAACCCAAAACCCTCCCAGATTGAGGGCATTACCATAATTTTTCCAGCATTTAGGTATGGATAAGGATTGCTTTGAAAACCAACAAGCTCGATTATATCTTCCAACTCGTGGCTACAAATGTATTCCTTGACCTGCGGCATCAGTTCTCCGTCTCCGATCATCCTTGCTGTAATGTTAGGAAACAGTCTCTTTACTTCACACACGATCTTGCAAAATTCCAACGGATTCTTCGGCAACGACATTCTGCCCAAATACACCAAATCCACCGGCTTGCAGTCACTTTTTTCCCGTGCTTTTTGACGGACATCTTCTGCATCTACCACATTACCAATAACAGTATTTTTATTTTTCATTAACCCACGGAAAATGTATTCATCTTCAACCGCTTTTGAAACACTGATAACCTGCCGTATTTTGGGTAACGCTAGTGCAAAGACTATTGACTTTACGCCAACTTTTTTCAACCATGGTGGATTGTTGTGCAGATGTGCTATCACTGGAATATCTCCAGCCGCCCATGCCGCCGTGCTTGCCATGGTAAAATCATGCGCATGGATAATATCCGGTTGCAGTTCGCCAACTGCTTTTTTCACCATCCGAACCGATGTTTCTTCCAACGGATAAAACCGATGTCCTCTATCTTCAACCACCTTACGAATGGGTCCATCCGTAGAGGCATAAATCATTTCAATATCCGGACACGCGTCCATAATAGTCAGCACAACATTTTCTGCGCCAGAATATTTATTACTTTTTAATAGATGTAAAACTCTCATTTGTCGTAGTACCTTCAATTGCAGCAGAGTAAATACCTTGCATCTGTTTGCTGACATTTTTAATATCATACCTTTTCAACATTTCCCGGTTCTGTGCACACTCTTGCTCGGTCTGCACACCATTCGCCGCATCTTTCAGCAATTGGCAGAGCGCACTTTCATCTGCTGGTTCAAACAGATATCGACTATTCTCCAACAAATCCACATTTCCACGAATACGGCTGGCAATGCACGGCAATCCTGTAGCCATCGCTTCCATTAACGAAACGGACAGTCCTTCTCGGAATGAAGGGAACACAAAGCAATCGCAGGCTCTTAGAATTTCGCTCACGTCGGTCCGGAAGCCCAACAGCTTCACCTTCTCAGAAATTCCCAATTTTTGTGCTAATTCAAAGTGCTGCTGCTTTAATTTTCCTTCGCCGCAAATCAGGTAATAGCTATTGGCGATATCTGCTTTTGCCAAGGCACGGATCACCGTAGAATGGTTTTTATTTTCATTCAGTTCCCCTACGGATATAAACACAAGCGCATCCTGCGGAATCCCCAGTTCCGCACGCTTTTTTGCCCGGTCAACCTGCACAGAAGAAATCTTCTTCACATCCACGCCAATGCCGGGCACATAGTATGCTTTCCCACGCAGAGGAAACTTTTGCGCTGCTGCAAAATCTTCTCGATTGATGGTGATCTGTGCATCCGTATAGCGGGCCAAGAAAGTTTCTGCTGTCTGATAGATGAGTTTGTTCTTTAGCGGGCAGCCCTTGTAAAAATGGAAGCCGTGGGCGGTATAAAGAACCGGCTTTGTTCTGGTCGCATTGGCTGCAAGTCTTGCCAGAGCACCCGCCATCGGTGTGTGACAGTGCACCCCTGAAAATTTTTCTTTTACCATTAAATTTTTCAACTGGCGATACGCCTTAATATTTGCCGGAATATTATAAGGCGAGCGCACAAAGTCAATTTGATGCAAGATCACTCCGTTTTCTTGAATTATCTTTATCGCACCGGAGAACATATCCTCCTGCTGATAGTTTGTTGCATAGTGAACTTCAAATCCCATCAACTGCAACAATCTCACATCATTTAGTTCAAACTGCACCAAAAATCGGCTGTAATGAGCCACAATCAGAAATTTCTTCATTTCTTGCTCTCCTCACACTTTTCCTGCCCCATCGCCGTAGTTGCGCCTTCTGCCACGCCCTCGGTACTTTCAGGCATAAACAGGATCTTCACGGTTGCCAGCATAATCTTCAGATCCTCAATCAGGCTGGGATGTGCAATGTACATCAGATCCATCTGCAGCTTATCGTAGGGGGTGGTATTGTATTTGCCGTACACCTGTGCATAGCCGGTCAGCCCCGCCTTGGCCTGAAGCCGCAATGCAAACTCCGGCATCTCTTCGCAGTACTGGGCGGCGATCTCAGGGCGTTCCGGGCGTGGACCCACAATAGACAGATCACCTTTTAGAATATTCAGCAACTGAGGCAACTCGTCCAAGCGGCAGGCTCGGATGATATGGCCGACCTTCGTGATACGATCATCTTTGTCACCAGTGGAAAGACGCGCCACACCGTCTTTTTCGGCATCCACACGCATGGAGCGGAATTTCAAAATCTCAAACTGCTTACCGTCTTTGGTCAGGCGAACCTGCTTGTAAAAAGCAGGACCACCATCGGATTTGACTGCAATAGCCGTAATCAGAAACACCGGACTCAGGATAACCAGTGCCACCAGCGAGATCACAATATCCATGGCACGCTTGACAAACAAGAACTCCGGGCTTGCCATGTAGCGGCCCACACGCAGCATGGGCAGATGGAACATATGCATCGGCTGAGCACCGCTCATAATCACATCGCCCACACGAGGGATCACGAACACATTGATACCCTGTCCCACACAGTATTTCAGGATGATATTGCGCTCATGACTGTGGACACCGCTGATGAACACGCTCTGCATTCCATCCAGCAGGCTCAGGTCGTTCAGGCATTCCTCAACATTCAAGGTCATCTTGACATCGTATTTTTTTGAAAGACCGTACTCATTGATGAGCTTTTCCAATCCATGACGAACATCATAAACGACTGCAGTCGGCTGGGCCTGAAATGTATTAAAGTACCATCCATGCGCCAACTTCGCCCAGATTGAGGCCATCAGGATCTGTCCGGCAATCGCTGCGATGCCCGGCAGAAGATTGCAGAGCCGCCGGGCCATCAGGCAGATGACGATGTACAGAATGCCATCGGTTGCCATGGCTGCCAGCACCTGTCCGTAGATCAACTCTGAAATGCGCTGCAAAGACATCCAGAACGCATCATAGACTTTACCTAACAGAAAGAACAACACCGCAAACAGACCGATCATGGCCCAGTTGCCCTTCCAACCAAACTTTGCATAGACCTGATACGAATAATACAGCTCCCAACAAAGTGCAAACGGAATTGTGATCATTACCAAATCGATGATTTTTACGATCTTCAACATCACATCATGCTGAAATTTTGACA
>OIZB01001588.1_pt1 | contig 11669 bp, 7 predicted proteins | sample 1588401 | NCBI WGS metagenome assembly OIZB01 (sample SAMN03283270) | human gut metagenome | biome: human-associated habitat; material: feces | host: Homo sapiens | place: USA | collected 2013
CAAGGGTTTTTCCGCATGGTCGGCAGGCAGGTGGATAAAGTTATCCTGTTCCCCTCAAAACGGGGTTCTAAATGCGGAAAAATGGACAAAAAAGAAGCGCCGGACGCAGAGGCTTTGACACCTCCGCGCCCGGCGTTTTGCTTATTCGTCTGTGAAGTGGAACCGCTGCGCCGCAAAGTCGGCGTCACTCATGGTGTCCAACTTATCGGCGGTCTGGCAGGCCAGCGCTGCCATTTCCTTGTCCATGTCCGGCAAAGCTGCCCGGAGATTTGCCGCCGTCCTGCGGCGGTCGGCGTTGTGGTACAGACAGATCAGGTTTTCTTCTTCCACGGTGAAATACATTCCTCATACCTCCATTTCTTTTGATTTTTCCCGCGCCGGGGGCTTCTTTTTCTGCTCCTCCTTGGCGGCGGCAAGCTGCGCCCGGATGGACGGCTTCTTTTGTTTCTGCGTTGTCTTTTGGGTCTGCTTGGGCTTTTTGGCCTCCGCCTTGGTTGCCTCGACCACATCCAAAAGGGAAATCTGTTCCCCGGCTTTTGCCCTTGCTTCCAGTTCCTCCATAGACGGGGCGTTGTTCATCATGCCGTCGATCATGTTGTAGTTCTGCTCGGTGGACATTTCCGCCGTCTTGATATGGCTTTCTGGCTGGGCGGGGATGGCAAAGGCTCTTGTGCCGTTTGCCATAATAAGATACCTGCCGTCCTCCGACTGGTGGTGGAATCCATACCCGGCGGCCTCCATCTGTTCCCGGCTCCTGTCGGTCAGATAGAAACGGCCTCTCGGCGTCTGGATTTGTTCGCCGGTCATGCACTCGTCCGGCGTGAGCTGCTTTTCCGGCTGGGCGAAAAACTCCGGCACCTGCCGGTAGTCGGCCCCCTCGTCCACATAGTAGGCGGTCTGTTTTCCATCCTGCCGGAACACCACAATATCCCCCATCGAGAGGGAATGTCCCTTGTAATCGGCGGGATGTTCCATGTTGAAGCGGCGGTAAATCTCGTCCAGTGTGATGTCCTTGTCCAGCGGCGCGGAGTAGATAAGCTGGTAATTCTTCCTGTCCACCGAAAGCCCATCCGCCTGCAATTCCTCATAGGAACGATAGCGGAAGTCGCGCCCCTCCGGGCCGGGCGGCACTTGGTAGATGGAAAAGTTGGGCTGCGCCGGGGCCTCATAGTCAGAGGCAACATATTCCTCCACCGTCAGCCCGGCAGTGGCGGCCTCCTGTTCCAGCTCTGCCTCGATCTGTTTTTTGTAGTCCTGCAAGCTCTGGTCGAAGTCGGCAAGCTGCGGCGGCTCCGGCAAGTGGTACTGGCCCTGATTGAGAAGCGGGCGGCACTCTTTTACATAGTCCAAAACCGCGTTGAAATAAGCGGTCTGTTCCGGCGTCAGGGTTTCCCCGGATCGCAGGGGACGCCGGGCCTCCTGCTCCATAGTGGCCAGATTGCAATGCAGCTCCATATATGGGACGAACTCATGCAGCAGCATATCCCGCTGGGCCTTGTCCGCCTCCCATGCCTCCGGCCCCTCATGGTGCAGCACATGGTTTTTCCAGCTTTCATCCTGTGCGTAGTATTCGTGATAGCCCCGGATATGCTGGATCAGGGAACCGTCCCCGTCGCCAAAGTCCTGCCGTCCCTCGTAGCTGTCCGGCTGGCCCTGCATGGTAAAATCAATGCGGAACTTGGTCTTGTCGTACCAATGGCCCGTATAGCCCGGCTGCTCCCGTTCATGGCGTCTGGCGCTGTCCAGCTCCTTAAAAACGGCCTCGGCTTCATGCAGCGGCATTTGCTGGCCGTCTTTCAGATGGGGGCTTTCACTCCAAAGGATCGTGACAACTGGCTCCGCTGCCGGATTCTGGGCGATCTGCCGCTTGGCGTTTGCAACGGCAATCTCACTTTCGATCTCGCTTTTCACAAAGGAATCCATCTGGCCCTTTTGCAGCTCATAGCCCTGTTCACACAGGCGGTTGATAAGCCCGATTACCTTGTCGTTATCGCCCACGGCCTCGGCATAGGCCACGATCAACTGCCGTTCCTCGCTGCCCAAACGCGGGGCGTTTTTCTCTGCCAGTTCAATCAGAGCGGCAGCCCGGTCAGCCGGGGACGCCTCCGGCATGAACGGCTTTCCATTCAAAAGGCCGTCGATCCCATTCCACGCCTGCGGCTGGGGAATGGCGTTGGCCTGTTCGGTTGCTTCCAGAAAATCATCCAGCCCGTCGCCGGTCAGGGGTCCTATTGTCCCAGCCGGTCGCTCATGGATGGCAAGGATTTCTTTTCCGGCTTCCGCAAGGGACAGGTCGGGATTGTCAAGCTGGCCTCCGTCCAGTTCTTTGTAGTCGGGACCGTACAGCGTGTAATCGTAGCCGGTTTCTGATGTCTGGATATACAGATATTCGCCGCTTTCCAGACGGTAGGCGGCCTCCTGCGGGGCTTTGGCCTGTTCCAGCGTTCCATCCCCGGCAATGGTAAAGCCCTGCGCCTGCGCCGCCTCCTTGGTTCCCTGCGACACTTCGCCGGTGGATTTCAAATCCGCGTCAATGAGGGTTTGCAGCATGGCTTTTACGCTGGCGGTCATTTCCTGCTGTTGCTCCGGGGGCAGCTTGGAAAATACGCTGTCCGGGTCTGGCTGCTCGGCGGCCTGTTCCAGCGGTGCGGCCTGCGGCTGCTCCTGCTGGGCCTGCCGTTCTTTCTGAAGCTGGGCAAGGTGGCCGTCAATGGTGGTAATCAGTTCATGGGCGGTGGCCCGGATGGTTTCAAGGGAGGCTTTCAGCTCTTTCAAGTCCTTGCCGGAACTCCAACCGGCCACATAGCCAAAGGAATAATCGGAGGTGTCCAGCCCGTAGTGCTGGCAGACGGCATAGGCCACGCTTTCGGCCTGCACTTCGCGGGTGCGGCTGTCGGGACGGTCGGCCTGCTCAATGGCCGGGGCTTCCGGGTCGATGGCGTGGAGCTTGGAATGGGCGATCTCGTGGATAGCCGTCTTTAGGGTCTGTAATTCGCTCATGCCCTCCTGAATGGCGATCCGCTTTTCCGTCAGGTGGTAGTAGCCGTGGGAACCGCTCGGAATGTCCTCAAAACCAATGGGAACCGGGGAGGTCTGTTCCAGCGCCTTAAAGAATTCCCCGTAGCGTTCCACGCTGCCGGTCAGTTCTTCCACGCCGATAGAGGGCAGCGGTTCTCCCTCGGTCTGGCTCACATCAAAGACGGAAACGATCTTAAAGGCCGGAACCTGTATTTCCTGTACTTCGGTAACAGGCTTTCCGTCTTTTCCCATCACCGGCCTGCCCTGTGCGTCCAGCTTTTGCACTTCCTTTTTTGCCTTGAACGGGGCCGGGGCCAGTATCTTGATGGCCTTTTCGCCTTTCTTCACATTGCGGTGAAAATCGTCCCGCCACTTGTTGTAGCCTGCCACAAGCTGTCCGCCCTGCATGGCGATCAAGAGGGTATTGTTGAAGCTGTAACTGTGGAACTTGGACATGGTGGTGAGATAGGCTTTGTAGCGTTCACTCTCGAAAAGCTCCTGTATGCCGGTTTCCAGCCGGTCGGTGATCTCTTTCATGCGCTCGGCGCTGTTCTGGCCGTTTAAGAGAATGGGGGTGACAGGCTGCGGGGCCTTTGCGGGGGTTGCCGCCTCCGGCTGCACCTTGCTTTCCTCCCGCAGAATTTCCGGCGCAGGATAGGCCATCACCCGGTATTCCTCCGGCACTGGCTGGCCCTCATGGACGCGCTGCCATTCGTCGCTGGTTCGCAGGATATAGCCGTAATCGGTAAAGGTTCCCTGTTCCTCGTTGGCGATAAAACTTCCCAGCCGGTCGGTGTCAATGGCCGGTTTCCACGGGTCGGGAACGACAAACAGCCCGGAATCATTCAGATAATATTCCCCCAGACTGCGGTTGTCCTTGGCGTTGATTAAGACAAAACAATCGGTGTTTTCAGCGTAGTCCAAAAGCTGCCCGATGGTCTGCATTTTCGCCGGGGACTGCATGACGGCGTTCAGCTCCGCAAGCTCCACGGCGTCCAGCTTTTGAAGCTGGGCAGCAAGGAAGTTCAGTTCGTCCACGCTGGCTGTCTTGATTAAGTCCTCCGGCAGTTCCAGCGGTTTTCCCTCCGGGGCGGAAAAGTCGCCAATGAACAAGTCCTGCTGGTTGTCGGCGGTGATATGGATTTCCTTTAAGGTTTCCTGTACCTGTTCGGCGGAAGTCGGCAGGGAAAGCCAGTACCCATGCGGCCCGCCGGTCTGCGCCTCGGCGCGGTTATCAAGAAAAATGGAAAATACTTCGTTCACGGGTTCCCTCCTTTCCGGGGTGGCTGTGGTCTGTTGCGGCTGTGCGGCTTCCTCCTGTGTGGGAAGTGCTGCGGCTTTTGCCGGTTCCTCCCCCTCGATGGTATAGCCGGGGAGCAGGCAGCCATTGACCTTAAAACAGTCGGCGTATTCCTTGGGGATGGCCGGGGAAATTTCGGTAAAGTAATGGTCGTGGGCTTTGATCCGGCCATTCAGGTACTTGTCCAGTTCTTCCCGGCTGGAAAAGACTTTCCGTTCCTGTCCGGCGATCTTTTCCATCGGGTTTCCGTGGGGTGCGTTGGTATAAAGACCCCAGCGGAGCGTCCACGAGTAGGGGACGGATTTTTGGGCGGCGCTGTCATACCGGGTGTTCTCGGAAATGGAGTAATCCATCTGGTAAACCATGTTGCTGCGGATATGGCGGTATTCGTCCGGGGCCTCCCACTGGTTTGCGGTGTGGGTGACGGGAAGCGTCCGGGCATATTCAAGGGCTTTGTCCAGAAACAGGGTTCTTCCGGCCTGTTCCTCCCATGCGGCGGCCTGTTCTTTCAGGCGGTCAAACACTTCCTGTTCTGCGGCGGCGCTTTCCGCCCGCAGGGAAAGAAGCTCCGCAAGGGGCAGCTTTACCATTTCGGAAAGATCGGCCTTGCCGCTTTCAAAGTAAATCCGACGCTCGATCCGCATAGTGCTGGCCGGTTCTAAATCGTCGTGGTCGTAGGAGCTGTAAGACATTTTGGGTTCACATCCTTTCTATGGCGGTGATCTGATACAAGGGGTTTGGGGCTTCCCCAAAGAGAAAATCCCCGGCCCGGCAGGTGCGCCGGGTCAGGGATTTTGCCGGGAGTGTGGCTACACTCCCTATGCTTGCTGTTTTTAGTTCTTGCCCCTCTGTTCCACGCGGTAGTTTACATACTTGCCGCCGGTATCGGCCAAAAGCACCGTCCCGTCATAGGTTTTGCCGGTTTTCATGGAGCGCAGGCCCTTTACCTTTGCCTTTCCGTCTTTGAGCAGCGCGGCGGCGATCTTCGGGGTGAACGTCTTGCCCCGTTCCTCAAAAAATCGGTCATTCTTCCACATGACAAACTGGCAGCTTCGGTTTCCGCAGTAGTAGTTCTTTTTGCCCTCGTAGACGCTTTCCCCGCAGCGCGGACATTTGCCGATAACCACACGCTCGGCTTGAAACAACTTCTGCGCGTCCTCGCTGATCTGAGAGTAGTTTGCGATCAGGCCCCTTGTCATTTCTGCAATGCCAGCCATGAAGCCCTCCGGGTCGGCCTGCCCCTTGGCAATGGCCGTCAGCTCTGTTTCCCACTGTGCCGTAAGCTGGGGAGAGGTCAGCACCTCCGGCAGCACGCAGGCAAGGTTGTGGCCGTCCTTGGTGGGAAGTAGCTGTTTGCCCCTGCGCTCCACAAAGCCCATCTGCACCAGCTTTTCTAAGATGGAGGCGCGGGTGGCCGGGGTTCCCAAACCTTGGCGCTCGGCGTCCTCCGGCAGATCGTCCGCACCGGCGCGCTCCATAGCGGAAAGGAGGGTATCTTCTGTGTAGGATTTTGGCGGTGCGGTGAAATGCTCGGTGACTGTGGCAGTTACCTTGTCAAAGGTCTGTCCCTCGGTGATCTCCAGCAGTTCCCGCGCAAGCTCCGGGGCGGTGTCGTCGGCGTCTGTTTTGAACGACGCCTTAAATCGGCGGTCAAGCTCTTTCCAGCCGGGGGTCAGGATGGTCTTTCCCTTGGCGGTAAAGGTTTTCCCGGCACAGGTGAATGTGGCGGTGACAGCCTCGTACACATGGGGCGCGGCCACGGCGCACAGCAGCTTGCAGCACACAAGGGACAGCAGTTTCTTTTCCCCCTCGGCCAGCCCGTCAAAGCCTTTCTGCACAAATTCCATCGTCGGGACAATGGCGTGGTGGTCGCTTACCTTTTTGCTGTTCAGCACCCGGCCAAACTGCGGGGACAGGTCAAGCCCCGCCGCAAAGGGAAGCAGCGGCCACAGGCCGGACACAAGGCTTTCCGCCGTTGGCAGCATATCATCGGTCAAATACTGGCTGTCGGTGCGGGGATAGGTCAGCAGCTTCTTTTCGTAAAGCTGTTGGGCATAGTCAAGGGTCTGCTTGGCGGTAAATCCAAACAGCCGGTTTGCCTCCCGCTGCAAGGTGGTGAGGTCATAGAGGCGGGGCGGCTGCTCCGTCTTTTTCTCCCGTGTTACCGACACACAAACGGCCTGCGCCGTTTCACAGGCGGCTTTCAGGGCCTTGGCGTCGTCTGCGTTTCCCATGCGTTCACTGGCCGCCTCCATGCCGCCCGCCGCGATCTGAACAATGTGGTATTTCTCTTTCTGAAAGCTGCTGATCTTGGCCTCCCGGTCAACCAGCATTTTGAGGGTCGGTGTCTGGACACGGCCCACGGTCAGGGTCTTATGGTAGAGGATGGAGAACAGCCGGGTCGCGTTGATCCCCACCAGCCAATCCGCCTGCGCCCGGCAAAGGGCCGACTGATACAGGTTATCATAATCGGTTCCCGGTTTCAGGTGGGCAAAGCCGTCTTTGATGGCCGCGTCCTCCATGCTGGAAATCCAAAGGCGCTGAAACGGTTTCTTGCAGCCCGCCATCCGGTAGACGAAACGGAAAATCAATTCCCCCTCGCGCCCGGCGTCGGTGGCACACACAAGGCCGGTAACATCGGGGCGCTCCATCAAAGAACGCAGGGTGTCAAACTGCTTTTTCTTATCGTCGGGAATGATGTACTGCCATTCCTGCGGCAGAATCGGCAGGTCGTCATAGCGCCATTTTTTGAAACGCTCGTCATAAGTCCCAGCGTCGGCAAGGGAAACAAGGTGGCCGATACACCAGCTCACCAGATAGCCGTTCCCCTCCATGTAGCCGTCCTGTTTCTTGTCCGCGCCGATCACGCCCGCAATGCTGCGGGCTACGCTTGGTTTCTCTGCAATTACTAACTGATAGCTCATACTTCGTCCTCCTTATTTCCATCTTCACTTGTCATATCCTCGTCCGGCTCCGGGGCTTCGTCCTCGTCGTCCTCGTCCTCGCCAAAGTCATACTCGGCCAGATCGTCATTTCCTGTGGTGTCGGCTTTTTCCTTTTTGAATTTCAGGAAGTAGAGGGCTGCGCCGCCGCCCAGCAGCACCACCACAAAGAACACCACAAGGCCGCCCATGCCGCTTGGCTTTTCCTCCTGCGGCTTTTCTTCCTCCGGCTGGGGTTTAGGCTCCGGCCCGTTGCAGGCGGTCAGGTTGTTTTTACAGACCGGGCAGGCCGTATTGACGGCCCCGGCTTGACACTTGGCCGTACAGTTGCAGACCTCCGGCTCTTTTTTCCCGTCCTCCAACAAGGCTTGCAGGTCGGCGTCGTCCACTTGGTTGAGGAAATGCACCGCCGTTTCCTTGTCCTCGTTGGCCCGGTCGATCAGGATATAAAAATAATTCCCGGCCTTGGTGGTGACGGTGATAAGCTGCTTATCCCCGAAAAAATCATCCACCAGCGTAGCGTTGCCCTGCGGGGTGACGGGTACGCCCACCGGCTCCATGCCGCCGGTGGTAGGTTCTTCGGTTTCCTCCGGCACTTCTGCGGGGGCCTCGGTGGTTTCCGGCAGCGGCACAGGGTCAGGGTCAGCGCCCCCGGCGTAGGCGGTAACGGTCGTGGTCGCCATGCAGAGCGCAGCGGCCACAGCCAGCGTCAAGGTGCGGAACAGTTTAGATTTCTTCATGGGCGCTGTCCTCCTGTTCAAAGTCCGGGATCGGGGCCGGGGCCGCCTGCAACGCGCCGCCGCGCACAAAGGCGGCGAACTCCTGCGGGGTCATGTTGAGGCCGCGCACAAGCTGGACGATCTGCAAGTTTTCCTGTTCGGTCTTGGCCGCTTCCAGCTCCCGAAGCTGCTTTTGCAGCTCCGCGATCTTGCCCTTGGTTTTCTCAATATCCTTTTCAATGCGCTCCAATTTGTTCATTGCCATAGTGATTTACTCCTTTCTGGCGTTTAAGGCAACCGCCCGTAACAATAAAAATGCTGCTGCCAGTAGCTTGAATTGAGGTTTGTGTAGGAAATGGGGTCTCCGCAGTGCAGCATGACCGAATTTCCCACATACAGCCCCACATGGGACATCCCGGCAGTGTCATAAGTGCCGACGAAAAATACAAGGTCGCCGGGCTTGGCCTGCTCCGGGGAAACGGGAGTGCAGATGTTGTAAAGCCCCTGCGCCGTCTGGCGTCCCACATTCCAGCCGGAATGATTGATAACCCAGCTAATGAAGCCGGAACAATCAAAGCTGGTGCTTGGGGAGCTGCCGCCCCACACATAGGGATAGCCCACATACTTTTCCGCCTCGGCGATCATGGCGGCAAAGGCTTCGTCCTTTAGCGCCTCCGGGGGGATTTCATAGTAGGTCGGCTCTTTCGGGGTGGAGGCGTGGGGATAGCTGCCGTTGGGGAACAGGTCTGGCCGGTTGCCCAAAGTCTGCATATAGGCAGCATAAAAGCCCATCTGTTCCTCGGTGAGAATGTAGATGGGCAGGTGGGACAGGTCAAAGTTTTCCAGCTTCACATTGCAGATGTAGTAAGTGTAGGGTACTTCCACGGTGTAGGTGTTTCCCTCGCTGTCCGTCCTCGTTTCGGTGCGGTAGCGGGTTTCCGTTTCGATGGTCTGGGTCAGGATGTACTGTTTTTCAAAGAGCATAGCAAGATCGCCCTGTACCTCCCCCAAAGTGAACACGCCGTTATGCAGCGCGGAGAGGATGGAGGTCAGCACATAGGGGTCATGCTTGATCTCGTCCAGATCGAAACGGTATTCGTCATAACCGGGGTGCAGGCTTTCGTAGTTGTCAAGTTCGTGCTGCAAGTCTGCTTCCAGCGCGCCATAGGCGGCTTCGGCTCCCAGCATATCGCTGTCCTCGGAGAGATAGGAGGTGGCGGCAAGGCCCGTCCCGGTGCTGCCAAACATGGCGGTGCAGGATTGCAAGCCGCCCATCACCAGCAGGAGCATAAGGCCTACGCCGCCGACGATCAGCGCCCCTTTCCAGTGCCGGGCGGCAAAGGACGCGGCCTGTCTGCTTTTCTCTGCGGCTTTCTTGGCTGCGGCAGCCGTGGTCTTGGCGGTGCTTGCCGCCCCCTGTGCGGTCTGGCCCGCCGCCCTTGCTGCCTTGGCATATTCCCGCTTGATGTGCTGTTTCTGCCAGAAGCGGGAAACGGGGTTCTTGGTCGCCTGCGCCAGCTCCGGGTTGTCCCGCAGGGATTTTTGATACGCAAACTCGGCGTTGGCGGCGATGGACTTTCGCTCGGCCTTGGCTGCGGCCCGGTAGGGTTTGAGCTTGTGGCGGTGGACGCCGCTGCGGATCATGCGGCCCGCCTGCCGTTCCGCCAGTTCCTCCCCCTTGTGGCCGCCCTCCACGCCCACATTTTCGTGTTCTACCTCATGGATTTTTCCGTGGAGGTAAAGCCCGGCTTCCTGTATGGGGCGGCTGGCCGGGTTTGGTTTGAGCTGGGGAGGGGATTTCTCCACCTTGTCAAAATACAGCCTGCTTTTGGCCTTGCCCTTGGCCTCGTCATAAACGGTTTCCTTGGTGACGACACGCTTTTTCGGCAAGGCTTCTTTGGCTGCTTCCAGCTGATCCGCCCGTTTTTCTGCCTTTTTGATATACGGGGCCAACTCCGGGGAGGCCCGTTCCTCGGCGGTAAACTGCAACCGGGAAACAGGGCCGGTGGCCTGCGCCACGGTTTCCCCGGCGTCCTTGGCCGCTTTCTTTGCCTTGTGGCGGTCGTGCAGTTCGTCCGCCCGTTCCAGTATTTTTTCCGCCGCGCCCTCCGGCTGGGCGGTGTATTCCTGCTCGGCCTCCCGGCTGGACACATTGACGCTTTCGCCGGTGGTCTGGTTATCCAGTGTCAGGCCGTCGCGGGTCATGTGCTGCGTTACCTTGTCGCGGGGTTTTAAGGGTTCCATATCCGATCACCTCCTTGCTGTCTGTTCCGGCAGCGCCCGGTTTCAATCTCTGCAATATAGCGCAGGATGGGGTACACCTGCGGGGGAACAACTGCGTTTCCCAAAGTCTTTAACCGCTTTGCCACATTCGCCGGTGGGTCGCTGATTAAGTACGGGATTTGCGCCGGTTCTTTGGCCCACATGGAATGTCCGTCCATCTCCGGGGGAATCCCATCAGCCATTCCACCCAGTCGGGATTCAGTTTCACATCCCCCGGCGGGCTGCCCAGCAGTTTGTAAACCGCCCATGACAGCCGCGCCGTCCATACGGTTCCGCTGGGATTGTATTTTCGGAAGCTCCCAGTCGGGGTCATCCGCACATCGACAGTTTTCCCCACATCCCCCGTGTCGCTGGCAAGGGGCGTGGGAAGCAGCATGGCCGATGATGAAAGTTCTTTTGCGCTCATGCCATGCGCCGACGGCGACAGCAGGAAGTACGAAAACCCTAACGGCGTAGCCTGCCTGCTCCAAGTCAAAAACCGTCTTGTCGAGCCCCAGATGGATGAAGCCAGCAACATTTTCTCCAAGCACCCAAGAGGGGTGCAGTTCCCGGATAACGCGGAGCATTTCGGGCCATAAATACCGTTCGTCCTCAAATCCCCGTTGTTTCCCGGCACTGGAAAAGGGCTGGCAGGGGAATCCCCCGGAAATAAGTGTGGTGGTTTCTCGTCCTGTTTTTTCAAAAAATGCCTCCTTTGTCACTGTGGTAATGTCCCGGAATTTTGGTACCTGCGGCCAGTGCTTTTTCAAAACTTCCATCGGGAAATCCGCCCATTCGCACTGGCATACGGTGGTAAACCCTGCGGCTTCCGCCGCAAGGTCGATCCCGCCGATCCCGGAAAACAGGCTGAAATGTGTTAAGGCGCTCATACCGTCGCCCCCTCGCCTAACCGGGTCGTCATGATCTGGTAGAGCTGGGTGTTTTTCGGGATGGGGTTCTTAAAGGGCAGGATCACATTTTCGTAAATGAGAAGCCCCTCGCCGGGTTCGGAATTGTCCACATACCGTAATTGCTGGGGTGAAATGTTCAGCCGTTCCGCAAGGATTTTGCGGTCGCCGCTGGCCTGATTGAGTAGGCAGATAAAGTCGCTGTTTTCCAAAATGTTCTCAATTTCCGGGGAGGAAAGCAGGTCTTTTACATTCTGCGTTGCACCTGTGGGAATCCCGCCCCACTTACGGAAACGCTTCCAAATCTCACAGGAAAAGGCCGCCGTCTGTTCCTCTCGCAAAAGTGGATGGAACTCATCACAAAAATACCATGTCGCCTTGCCCTTGCTGCGGTTTTGGGTGACGCGCCCCCAAATCTGGTCTTGGACAATGAGCATACCGATTTTCTTTAGCTGCTTGCCCAGTTCCTTGATGTCAAAGGCCACAATGCGGTTTTGAATGTCGATGTTGGTTCTGTGGT
>OIZB01001592.1_pt1 | contig 11649 bp, 9 predicted proteins | sample 1588401 | NCBI WGS metagenome assembly OIZB01 (sample SAMN03283270) | human gut metagenome | biome: human-associated habitat; material: feces | host: Homo sapiens | place: USA | collected 2013
AAAGAGCTTATCATCGTGGCACAGGACCCCACCGCCTACGGCGAGGACTGGGGCAAGCCGGGCAGCATCTGTGAGCTGCTGGACAAGCTGAACCGGATCGACGGCATCCAGTGGATCCGCATCATGTACGCCTACCCTGAGCGCATCACCGATGAGTTCATTGCTGCCATGAAGCGGAACGAGAAGGTCCTGCCCTACCTCGACCTGCCCATCCAGCACTGCAACGACACCATCCTCAAGAACATGAACCGCCGCTCTACCCGCGCCGAGCTGCTGGAGGTCATCGGCAAGCTGCGCCGTGAGATCCCGGACATCACCCTCCGCACGACCCTCATCGCGGGCTTCCCCGGCGAGACAGAGGAGCAGTTCGAGGACCTGTGCAGCTTTGTGAAAGAGGTGCAGTTCGACCGTCTGGGCTGCTTTGCCTACTCCGCCGAGGAGAACACCGTCGCCGCCAAGATGGACGGTCAGATCGAGCAGGAGGTCAAGGACAGGCGCGCCGAGCTGGTGATGCAGATCCAGACCGGCATCATGGCCCAGAAGCAGGCCGCAAAGGTGGGCCAGACCGTCCGCGTCCTCTGCGACGGCGTGGACGACGAGAGCGGCCTCTACCTCTGCCGCACCGCCGCCGACGCCCCCGAGGTGGACGGCAATGTCTGCGTGTCCAGCGAAGAGCCGCTCTACCCCGGCGAGTTCTATGACGTGCTGGTGGAGGACAGCGACCTTTACGATTTGTATGGTACTGTCGTAAAATAACAGATTGGAGGATAATTCTGTATGAATCTGCCCAATAAGCTCACCCTGACCCGTATTCTGCTGGTGCCGGTGTTCATAATCTTCGTCTCTCTCGGCCAGTATATCACGCCGAGCTACAACCCCCGCTACTACCTCATTGCAGGCTTTGTCTTTGCTGTGGCCAGCTTCACCGACTTCCTCGACGGCCATCTGGCCCGCAAGTGGAACATGGTCACGGATTTTGGCAAGTTTGCCGACCCGCTGGCCGACAAGCTGCTGACCACAGTGGCCTTCATCTACATGATGCGGGACGGCGTATGCAGCCCCGTGGTGCTCTGCATCATTCTGGCCCGCGAGTTTGCTGTCTCCGGACTCCGCATGGTGGCCGCCGGTGCCAAGGATGGCCGGGTCATCGCCGCCAATATGTGGGGCAAGGTGAAGACCGTGCTGCAGATGCTGACCATCCTCTTCTACTACTTCACGGTCTCCCTGACCGGAAATGTGCTGGGCCAGCAGTGCGCCGACGTGGCCTCTGTGCTGTGCTGGGGCGTGGCCGCTGTGACCGCGATCTCCGGCATCAAGTATCTGTGGGACAACCGCAGCTTCATCAATACGGCAAAATAAGCGCCTCACCGGGTGTAAAAAAGAAACGAGCGGAAAAACCGCTCGTTTCTTTGATATTGCAGCAAATAATTACAGGTAGGAGAGCGCAAGATGCTGAAAAACATCCTCATCGTCGGGCGGAAGCTGGCTTCGGCAGCCCTGAATTTCCTCATCGTGTACTTCGAGACCATTGCCCTCCCCATGAGCTGGGCGCTGGGCGGCACCATCATGTTCACCATGTACACCGAGCTGTCCAACATCTTCAACGGCGCGGTCTGCCTGCTGGTGGGGCTGTGGCAGCTGGGCTGCGTCTTCACCGGGCGGGAACTGCCCCTCTGGCTCAAGCGGCTCAAATTCATCTCCACCAGCTGCCTTGCCATGACCTTCCTGACAGTGGTCATCATTCTGGCCCCCATGTACGAGGACGGCAATGGCTGGTACATCATGCTCTTCACCGACTCGATGCTTTACCATCACTTCCTCAACCCGGTGCTGGCCATCCTGTCGCTGGTGCTCTTCGAGCGTCTGCCCCGCCTGTCGCTGAGACAGGTCTGGTGGGCGCTGGTCCCGACCGTCCTATACGGCCTGTATGATCTGCACGGGAATATTACAGGGACCATTGACGGCCCCTATCCCTTTATGCGGGTGTATGACCAGACCATCCCGGAGACGCTGACATGGTTCGCCATCATCCTTGGGACAGACCTTCTGTATGCTTTCCTGCTCTGGTGGCTGGGCGGCAACGGAAAGAAGAGCAAAGTGGGCTTGAAGTTCCGGACATAAGAAAAGGCCGCTGTACCTTGTCTGTGGGTACAGCGGCCTTTTTGGCCTCTCCAGCCACAAAAGCCTTACAGCAGCGGGATCCCTGCCTTTTCGCAGGCCTCGCGGGTGGCGGCGTCCCAGACGCTGGCCTGGACCTCACCGATGTGGGCGCTGCCCAGCAGCAGCATACACAGACGGCTCTGGCCGATGCCGCCGCCGATGGTGTAGGGCAGCTCGCCGTTCAGCACAGCCTTGTGGAAGGGGAGCGTGCGGCGGTCGTCGCAGCCTGCGGCAGTGAGCTGGCGGTCCATGCTCTCGGGGCTGACGCGGATGCCCATGCTGCTCAGCTCATAGCTGCACTGCAGCGGCTCGTTCCAGAACAGCAGGTCGCCGTTCAGATCCCAGTCGTCGTAGTCGGGTGCACGGCCATCGTGGGGCTTGCCGCTCTTGAGGGGGGCACCGATCTTCATCAGGAAGGTGGTGCCGTTCTCCTTGACAAAGGCGTTCTCCCTCTCCTTCGGGGTCAGGTCGGGGTACTTATCCTCCAGCTCCTGTGAGGTGATGAAGGTGACGTTGGGGGTGTGGAGCGGCAGGTCCTGCAGCTGGGGGAACATGGCGTGCAGGTTCATCTCGGTGGCGCAGACCGCCGACACGATGGAGCGCACGACGTTCTTCAGGTACGTCTCGTTCCGGTCCTCTTCGCGGATGACCTTCTCCCAGTCCCACTGGTCCACATAAATGGAGTGGAGGTTGTCCATGTCCTCGTCGCGGCGGATGGCGTTCATGTCGCAGTAGAGGCCTTTGCCGACCCGGAAGCCGTAGTCCTTCAGGGCTTTGCGCTTCCACTTGGCCAGCGACTGGACCACCTGCACCTCGATGCCGCTGTCCTTGGTGTCGAAGGTGACTTTCCGCTCGACGCCGTTCAGGTCGTCGTTCAGGCCGGTGGAGGCCTCGACGAAGAGCGGCGCCGACACGCGGTAGAGGTTCAGCGTGGCGCACAGGGTGTCGGCGAACAGCCGCTTCACCGTGCCGATGGCGCGCTGGGTGTCGTACAGGTTCAGCGCGGGCGTGTAGTTTGCCGGAATGATGATCTTGCTCATGGCAGTTTACCCCTCTCTGCTGCCCGGTGCGGCCGAAGTGCCGTATGAGGTGCAGCTTTCCCTTTATTAGAATAAATTATGGCACACTTTTAGGGGGTTGTAAAGAGGAGAAGGAAAATATGTTTAGGGCAGAATATGAAACAGGGCATAGAAGGGCAAGCCGCTAGCAACGTTTTGGTAATCAAGGTCACCAGAAACAAGATAGCATCCATGGACAGAAAGAGAATCAGTGGAAATTGTGGCATACCCGTTTTGTGTCAATTTAGATGTGCCCTCTTCGATGGGATCATTGAATCGATTGACAAGAAAAGCATTATCTGAAAGAGGAAAGTCCATTGTTTTATAGGAACTGCCTTCGTAGTAACCAACGGATAAGGTATCATCATCCGAAGCATCGGAAATAACGACACAGTAAGTATCAGGGGTGGCGGTGAAAATGCTGCAATGATTGCTAAAGTCACTGAGGGCCATTCCATTGAAAGTAAGAGGACCGCAATTACTTAGCCGTTGACCGCTGCCGCCATAAGAACTGTCAGGTGTTTGACCAGGAAGTGTTTCGTTCAGGTAGCAATGGCGGTTTGTTCTAAATTCTGTTTGCTCGTTAAGCATGGAAGAAATAGAAGGATATAAATCATAACGGTGCTTCATAAGAGGGAAAATCTGAGTGAACGTTTGATCAATGGAAAAGGTTGCAGGAATAACAGGACCAACATTATCGCAAGGAATGAAGTCTACGATTTTGGGCGCTTTGAATTCAGAAGAAATAAAAACAAGTTCGTCACCGGCAGAAAGGCTCAGACAATAGGAGGTATAAGAATTGAGCTGGTATTCCTCTAAAAAAACGACATCAGCATTTGGTGAACCGTAGGAAATTGAGCCATGATTGGGACAGTTCTTCGTAGAAAAAGTGGGTGAATAGGGGATTAGTGGCACAGCAAGCGGGTAGAACAAACCATCTGCGCGGTGGATAAAATAGAGACAGTGGTAATCATCGCTATAGTGTTGGGCAACTTCTAAAGACATCCCAAAGCTGAGTTCTTCATCACCGACTTCATCGTAAGGCCCATCGGGTTCCGCACTGCCAGACGACGAGGAAGCGGCTGTTTTCGCCCCACAGGCCGACAGCCCCAGCGACGCAAGAGCGGCGGAGGAAAGACGCAAGAAAGTTCTTCTTTTCATGATAATACACCTCACAGCAAGAAAAATATACGGCACAATTTTATTATAGATAATATTCGTCTAAAAATCAATAGATAAAATCCGTCTAGGCTATCCTACCAGCAGGAGGCCGAGACGGATGAAGATGAACCAGAACAGACTGAAAGACCTACGGGAGGACCACGACTACACCCAGCAGCAGATCGCGGATGCCATCGGCATCACCCAGCGCAAATACAGCTATATCGAAACAGGTGTCCAGCAGCTGACGGCAGAGGTGTTGGTGTCGCTGGCGCGGTTTTACGGCGTCAGCGTGGATTACCTTTTGGGTGAGACGGACGAGCCGAGGCGCTACCCGGAAAGCACCCGATAAGGCAGGCTTAGAGGGAAAGTTTGTCTTTGCGCAGAATAAACCTCGGCCCTTCCTCGCCCATCGTCCCGGTGGGCACGAATCCCACCCGGCGGAGGACAGCCTGCGAGGCGGTGTTGCCGGGGTCGGTCTCGGCCTCGACGGCGGTGACGCCGGGCTGGCCGAAGGCCCAGCGGCAGGCGGCGCGGACGGCCTCGGTGGCATAGCCCTGATGCTCGTACTCCGGCAGGAGGCCGTAGCCGATCTCGGGATAGCCATTTTCGGGCAGGCCCTTGAAGCAGAGGTCGCCCACCCAGTCGCCGGAGTCGTTCTGGTAGAGGCCCCATGCGGTGTACCAGACCCACTGGTCGGGGTGGGTGAGGGAGAGATCCAGCATATCGGTGTAAGGCTGGACAAGCTCCGGGTCGGTGGTGCGGGCCAGAAGGGCGCGCATCCCGTCCGGACGCAGGGGGATGAGAAAAAGGCGTTCGGTGAGGAGCTGCATGACAAAAAACCTCCGGGCTGTGTTTTTGCCCAGTGTAGCACAGCCGGGAGAGGGAGTCAAACGCTTGACTTACGCTCCGGCGGCTATTATAATAAAGCTGTAAAAGGATAAATGCGTTTATCCGGGCAGAGTAGCGCCGCATCGTCTGAGCAGAGAAAACGGGCCGTTGGCTGGGAGCCTGTTTGCAGACCGCTGTGTGAAGTGCGCCCGGACAGCACGCTGCGGGAAATTTGAGTATCGCAGTGCGGATGGCCGCCGTTACCGGCCCTGAGCGACAAACCGGAGTGGAACCGCGATCTTGAAAAGAACCGCCTTCGATGCTGTGCCTTTTGGCGCAGCGTTGGAGGCTTTTGCTTTTTCAGGCAAGAAGGCGTCGCGGCTCCGGCCTGTCCCACAAGAAGGAGTATTTCAGCTATGCAGATCTTCAACACCCTGACCCGCCAGAAGGAAGAGTTCGTGCCGCAGGTGCCCGGCGAGTACCGCATCTACGTCTGCGGCCCCACCGTCTACAACTATATCCACATCGGCAACGCCCGCCCGCTCATCGTCTTCGACACCCTGCGCCGCTACCTCGAGTACCGCGGCAACAAGGTCATCTACGTCTCCAACATCACCGACATCGACGATAAGCTCATCAAAAAGGGACAGGAAGAGGGCACCTCCATGAAGGAGGTCGCCCAGCGCTTCGAGGCCGAGTACCTCAAGGACGCCGCCGGTCTCAACTGCAAAAAGCCCACCGTCCAGCCCCGCGCCACCGAGCACATCCAGCAGATCCTCGATATCGTCAAGGACCTGATCGACTCCGGCCACGCTTACGTTGCCAAGAACGGCGATGTCTATTTCCGCGTCAAGAGCGACCCCGAGTACGGCAAACTGAGCCACCTGAAGCTGGACGATCTGGAGAGCGGTAACCGGGAGCTGCGCAGCCAGATGGACGATGACCTGAAAGAAGACCCGGCGGACTTTGCCGTCTGGAAAGCAGCCAAGCCCGGTGAGCCTGCCTGGGAGAGCCCCTACGGCATGGGCCGTCCGGGCTGGCACATTGAGTGCAGCGCCATGAGCCGCACCCACCTGGGCAAGACCATTGACCTCCACTGCGGCGGTCAGGACCTGATTTTCCCCCACCACGAGAACGAGATCGCCCAGAGCGAGTGCGCCAACGGCTGCACCTTTGCCCGCTACTGGATGCACAATGGCTTCATCAATGTGGACAACCAGAAGATGTCCAAGAGCCTGCACAACTTCTTCACCGTGCGGGATGTGGCCAACCTCTATGGCTACGAGCCCATCCGTTACTTCATGCTGACGGCCGGCTACCGGATGCCGCTGAACTACACCGTGGACCTCATTGAGAGCTGCAAGAACAGCCTGGAGCGCCTGTACACCTGCCGTGAGAATCTGGATTTTGCCCTGAGCAAGAGCGAGTTCGGTACCGACGAGACCCTGACCGTCAAGGCGGAAGAGGCCCGCAAGAAGTTCTGCACCGCGATGGACGACGACCTGAACACTCCCGATGCACTGGCTGCTGTGTTTGATCTGGTCAAGGAGATCAACACCCTGTCCGCAGCCTCCAGCAAAAAGGCATTGGAAGCTGCTGCCGCTGCCTTTGATGAGATCACCGGTGTGCTGGGTCTGATGTACAACCGCAAAAAGGACGAGGTGCCCGCAGAGGTGACCGAGCTGGTGGAACAGCGTGCTGCCGCCAAGAAAGCCAAGGACTGGGCGACCGCTGACGCCATCCGTGCACGGCTGACCGAGATGGGCTGGGCGGTCAAGGATACCGCACAGGGCCCGCAGCTGTCCAAACTGTAAGAAAAAGAAGAACAATTTTTCTCTGACCCGCTGATTTTCCCGCCAGCGGGTCTTTTTGTGGGAAAGACTGGGCGAACCTGCCACAAAGTGGAAAAATAATGGAACGCCGCGGATTTTGGGAAAATTTGTTTACTTTTGGCGGCAAAGAGGCGTATAATAAAAAATATCTATGGATACAGAGGAGCCCGCGGATGGAATCCGCGGGAGATTGTGAGAACATCAGAATGAAGCGTCTTTTCAAACGAATCACTGCACTGGCCAGCGCCGCGGCACTGACGTTGAGCCTGGCTGCCTGCGGGGGCAGCGCAGTGTCCGGACCGAAGAACACGGCACCGACGAACGCCAAGCCGGTGACCATTACGGTATGGAGCTACTACAACGGCGACCAGCTGGAAACATTCAGCAAGCTGGTGGATGAGTTCAACGCCACGGTGGGCAAGGAGCAGAACATCACAGTGGAAGCTTCCAGCCAGGGCAGCGTCAACGATCTGGAGACCAATGTGCTGGCCGCAGCCGAGGGCAAGGTGGGGGCTGCAGAGATGCCCAATATCTTCTCCGCTTATGCCGACACCTGCTATGCCGTGGACCAGATGGGCCTTGTGGCGGACCTGAGCGGCTACCTGACCGACGAGGAAAAAGCGGCGTTCCCGGAGAGCTATCTCACCGAGGGCGACTTTGACGACAGCGGCACCATCAAAATTTTCCCGGTGGCAAAATCCACCGAGCTGCTGTTCCTCAATGATACCGATTGGCAGGCCTTTGCGGCGGCCACAGGGGCAACGTATGAGGACCTTTCCACCATGGAGGGCCTTGTAGCCACCGCCGGAAAATACTACGACTGGACCGACGCCCAGACGGAAGTCCCGGACGACGGCAAGGCGCTGTTTGGCCGCGACGCCATGGCAAACTACATGCTCATTGGTGCCAAGGATCTGGGCAGCACCATCTTTACCGTGGAAAACGGCAAGATGACCGTGAACCTGACCGAGGATGTGGCCCGGAAGCTGTGGGAGAACTACTATGTCCCCTTTGTCAAGGGCTGGTTTGCGGGCGAGGGCCGTTTCCGCAGTGACGACATCAAGACCGGCAATGTGCTGGCCTATGTGGGCTCCAACTCCAGCGCCACCTTTTTCCCCAAGCAGGTGCAGGTGAGCGACACCGAGAGCCACGAGATCAGCCTGAAAGTGCTGCCCAACCCCTCGTTTGCCGGAAGCAAAGAGGTGGCTGTCCAGCAGGGCGCCGGCATGGTGGTGACCAAGAGCACCCCGGAGGAAGAAGCCGCCTGTGTCACATTCCTCAAGTGGTTCACCCAGCCGGAAAATAACATCCAGTTTGCCGTGGGCTCCGGTTACCTGCCCGTGACCCACGCGGCCGACGACATGACCGCTATCGAGAACAGCGGCCTGGATCTGACCGACTCCATGAAAGACGTCCTGGCAAACGCCATTGACGCGGTGGAAAACCACGAGCTCTACACCCCCAAGCCCTTTGAGGGCGGCACGGATGCCCGCAAGGTGCTGGAATACAGCATGTCGGACCTGGCCAGCGCGGACCGCGCGGCGGTGGAAGAGCAGCTGGCCGCCGGGGTGAGCGCTGCCGAAGCCGAGGCTCGCTACCTGACCGACGAGTATTTTGAGAACTGGTATCAATCTCTCTGCACCAAACTGAGTGCTTACGAGGGCTGATGCCCGACCATGGAGCGGAAAGGAGGGGAAAACAGGGGTGAAAAAAGAGACAGCGTATCAAAGGCGGGGCTGCTCGATCTTTTGCAAGATCCTGCGCTCCCTGCTGCTGGTGCTTCTGGCAGAAATGCTGCTGCTGATCTTTGCCATCAGCACCAGCCGGGTGACCAGCCAGCTGAATGAGAACGCCGAGGATATTCTCGACAAGCAGGTGGAGAACCGCGCCAATTACCTGCGCCAGAACCTGATCCAGGCGCAGGACCTCAATGCCATCAGCGGTACCATTGACGGCGTGACGCGGGAACTGGTGGACCAGGGCATCGTGGATCTGAACACGCTGGATACCTCCAGTGAGGAAGCCCTGCCGCTGCTCCAGGCCATTGTCCCGGAGCTGGTGAGCACCCTGCGGACAAAGCCTGTCAATGGCATCTTTGTTATTCTGAGCACTCACGACCTGAACCATCGGGCCGATGACAGCTATCTGCCCGGCCTTTACATCCGCGACCTGGACTCCAGTGCTCTTTCCACCGACCGGAACGCCGACCTGCTGGCAGAACGGGGCCCCGCAACAGCGTTTGCCCCGCTGGGCATCTCCACGGATAAGGGCTGGTCTCCGGCCATGCCATACCAGCCGAGCGGGAAAACCAGCTTTTACAAGGAATCGTTCCAGATCGCCTATACCTCCGAGAGCAAGCTTTCTGCGGAGGACTATGGCCGCTGGACTCCTGCAACGTTCCGCCTGAAAGGGGACGACCGGGACGCGCTGGCCTATGTGCAGCCCCTCATCCTGGACGACGGCACCGTGTACGGTGTGGTGGGCGTGGAGCTGCTGACCAGCTACCTGACCACCCAGCTGCCCAGCAATGAGCTGCAGAACGCGGATCACGGCACCTATCTGCTGGCGACGACCGATGCAGACTTAAAACGGGATGACGTCATCAACGTCCGAACCGCATTCCTCACGGGGGAGGATGCCGACAAGAAGATGCTCCAGACCCTTACGCTGTACCGGGATGGAATGGACTGGAAGTTCTGGCTGGATGGAGAGGAGCAGTACGCGACGCTCCAGCAGCTGGAGCTTTACAGCCGGAACGCACCGTTCTCCGGCGAGGCGTGGCTGCTGATCGGGACCGTGGCCCAAAATGACCTCTATCTGTTCTCCCATTCCGTCCGCAACCTGCTGGTCATGGCGGCGCTCCTGACCGCGGTGGTGGGCCTGGGGTGCAGTGTTGCGGTGGCACGCCAGCTGGCAAAACCGGTGGCGCAGCTCTCCAATGAGCTGGCCCGGGCCCAGAATGACCATGTCAGCGTGCCGGAGTTCTCCCGCACGGGCATCCGGGAGCTGGACCAGTTTGCAAGCGCCATCGTCCAGCTGAGCCGGGAAAACGAGGAGGTGACGGCGCTGGAGCGCCGCCGCATCGAGCACGAGCGCGATTACGATATCCTGACGGGCCTGTACAACCGTCAGGCATTCCAGCGGGTGTGCGAGAACCTGTTTGCCAAGCCGGAAGCGCTGGGCCACGCCGCCCTGCTTATGACCGACTTGGACAACCTGAAAACCATCAACGACACCTATGGCCACGACTGGGGCGACCAGTACCTCCGCCAGACGGGCCGCTGCCTGGCGGCCAGTACCCCGCCGGGCACCCTCTCTGCCCGCCTCTCGGGCGATGAGTTCATGCTGCTGCTCTACGGTTACGACAGCCGGGACGCCGTGCGGGAAGAGCTGGAAAAGCTGCGCACGGCCCTGCAGGACAGCGCTTCCATCCTGCCCAGCGGCAGCGAGCTGCACATCAGCCTCTCGGGCGGCGTGGCCTGGTACCCGGAGGACAGCACGGATTTCAATACCCTGAAAAAGTACGCTGATTTTGCCATGTATCAGGTCAAGCATTCCCGCAAGGGCGAGTTGAAAGAGTTTGACATCGGCATGTACAATCAGGAAGCCTACGCCATGCAGACCCGCAACGAGTTTGAGCAGATGCTGCGGGATCAGGCGGTGAGCTACCATTTCCAGCCGATTTTCTCGGCCCGCAGTGGCCGGGCCATCGCCTATGAGGCCCTGATGAGGCCGGAGATGCCCACCCTGCGCTCGCCCCTTACCGTGATGAAGCTGGCGCGGGAGCTGAACCGCCTGTACGACATCGAGCACATTACCCTGTTCAAGGCCTCCAGCGCCTTTGAAAAGCTGAAAGAGCGCGGCCTCATCCGGGAGGACAGCCTGCTCTTTATCAACTCCATTGCCAGTGTCAGCCTGAACGACACCGACTGGCGGGATTACCGCGGCCGTTTCCCGGAACTGGCCCGGAAGCTGGTGGTGGAGATCACCGAGGAAGAAGAGCTGGATCTCGCCCAGCTGGAGCGGAAACGCGCCGTGGTCGGAGCTTCCGGTATCTTTGCGCTGGACGATTACGGCAGCGGCTACAGCAACGGCAGCAGCCTGCTGACCATAGCCCCCCGCTATGTCAAGGTGGATATCTCCATTATCCGCAGCATTGATACCAACACGGACAAGCAGCAGTTCCTCACCAGCCTGGTGGACTACGCGCGGCCCCGGAACATTCTGGTGCTGGCCGAGGGTGTGGAGACCACGGCCGAGCTGTGCAAGGTGCTGGAGCTGGGCGTGGACCTGCTGCAGGGCTACTGTCTGGCCCGCCCGGCAGCGATCCCGCCGCCGCTGTCTAAGGAAGCCGCGGACATCATCCACCGGATGAAACGATGCTGAACCAAAACGCAAACGCCCCCTGTCTGGATGGACAGAGGGCGTTTGCGTTATACAACAAACAGCACATCCCCGCGCGGGGATGTGCTGTTATCTTATCCGGGTTTAGTGGATCAGCCCTACAAAGAACGGGCAGAGGACGGCAGTGAGGACACCGGCCACGGCGATGGACAGGCCGCTCATGGCGCCTTCCACTTCGCCCATCTGGAGGGCCTTGCTGGTGC